>MDTG01338761.1_pt1 | contig 11600 bp, 18 predicted proteins | sample 811421 | NCBI WGS metagenome assembly MDTG01 (sample SAMN05326645, study PRJNA326480) | marine metagenome | isolation source: seawater | place: Pacific Ocean: South East | collected 2011
GTATTAAGTTTATTACACCTAAAGCCACTTGTAATAATAATTGGTTTTCCAAATAGTTTTCTCACTTTTTCCATCTCTCCAGCTAATCTTTTTAAGTTTGCTAATTCTAACTCTGCTGGGTTATTATCTATATTTAGTCGTTTTGCTGTTTCACTTCTAGTGAACTCTTGTAATTTAAAGTTATCCGATAACTTCATTTTTTATCCTTTATAAAATCATTCTTTTGTTTTGAACCTGAACTACTACCAAAGTAGTAAGCAACGACAGTTGATGCAGTACCACCAAGCCAACCGATTGCTACATTGACTAGACCTATGTCTGCATGAGGACTTGGGAAAAAAGTTACAGCACCAATGTAACCAAAAAAAGCTGTCATGGTTAATATTGCTAAAACTGTAGGTGTATGGTCACCTAGTGCCATTTGTCTTTTTCTAGCACTATCTCTATCGTCAGCATGTATCTTTTCTACATCAATCTCTAACTCTTTCATTTGTATTTTAAACGCCTCATCTGACTTTTTTAACGCTGAAAGTTGAGCAGGAGTTGCTAGTTCTAATGCAGTTGATATTTCTTTATCTGTACCATTTTCTTTACCTAATAATGCTTGTGATACAACTCTACCAGCCATACCACCGATGGGTCCACCAAGTGCTGTGCCAAGTGTTGGTGCTACAGCAGTTAATATTGACTTTGCTTTTTGTAGTATTTCCATTATATCTCCTTACATTTCCAAAGAACTTCTAACCATAATATTACTGTAAAAGAAACAAAACAACATAGTAAAAAAAATAAAATCATTAAAAATATTTCTTTATCCATTATTTTCCTTTACCTAAAATCATTTCAATTAATGTAACTATAATCCATGCAGTAAAACTTAACAAACCTGTAATAATAAAACCATCTCTTATTCTTTCTAGTATTACTCTTTTTTTGTATTTGGCTTGTTCATCTGCCTCTTGTTGTGCTTTTCTTAACCTTGAGCGCTCTTTAACTAAATCTTCCCATATTTGAGCATTGCCACTCCATACTAACGACTCTTTTAAAGACCTCTCAGCATCTCTTAACTTCTTTCTGTTAAGCACATTTGCCATTGCTTGTTGGTTAAGAGATTTGTTCTTTTTACTTTTTTCTTGTTCTTTTTTTGCTTCTTCCTCGATAACATTTTTTGCCGAGAAAAATTTATCTAGTTCCTTAGCTATTTCACTTGTATCTTTAGCCAGTTTAATCCCAGTTTTGATACTCTTAATTGCTGTCGTTGCAACAGCCATAGCAGTTACTGGGTCAATAATATCACCCCATCTTCAATACTATAGACAACAACAATATGATGATAGCACCAGCACCAGCTATCATAATGTGTTCTATTCTTTTGATTCTTAAAATTGTTTCTGTCCATCTTTCTTCACAGACTGCCTCATGTTTTGCAAAGTGTTTCTCTAACTCCTGAATGTTCATATTAATCTGCATCGGCAATTGTGAGAGTGCCAGCATCAACTTGACGCATGATTTCATCGTAATGTCTGTTGCCAACCTTAACAGGAACATACATTGTTTCTCCATCTATATTCGCAACAATGGTTTGGTTGTTTGATTCTGAAACATATTGTGCTGATGTAATATTCATATTAACTCCTATAACTCTGCGTCTGAAATAGTATGTTCATCTGTGTCACCACTAAATTGAACTATACCTCCATCTGAAGTGCTGACATTATTTGTTATTCTAATAAAATCTGGTCTATTAAAATTAATCAAGCCTGTTGTAATTGTAGATGTTGGTGTAGTTCTTTTTTGTTGTTTAAAATAAAGATTTATATATGCTCCACCATTTCCAGCACCAGTAGGTCTTGAAAGATTAATAAGTCTCACATCAATTTTTTCACAATATCTATAACATTTATTAATTGTTGTTTGATAATCTTCGAACTCAAAATCCGTTGCTTTACTTCCAACTTCTAATTGACACCCTGTCATATACCACTCATTACTTGTTGAATCTGCTAAATTTACTTGACCTACTGCTCTATTTGCTGCTACTTCAGAACCCCAAGATGTTTGTAAAGTTCCTGATGTAATATCAGAACCAGCACCCAAGTGCCATAATACATTTAAACTGTGATTATTATCGTTGTCAAAAGTGCCTGATGTATCTCCATCAAAAGTAAGTTCTTTTTTTTCCCAAGTGTTAGATGATGATACTGTATATGCTTGACTAATACTTCTAGTATTATCAAAATCACTTAATTCAATTATATAAGTTCCAGTTTTATTTGTTTTTACCCAAAAAGATAATGTTACTTTTTTAGCACTTGATGTTCCTTTAAGTAAGTGCTGAAGATTTTGTCCCTCAATTCTTTGTTGGATTTGTAGTTTATCACCAGCGGCTGGACTAGCATCTGCTGTAGTGCAATCCATTTTTAAACTGTAACCAAACCCTTGTCCTGACGGAACATCTGTAGAACGAGATACAGTCCAAGTTCCAATACCACCAGCAAAATTATGCCTAAACCTGTCAACAGCTAAATAACCACCAGTTGTTACTCCTGTTACTGAGGTACTTCTTTGGAATATGTTCATTCCACCATTGATGAGCAAATTTTTGTTACCAAAAACTAAATTTTCCCCAACTGAATTTTGTAATGTATCAACTTTTATTGTACTCATTTAATCTCCAATCGCATCCAATTGTGCTTGGGTTGGTTGTGCTAATGTTGGGTGATTCCATACTGCAATGAAGTCACCATTACCATCACTATTGTTTTGTAATGTAATAACTCCTGATGCAAAATCAAAAGTTTCTAACTCTGGGTATATTGTTACTATTCTGTCATATAAACTCATTAATCTGCCCTTATTAAATATCCTTGAAACCTAGTAGACCAACTATTACCATTTATATCTCTATTTGAACCATGAGTGTGAAAAACATAAAATTCAAAATAGTCAGTTGAACCATTTGCGTGTACAATAGCACTTCCATTAATTGTGGCATCAACAGTAGAATTTTTACCAGCTCTTTGAGTTAGTCTAAATCCACTTGATTCGCTACCATTTTTAAATATTGACACTATTACAGTTGCACTATTAACAAATTGAAATAAAGTGCCACCACTTAAAAAATAATATCCAGATTGTTGTGGTGTAAATCTATAATTTGTTGCATTGTCATACCACCCATCAGAATCAATTACTTCTGTATTTATATTTGCTTTTGTAAAAGTGTTATGTGGTATTGATTGATTACTTGAAAGATAAGCAGAAAATATTGGAACTTTTGGTGTAACAGTAGATGCAGTTGTAATTATAGAACCTGTATTATCAGGCAGACTTAATGTCCTATCAGTATTCGTATTAGGTGCGGCAATAGTAAGAACACCAGTTCCACTTGCGTTTCCAGAAATTTTTACTTGGCTCATATATTATTCCTTTGGATATTTGTTTTTGATTGGGTCAATCATTTCTTTTTTCCAAGCATCAATCCCATCATCATAAATTTTTTCTAACTGCTTTTTCCAACTTGGATACTCACTTGCTCTTTGTCTTTGGTATTTAGCAGATGCGTAAGCATCTTTAAGTTCTTTTACCTTTGCATTAAAATTTGATTCGCTTGGTTTAGTTACTCCATCTTTTACAACTTTAATATTATTGTAAGAATGGTCGCCATTTTCATTAATTTTTCTATACCAATTATGTTCATCTAAAATTTCATTCCAAGCATCTTTTTGATATTCTTCTTCAGTATATGCTCTTTGACGCATTACATCTAAATATCTAGCCATTATGTATCCCCAAGTCTTATAAAATTTATAACTGTCCATCTTGATGCACCACTGCCTGTTGCACCTAACCATTTATTACCTGAACTCATACTTTCAGTTCTTAATTTAAATTTAACATTTGATGTGTCAGTTATATCCATAATCCAAGATTGGTGCATTGTTTGTTCCCACCCCTCATCTTCAATATGACCACCACGCAAGATAAAAGCATCTGAATCTGTTGTTGAAAAATTATCCCCAGTAAAGTCTACAACAAAATAAACAAAATCATTATCTGTTGTTTTAGCCACCATATCTATAGTTAGTTCCATAGACCAAATACCTGTAGATGGAAAAGTCCAATGACCACTTGAAACAGACATCGCACTTCCTAAATTTCCTAACCTTGCACCTGTGTTTCTTGCCCATGCAGTAACATCAGCATTTCCAGTATGGTCTGAACTTAAATACCAAGAGTCAGCACCAAAAAAACTTGTATCACCTGAATCCAAGACATTAGCTGTTCGATTGGAAAGACTTAAGTTCCCAAGTTTTCCATTTGATGTTCCACTTATTGTTAATGCCATAAATCTCTCCTATAAAATAACGTATGTACTGCCTGAAGGCACAGTTACTGTTACGCCACTATTTATTGTAACGGGACCCGTACTCATTGCATTTCTATTAGTGGTAATCGTATAGTTTGTCGTCACAGTTTGGTCGTTTTCTACAAATACTTCATCTGAGCCACCTCCTGTAGCACCACCACCTAAATTACCCCAAGCACCATTATTATAGCCCTCAAAAGAATTTGTGGTACTGTTATGCCTTATCATGCCTACGGCAGGTGAACCTGACCTCTGTGCTGTTGTACCACTCGGCACTTTGAGTTGTCCTGTACCAGAGAAAGTCCCATCTGCTGTTACTGTGAGAGTGTTTCCTACAGTAAGTGTATCACTTCCAGAACCTTGTTGGAAGTCTTTTAAATGAGCCATTAATTCTCTTATCGCATTGTTGATTCCACTAGGTGGACAACCCTCTGCAATATTGACACTATCTATATCTGTGTTGTTACCAGCAGTTGCGTCGTATTCTGATATTTTAGTTTTTGCCATGTTTTATTTTCCTATGGTGTAAATTTTCTTCTTTCTTCTTCATCTATGTTTCTTTGTATATTTAAAAGATTAGATGGTGTTACATTTAAAAATGATTTATTTGTTAAAAAATCTTCTCGTATAGCTGGACTTGTAAAAGATTGAACTAAATCCATTATCATTTGTTCATTTGCTCTATCTTTTAATTTTTGAAAACGATTACCTAACCCCATCACACTTACAGCAGTAATAGGTGAACTTACTAAAGCAGTCATAAATGTTCTTAAATCATTTGTACTTTTTGATAAAACATCAAGTGCATCTTTGTATGGTGTTTTACTATTATAAATTTTGTCAATATTATCTTTTTGTTGTGCTGTTAAATACCTAAAGTTTTGTTTTGCTTTCTTAGTGTTAGATTTATATGTTTGATATATTTTATCTTTAACTAATTTTTTTATTTGGTCAGTCGTGATGTTTTCATTTCTTGCAACAGCACCTCTTATATCGTCTATTATATTTGTAACATTATCAAGATAACTTTTTTGTCGATAAAATGAATCAGCTTGTTTTTTCATACTTATAGCTTGGTCATTTGGTAATAACACTCCATCTGGAGAATAACCAAATATTGGAATACTTTCATCTTTTAGTGCATCATCTACTAAATCTTTTGCTTTTAATATTTTGTTTTTCATAGCTGGAGTAACACTTTTATCAGATAAAGAAGATGTATAAAGATTATCTAATTCTGACTTTAGAAAATCTAACTCGTTTAATGTCATTTTTTCTGCCGAACTACTACTAAACTTTGATTTATAGTTTTTAAGTAAATTTTCTGCTTGTCTATATGGATTTTCATTACTTACTAATTTTCTGTCTATATCAAGATTTATTTCATTTAACGCATCATTTATAATATTGTTACTAGTCATATTGTCATATCTAAGACCAGTAAAATCAGCTTTTTTATACGCCTCATCAGATAACTGTTTTGCATTATCTAACTTTATCTTTGCATCTTCTGCGACAGATTCTAAATCAAACTTTTGACTTTTTTGTGGAGGATTTAGATTTATATCTTTTACTATTGGTGTTCTATCTAAAATTGGTTTACCAAACATTGTCCCTAATATACCTGAACCAATACCAAAAACATCACCAACAACTGGATTACCTGTTTTTTCGGTAGCAAGATAACTTGTAGCTGGTACAGTCGCTGAAATTAATGCGTTAGTAGCTGGGTCATCAGTCGCAAATCTTCTAACCGATGTTTCTATAGGTTTATCTACAGCACTTTTTAATTTACTACCTAATCCAAATAATCCACCAAATGACATAAGACTTCTTATGACTCTATTTCTTAATTTATCTTCATCTTTTGGTTGATATATAGCATTTGCTATATCAGATGTATACACAGGATTTTTTGGTAATGTTTGTAACGCATTATATAAACTTGACGCCTCTAATCCACCATCTAATCTTTTATTTAAATTTTCTGTAAAGTTTCGTAAACCAGTTATAGCACTAATTGATGGGTCTACAACTGTCCCTGGCAAATCAAGACCTATTCCTTGTACAGCACTTAATGCGTCTTGAGCAAGTTCATTTTCTACATTAGATGGGTCATATGGTAATCTACTAACTATTTTATCTACATTACTAATTTGTGTATTCTCAACTGGAACAGATTGTCTTTTTAATTTTTCACTCTGTGCTAAACGATAAATTTCTTCAGCAGACGCATCTTTAGGAACTGTAAGTATTACAGGTGGTTTGTCATCTTCTAATTGTAAACGTATTTCTTTTGTTTGTATTTTGTCTGTCATAGGTCTATATTCCACATACTTTTAAAGAACGATACTATACTCATTTCTGTATTTTCGGTATTTTGTATAATTTCATTCAATACGTCAGCCATAAATTCACCAGATTGCATTTGTATTGTTACTTTATTTTTATCATCTCTCGTAATGCCTAAATTACCTATTGTAGATTTGATAGTACCACCCTCTTGATTTGATAAAGAACCCATTCCTGTACTACCTCGTTCACTTGCATATTTTAAATTTTCTAATTCATCTAAAAATACATGGGCTTCTAACTGAGTTAGTAAACTCTTAAATGCTTGAAGTTCTTTTACGTTTGTTCCTTTTTTTATAAGTGACTCTATATCTGAACCACCTCGAACATTTATATCTGTAGTTATTTTTCTTAACTTTTCTGATGGTATTGCGTTACCATCGTCATCATAATCTACATATTCTTGTAGTTTATCTGTAATTTTTTTAAAATTACTTAATTGTGTAATTTTTTGATTTGCATGACCTATATCTTCTCGATAATATTTTCTTGCAGTAGCTATTTGCTCGGTTAGTTCATCACCTCTAAGTGGTGTAATCATGTTTATATTTTTTACATAATGCTTAAGTGCGTTGTCAATATTACCTGCGTCATTAAATATTGTTTTTAAATTAAAAGTTTTATAGTCTTTTTTGAAAAGTGCTTGTTCTTTTAGACCTTGTACTGTATATAATTTTCCATCTTCACCAGTTTCTTCTATGATTGTGTTGTCAGTAATTGCTGGGTCATCAAACTCTTGAATAATATTTTCATCTGATGGAAGTGTATCAAGTTTAGGTCTTGGTGATTCTATAATATTTTTTTGTATCCAATCATTTATTACATTTGCACCTCCTTTAAAATCAAAATCATCAATTCTAAAAGGCACTTGTAACTGTAACGCTTCTATATCTTGTTTTAAAAACTCATCTGCCATACCTCTTAAAACACTATCGTAACCTTGATTTTTGTCATAATTTGTTTTAAGTATATTTAATTGTCGTACAGCAAGTTGTTTATCTGTGTCACCTACAATATTATCTTTGTTAAAGTTAAATAACCTTTGGTTATTGTTGGCAAAAGTTTCAAATGTTGAGTTTGGTAAAAATGAGTAATTATTAGTGTCAAAGTCCTGTAATAATTTAGTTTTTATGTTATTTAAACTTGTAGTTCGTTGTTCTGATTGTGGATTAGTGTATATATCAAATACTTGCGCAAAATCAGTAGGGTTAATTGTACTTATTTTATAATCTTTGTTTAACGATGCAAAAAAGTTTTCTGTACTTTTTAATGCTGTCAAATTATCGTCAAATTTCTTTTTCGTATCAAGTGCTAGGTCTTGGCTAACTTTATCACCCGAAATAAATGGTGATAGCTTTCTTGGAAACAAATCAGTTCGTTTGGCAAAAAAATCTTTCCCTACAGGAGTTGTTATTCCAAAATCTTGTGACACTTGACTTGTTTTATCTTGAACAGGTGTTGTACCTACAATATTATCTGTGACATTTGTTGTATTCACTCCTGTTGTTCCAACAGCATTTGTTCCACCACTAATACTTTGTATTTCACCTGTAGCTGAGTTTAAAGTTAGTGGTATACCTTTTCTATTTGCCGCTTTAGTTTCTGCTATTACTTTTGCCATTTGTAATGGTCGCATCATATTGTTATATGCTAACTCTGGTGCTAATCTTCTTTGATTAGTCATATTTTGATTTATAGTTGCAACTGCATTAGTTAAAGGGGTGTAATCCAACCCTGGTGTTGTTCTTGGTGTACCAACTTGTAAATCACTCAAACCAAGTAAAGTTTTATTAAAATCTGATTGTTGGTCTGCACGTAATTGTGCTAGTTTTAGTGCTTGTAATCTTTTTTGTTTATCTGGTATAAAATTAAAATCTTCTTCAGTTGGAGATGGATTAAGAAAACCAGCAAAGTTTTGGTTAATCATATTTGGTATATTTCCAAGTTTTCTTACAAAGTTACCAGTTTTTTGAAAAAAATTAGGGTTCATTAATTGTTGTTTTGCTTGCTCATCAAGTACTCTAATATTTTCTCTGATGTGTGTACTATCAAGACCAGCTTCTTCTGTTTTTTTAGCTAATTCCTCTAATGAATCTCTTATATTTGCCATTTACACCACCATTGCGTTTTGATTATTGCCACCACTTATTGAAATTAATCCTTGAGGATTACCTTGTCGCCTTTTTGCCAGTAACCTTAAAAATAACTCATCTTCATCTATTTGTTCATCATTAGAGTTTACATTTGTGTTATTACCAGCACTAAAAAACTGTGGACTTGTTCCTTGTTTCATACCACCTCCTGATACCACTTGTTGATTTGGTTGTCTTGGACTTAAAACACTTTGCATAAGTTGGTTACCAAAAGGATTATTTGTGTTTGATAGTGATTCTAATAATCCACTTGATGTACCAGCACCAGCAGAAGATTTTGCAACAAGTGAATTTAGTACGTTTTGAGGGTTCATTGGTAATGAAGATACATTACCACCAGTAAAACTTAGTAAATTTCCTGTACCTGCTTTTGCCGCAGAACTAGCCAATTGTGTACCTGCTGTTCCAACACCAAAACCTAAAGCGGCACCTCTTAAACGATTTTCTTTATCCATCATCGCACCTAATGTCATCAATGCAAGTTGGGGTCCACTCATTATGCTAATCCACCTATCAAAGCACCAAGACCTGTTCCCATTGCTGGTGAAATAATATTACCACTACCCATACTTGCAAGTTGACCACCAAGTAATCCACCACCTATTGCGTTCATTGTTCTGTTTCTAAATATTGGTTGTGATGTTTGTGAACCCGCAGGTGAACCATAAACATTTGACAAAAATGTTTGAAGATTTGCATAAGGTCTATTCTGTTGAAAGTTAAATCTGTTCATTGCATCAGCAAGTTTTGCTTCTTCGTATCCCTCAGATATTTGACCAGTCTTTAATAATTGGTCTGTAGCTGATATTTGTCTATCTAATCCTGACTCGTAAAGATTAGCTAAATCTCTTTGTGCTTGTAACTGTCTACCACGTTCTTGTGCGTAGTTATCATAAGCAAGTTTACCAGCAGTATCTGTTAATGCTTGTGCAAACGTGGCATCTTGAGCATCTTGCAACATACTTTGTGCTGGACTACCATATCTACCTAACGAACTTGCTTGACTTCGTAACTGTTGAGTGGCATCTTCATATTGACCTCTTGCCTGTCTGGTCGCCGCATCAAATGCACCACCAAAAAATGGATTACCACCAAGATAACCACCACTAGCTGTTTGCCCAACCATACCAGTTACAGGATTTACATAACCTTGCATATTCTTTGCTCGTTGTTCTGCTTGACCAAGAGCAAATTGTGTTTGTGGTGACATACCGACATATGTTTGCCCAGGGAAAAATTGGGGTCCGCCTTGTCGATATAACCTTTGTGATTCGTCTAAACCATATTTAACAAAAGGTTTTACTGTTGGGTCTAATTCATTTCTTACAGTTGAACTTCCGCTACTACCACCACTCATATTATATCTCCATGTAATAGGTTCGAGGTTTGAACCCTAAATGTTTTGCTTTTCTTTCCCAACCATTTCTCCATGTTTCAAATGTTATTTTATCTAATTGAGATTCTTTAGCAATAGTTTTAATTATGTTAAATGCTTTATTTAAATAACCTTTTACGTCACTATAAGCACACCATATATGTAAATCTTTATTTCTTTTTTGTAAAACACAAAAACCTAGTGCTTTATCTTTTTCTGTAAACAACACAACGTGAGAATGTCCATTGACACAATCACTATAAATATCCTCTGGTATCCATTGTTCAGGACTTTTCTTCAGTATCTTAGATAATCCTTTTTTAATGTATTCCCAACTTCCTCGTAACTCTTGTGGTTTTATGTATGTATATTCCATCACCATGCCTTACAAGACCAATATCTTGCTTTTGTTTTATCTTTAGCTGTGTCACATTTATGTCTTGCTCTGAAACTCTTTCGTCTTTCAGGTACATTCTTTTTTATCTTCATATTAGGGTCACCAAAAGTTACTCGTTTAATTTTTCCATTATCATTAACAAATACAACTGACTTCTTTTTACCATAACTTGGCTCACCCTGTCTAATTCTGCGTGGTTTATTAAGTGATACTTTTTTACCTTTATAAGTAGCCATAGTTATCCTAGTAACGCATAATCAAAAGTTATATCTGCATGAGATACATTTCTGTGACCAAACACAAAACTACCATCATTTTTAGTCTTTACAAAAGTGTGGTCTGTTTCAGCACTCGCATTAAGTGTTCTTGGTGAAAATAATACAACTGTATCTGAACTCATTCTTTCGTTATAAACTGTTGTTTCTGTTGTACCTGTTGAAAATGTAACTGTTCCTGTAGAGTTAATTTTTCCATTTAAAATACCATTAACCACCTCTGATATTACTCTTGGTTCTGCACCTGTTGGATTTAATCCTCTAAACATTATCGTGTACCTAACTTATTAACTTCTAAATCAATAGCAACAGCACTATCCCAGTTGTCACCTGTTGGTTGAACTTTAACTCTGTGAAAACGTCCTACGGCTCTCAGAGGAACTCTATTCTCTGAACTAGGACTAACGTAGTCAGGGAATGTAATCGTGTCACTAGGGGCGATTCTGCTAGCTACAGACACGTTTGCTGAACCATTTTCAACTAATGGTCTTGCTAAATTAATAATACTGTTACCTTGCATATCAATATCGCCTGTTACTATCTCACCTGACAATTTATTACCTGTAAATGTGACTATTTTGTCATCTTTCACACCAGCTAAAGCATAATTACCACCAACCCATAATCTTGAGTCAAGTGATGTTGTTAAATCGTCAATAGAACTTGAATATAAATCTAA
>MDTG01356296.1_pt1 | contig 11600 bp, 8 predicted proteins | sample 811421 | NCBI WGS metagenome assembly MDTG01 (sample SAMN05326645, study PRJNA326480) | marine metagenome | isolation source: seawater | place: Pacific Ocean: South East | collected 2011
AAGCGTGTAGCCGACTCCGGGATCGATCATCTTCAGATCCTTGACGGTGATTCCCATCTTCGCATCCTGGATGGTCGTCATCACTGTCTTCACCTGGGACATGAAGGTATCGAAGCTCTTGACCTTCAACGACTGCATTCCCCAGAGTCCTCTGGAGTCGAGACCGTAGGAGAAACCCGTTGAACTATCGATGTTGTCGCAAATCGCATCGGCATCCTTGTAGATGTTCTTGACCATGGCGGCCATTCCCTCGGGAACCATCGACATGTCGGCCATTTCATCCATATTCATCATTGAACGGAGGCATCCGAGGCTGAAGATGCCGGCCATAGCCGGGTTCTGAGCCATGACATGGGTGAAGTTGCCCATGTCCGCACTTCCGGTGGGGTTCATCTTCGAGCTGGTTGGGATCCAACGAACAGTCGTATCCATCAAGCCGCCATTGAAGTCCATGGCCATATCCCAGGACTTGAACATGCCCATGAATGCCTTTGCCTGCTTGGCAGCCTGTTGGGCCTGCTTCATGCTCTGACGTTCGGCTTCCGTCATCTTCCCCTTCTGCTGACCCATTGCCCCGGTGGACATGGCGAGCATCATCTCGATCATGGGACCGAACTTCTTGACGAAGAGCTCCTGATCGAAGGCGACGCTTATCTGTCCCGCCGGGATGTTCTGCAGCAGTGCCGCATCGGAGGCGATCGACTTGCTCTTGTCTCCCATGGAGAGGACGACCATTCCCTTCTCGGAGATGGATTCCACCTTCATCGTCGGATCGGCGCTTTCGAGACCCTTGTGGGAGCTCTTGATGCCGAACATGGCCGTGACCATGGGCGACATACCTGTCCCCGTCACGGCGAGCATCGCCGGCTTGGACATGTCCAGCTCGGGCTGCATCTTGGGATCCTCATACTTGAAGATGCTCGTCGCCATCATCATGGGCATCATCTTGGCCTGCATCCCCATGGAGGGATCCACCATCGAGGCGGTCTTCTCGAGAGAGTCTACGAGCTTGCCCAAGGAAGGGGTGTACACGAGCAGAAAGGCATCCGCTGGAATGTGCTTCTGCATGTCGCCGGGGATCTGTATCGAACCCTGCGCTGAAACATTGGATGTACAAATGCCGACGATGGCGATCAACGCCACACTCAGGTACGTACGAATAGATGACATGATTGGCTCCTTCAATTCACTTCCCTTTGGTGATGCTGTTTGTATACAGCTGGCAGAGGGAAGCTTTTCCCTCAGGCCGATCCTTCATTGTAACGGCAGAGGATCCCCCTTACCAATCAAGCTGGATAGTCCGTCCAATGCTGTTTTTACAGGGTTGCATGAAGTCAATGCAACGGAGGATCAACTCGCATCCGCTTCTTCATCCGAATCCAGAAACGGATCGGATTCAATGGTTCGATTCATTCCCGCAAGCGTTCGGTCATCATGATTCGTTATGTCGTCGGATGTGTTGATACGACCATCGGGACCTGGTGAATGGAGATCGAACTTCGCTTCGTTGTCGGATGGAGCCAGCTCGCTAGGCCACTGGTAGACGATCGCCGATCCCCAGCGGTCCGTGACAGGTCCCGACAGATAGGGACCCGACCAGGCCGAAGGTTCTCGATGGGAGACTGCCGCCTGATCCCAGAGGACATCCAGCCCCTCTTCCTTGGTTGGATAGCAGCCCATGTTCGACTTGTAGTTGTTGAGCGCCCGGGTGACACGCTTGATGCCCACTTGCTGCAGACTCCTATTGGCCTGCTCGCCTACCGGAATGAAGTTGACTGAAATCAACATCGAGAGAACGACCATGGTCAGGACGACAAACAGGGTCCTCGAGACGGAGAAGCTGTCTTGACCGGATGGCTGGATAGTCTCATGGTGCGGTGGCATCGGGGCATCCTACCGAATAACGCCGGGAACCGGTTGTACCGATAAGAGACGATGTCATCGAGCTATCCAGTGACGGGCCGATCCATCATTCCTGATCGCCCCGGAGCTTGGCAAGCACACTGAAATCCTCCAGTGTAGTCATGTCGCCGGTGGATTCCCTGCCCTCGGCCACATCACGCAGCAAGCGTCTCATGATCTTTCCCGATCTTGTCTTTGGCAGACCATCGGTGAATCGAATCATGTCAGGCTTTGCGATCGGACCGATTTCCTGGGCCACATGCGATCTGAGTTGTTCACGAAGCACATCATCCGGCTTGTAATCGCTGCTGAGTGTGCAGAAGGCCGCGATCCCCGTGCCCTTTATCTCGTGGGGCATTCCGACAACCGCAGCTTCCACGACAGCATCGTGGCTCACGAGCGCGGATTCCACCTCCATGGTTCCAAGCCGATGGCCGGAGACGTTGATGACGTCATCCATGCGTCCCATGATCCAGAAGTAGCCACGATCGTCCCGCCGAGCACTGTCGCCAGCGAAGTACATGCCTTCCACAGCCGAGAAATAGGTGTCTATGAACCGTTGTCGATCTCCATAGACGCCTCGCAGCATGCTGGGCCATGGCTTTCGGATGACAAGCAGGCCACCCTCGTTGGGCGGCAGTTCTCGTCCACTACTGTCGACGACGGCGGCATCGATTCCAAGGAATGGAAGCGTGCATGAACCGGGGACAGTGGAAGTGGCGCCTGGAAGCGGCGTGATCATGTGTCCGCCGGTTTCAGTCTGCCACCAGGTGTCGACGATCGGACATCGTTCATGACCGATCATCCGGTGATACCACATCCACGCCTCGGGGTTGATCGGTTCTCCGACTGTCCCGAGAACCCGAAGGCTCGAGAGATCGTGTTTTCTTGGATGCTCGTCCCCCCACTTCATGAAGGCACGGATGGCTGTCGGCGCCGTATAGAAATGAGTGACCTTGTGACGGTCGACGATGTCCCAGAAACGATCCGGTTCCGGATGATTCGGCGCACCTTCGTACATCAGTGTGGGAACGTGATTCTGAAGAATGCCATAGATGATGTAGGAGTGGCCCGTTATCCATCCGACATCGGCCGTGCACCAGAACACATGATCGTTGCCGGGCCTCAGATTGAAGGTATACCGACTGGTCAGGTAGGCATGCACCATGTAACCACCGGTCGTGTGGACGATTCCCTTGGGCTTGCCTGTCGAACCGGATGTGTAGAGCAGGAAGAGCATGTCCTCGCTGGCCATCTGTTCGCAGGGGCACTCGTCCGACTGGTCGGCGACGACATCGGACCAGAAGTGATCGCGCCCGACATGCATGTCTATCTCGTTGTCACAGCGGCGAAGGACGACCGTCTTCTCGATCTGATCGGTCATGGTCGCGGCCTGATCGACCTGCGCCTTCAGGGGGACGACCGAACCACGTCGCCATGCTCCATCGCAGGTGATGAGGAACCGACTCTTGGCATCCTCGACTCGATCCGCGATTGCAGCTGCCGAGAATCCTCCGAAGATGACGGAGTGAGGGGCGCCTATCCTGGCACACGCCAGTACGGCAATCGTCAGTTCCGGAACCATGCCCATGTAGATGGTGACGATGTCACCGCGACCGACACCAAGTGACTTCAAGCCGTTCGCGAATCGGCAGACCTCCGCATGGAGTTCCCTGTACGTGTAGGTCTTGACCTCCGGCCCCTCGTCTCCCGACGGCTCACCCTCCCAGATCAACGCGGGCTGATCTCCATGACCAAGGTTGATCAGTCTGTCCAGACAGTTGTGGCATACATTCGTGCGCGCGTTCACGAACCATTCCGCATCCGGTGGTGTCCAGTCGAGAACCTTCGTCCATGGCTCGAACCAGTCCAGCTCGTTGGCAACGGTCGACCAGAAGTTCTCCGGGTCGTCGATCGAGGCCTGGTGCAGGGCCTGATAGGACTCCATCGAGTCGATCCAGACGCCTCCGCATCGTTCCGCAAAATCCTCCGGAGGATCGAACATCCGTTCTTCACTCAAACTCGACTTGATGTTCTGATGTTCACTCATGGCTACCACCTCCGGAATTCACTGTCCACGATATCGGGATACAACCACGCCTGTGTCGAACTAACGTCTACGACGTTTACCTGACTTGCCTCGACCACCGCGCTTGTTCTTCTTCTTCGATCTGGGCTGCGGCATCTCACGGGCATTCCTCGAAGGCCGCTCCTTGAGCATCAACTCCATGTCGCGCTCGCCGGGATCGACTCTCATCAACAGGACCGTGACGGGATCGCCGATGCACAGGACCGAACCCGTACGAGAGGAGACCAGTTGACCCGTGCCCTCGATCGGCACCCATCGCTCTGGACGATTCCCTTTGCCGCCCATGTCCTCCCAGGTGACCAGCCCTTCCGCGAGATAGCGATCAAGGGCGATCCAGAGACCTGCCGAACTGAATCCGGTGATGACACCGGGGAGTTCCTCGCCGACGAACTCGCTCTCGAGATACTGAAGCACCAGAAATTCCCTCAGATGCCGCTCGGCTTCCTCCGAGTTCTTTTCCATCTGAGTACAGGTACGCCCAAGTTCAACGAGAGTGGTCATGTCCAGGACACGGTTGTCATCGTTCAACACGCCGGACAATTCCTGTCGACGACGTCCTCCTCGAGCCTTGCCATTGTCCGTGGCATCGAGGTACGCCTGCAATGCACGATGCACGGTGAGATCGGGATACCGCCGGATCGGACTCGTGAAGTGGGCATAGGCATTCGATGCCAATGCGAAATGTCCGATCGGCAACGGACTGTACTCCGCCCGAGTCAACGTTCGAAGAACGGCGAAGTGAACAGCTCGAGCGGCCGGCGTATCCGCGGTCTTCTCGAGAAGTCCCTGGAGATCCTTGCGAGTGACCGAATCCGTCAAGCGGTATCCCAGCGATATCGCCAGGACACGAACGCCTTCCATATCGTCGAGTTCGGGATCCGGATGAATACGTCGCAGAACCGGCAGGTCGAGTCCATGGAACAGTCTGGCAACCGCCTCGTTGGCCTCGACCATGAACATCTCGATCAGCGTATGGGTGAACGCACCGTCCTCCGGCCGCACATCCTTCACATGACCTTCATCATCGAAGAACAATTCGGCGTCGGGCAGATTGAGAACGATCATTCCATCACGAAGACGTCTCTGACGAAGCGCCTTGGCAAGCCTGTTCGCCTCGTGAATGCACTCGATCACCTCCGGCTGGCAGTTGGTCTCGGAACGCATGTGCTTCCGCGCTTCCTGGAGATCACCGTCGATGATGGCCTGCGCCTCGAGGTACGTCAGTCGCTTGCGTGATCGAATGACGGTGGAGGCGAATCGCTGACCGATCACCACGCCTCGATGATCGAATGTGATGAAGGCACTCTTGCAGAAACGATTGACACCTTCCTGAAGCGAACATACCCCGTTGGAGAGAATCTCCGGAAGCATTGGCAGGACGACACGCGGCAGATAGGTGCTGTTTCCACGGAGAGTCGCCTCGACATCCATCGGATCACCCTGCTTGACGAAGGCGGACACGTCCGCGATGTGGACACCAAGCGTCCACTCCCTCGAAGCCGCATCGAACGTGATCGATATCGCATCATCGAAGTCACGTGCATCGGGTGGATCAATCGTGAAGATGATTTCCTGGGTGAGATCCTCACGGTCGTCGGGGACGCTCTCCCGGTAGGCTTCGAATTCCTGGGCGGCTTCTCTGGCCGCATTGGTCACGGCCTCTGGGAAAGTGGTGGCCAGACCGAATGAAGCGATCGTCGCCGATGTCTCCACGTCGGGCTTTCCCGACTTTCCCAGAACCTCGGTGACGGCAGCCTCGCCCAGGACATCGCCATCCGGACTCGCGACCAATTCGAACACCACCTTGTCGCCATCACGAATAGGCCTGGCATGGGGATCTCGGATGACCAGCAGCCCCTGCAAGGCGCGGCCATCGGGACGTATCAACCAGTTTTTCTTGCGATGAAGAACCGTTCCAGCGAACGTGCTTCTTGCTCGATTCAGGACTTCCTCGATACGACCCGCGGGCCCTCGTCCCTTGGTGCCCTTGCGACGAGCCACCGTGACCAGGACATGGTCGCCCGAAATGGCGCCGCCCATCGCCGCCGGTGGAATGAAGATGTCTCCTTCACGACATGGATGATCCGGAGTGACGAAGCCAAACCCTTTTCGGTTGACCTTGATGATGCCCTCACAGGTATCCTCCAGCTGCGGTAGACGCCACCGACCATCAGGTCCCTTGTCGAGTCGTTCCTGAGATTCGAGCAACGCCAGCGCCGCATCGAAGAAGCTTCGATTCTCGCTATCGACAGAGAGCGTTTCGGCCAACTCACCTGTAGTGAGAGCAGAACGTTCAGGCCTTGCGAGAAGGCTGGTGATTCGATTGATGTATCGCTGTGGCATAGAGTGGACGCCTCAACGATAACGAAGGTGATCCGCTGACGCGAATCAGTCTCCGGAAGTCGATTTCTTGCCGGAGGAGCCCGTTTCCTTCTTGGGCTTGGATTCACCGGACTTGGTCTTGTCCGAATCCTTCTTAGAGCTGTCCTCTTTCTTGGCCTTCTTGTAGGACTCGCTGCGGTAGTCGGTCTCATAGAAACCACTACCCTTGAAGAGGACACCCGAGCCTGTTCCGATCAGTCGCTTGAGCTTGGACTTCTTGCATTCGGGACACTTGCGCTTGATCGGCGCACTCATTGACTGGAAAAGCTCGAAGGCGTGCCCACATGATCCACATTCATAGTCGTAGGTCGGCATGGTTCGGTTCCTCAGGAGGCGACAGCCACTTTAGCCGGACGAATGACCTGGTCGCCGATCATGTAGCCGGCCTGCATGATCATCACGATGTGATCGGCCTCGATCTCATCGGATTCCTGACGAAGCATGGCTTCATGCTTCATGGGGTCGAATACATCGCCAATGGCCGGTTCAAGCCGCACGACGCCCTGATCCGTCAGGATCTTGAGCAGTTCATTGCCGGCAATCTTGAACCCTTCGACAAGCTGCTCTGTCGTGATCGAATCCTGCGAAGCCGCCATGTCGAATTGGTCGAGCACGGGAAGAATGCGCCGAATGAGCGACACCCTGGAGGCAAGCTCGACACGACGCTCGTTCTCAGACGCCCTTCTCTGGTTGTTGCTGACTTCGGCCAACGCGCGAAGCCTGTCCTCGCGGGCCTGCTCCCGTTCGATGCGAAGCTGCTCCATGACCGCCGCCGATGTCTCATCCGAGGAGGAGATCACTTCCGTGATGTCTTCATCGGAGAACTTCTTGAGAACGACTTCTTCTACAACGGACTCCTGTCCGTTGACATCATCACCTGACTCATTCGTGGTTTGTTCATTGCTCATGACGGTGCCTTGCCTGATCTTGTCGGAAAGTGGGCCTAGCGGCCCGTGACGGCGTCCTTGATTCTGTTCCAGAACGATGGATTCGTCGCATTGATCTCGATGTCCTCGGTCTCTGCATAGTTGGTAAGCAATTCACGCTGTTCATCGTCCAGCTTGCTTGGCACGATGATCTGAAGCACGGAGATCAGATCGCCCCGGCGACCAGTACGAAGTCCGGGAAGACCCTTCCCTTCGATTCGGAAGATGGAACCATGTTGAGTTCCACCGGGAACATCAATGTGACCTTCCAATTCATCCTGATCGAGCAGCGGCACTGGCACGCTCGCTCCCATCGCCAGCTGAGTGAATGAAACAGGCAACGCGACGATCAGATCGTCGCCATCCCTTTCAAACTGCTCATGCGGTTCAACACGGCAGACAACGTGAAGATCGCCTCGCCCGGCCGAACCGGATGGATCGACTTCCACGGGAGGCGGCTCGCCCTCGCCCTGGAGTCGAACAGCCTGACCATCGTGAATACCCGCAGGGACCCGTACCGACAGTCTGCGTTCGACACTCATGCGGCCACGGCCACGACAGTCGTCACATGAGTCGGTGACAACCGTCCCTCGCCCCTTGCAGGCAGGACAATTCGTCACCATGCGGAACATGCCTCCAAGGCCCGCCTGCTCGACCTGACCACCACCTCCACACGTAGTGCACTTGGAGGGTGTCGTGCCTGGTCTGGCACCTGAGCCGTCACACGTGTCGCAGACATCGAGTCGGGAGAAGACCACTTCGGTCTCGACGCCCGAAAGAACATCCTGGAGCGTGATCTGCACCTCGGTCTCGAGATCGTAGCCACGAACGGCCTGGCGACGACCGCGACCGCCTCCGGCGTTTCCCCCGAAGATGTCGTTGAACATCGAGAAGATGTCATCGACATGCATCGTTCGGAAATCGTGACCGGGACGAGAACGCAGACCATCACGACCAAACCGGTCGTAGGCGGCACGTCTTTCAGAATCCGAAAGGACCTCGTACGCCTCGGCAGCTTCCTTGAACGCCGCTTCCGCTTCGGCATCCCCCGGATTGCGATCCGGGTGATACTTCATGGCCAGACGACGATAGGACCGCTTGACCTCATCGCCTCCAGCCGTGCGTTCGACGTTCAGGACCTCGTAATAGCAGCGTGTCGTGCCCATTCAGAGAATCTCCGCAGCGGCCTGCTCACAACGTGATCAGCACACGGCGTCGTTGATGGGATCGGCTTCGTCTTCGAGCTCGGTAATAGCGACATCGGACGTCAGCATCAGACCAGCGACGGAGGCGGCATTGACGAGCGCTGCACGAACGACCTTGGCGGGATCGATGATCCCGGACTTGTAGAGCTGCTCATACTCGCCGTTGCCCGCATTGAAACCGAAGTCGTTCTTGCCCTCGGTCACCTTCTCGGCAACGACATCCCCATCGACACCGCTGTTGTGAGCAATGTGCCAGATTGGAGCCGTCAAGGAATCCGCAACCACGTCGTATCCGAGCTTCTCGTCGCCACGTCCCTTGCTGCGGGAACTGTTGATGGCCTCGATGGATCTGAGGAACGACACGCCACCACCAGGGACATACCCTTCGGCTGCAGCTGCACGGGTCGCGGCCAGCGAATCCTCGACACGATCCTTGCGTTCCTTCATGTCGGGCTCGGTGGCGCCACCAACCGTGATGACCGCAACGCCACCAGTCAGCTTGGCCAGGCGTTCCTGCAGTTTCTCTCGATCGTAGTCGCTGGTCGACTTCTCGATCTGACCCTTGATCTGGGAAACACGACGATCGACTTCGGACTTCTTGCCCGCGCCCTTGAGGATGGTCGTCGAATCCTTGTTGATCGTGATTCGCTTGGCCTTGCCCAGCTCCTTCAGATCGATGTCCTCGAGATTGCGCCCCAGATCCTCGGAGAGGAATTCGCCACCGGTCAATGCGGCGATGTCGCCGAGCATGGCCTTGCGGCGTTCTCCGAAACCGGGTGCCTTGACGGCCGCGACCTGAAGAACACCACGAAGACGATTGACGACCAGTGCCGCCAACGCCTCGTTCTCCACATCCTCCGCGATGATCAGCAGAGGCTGGCCGGCAGCGGCCGCCTTGTTGAGCAACGGCAGAAGGTCGGCCAGATTACTGATCTTCTTCTCGTGCAGGAGGATCAGGCAATCATCGAGCACACACTCGGCCGACTTCGGGTCGGTCATGAAGTACGGGCTGAGATACCCCTTGTCGAAGGACATGCCCTCGACGTAGTCGAGCGTCGTTTCGCTCGTCTTGCCTTCCTCGATCTCCACGACACCCTCGGCACCGACCGTGTGGATGGCATCCGAAATCAGCGAGCCGATCTCCTTGTCGTGATTGGAGGAGACCATCGCGATCTTCTTGAGGTCGTCCTTACCCTTACAGGTCTTGGACATTTCCCCGATTGAAGCAGAAGCAGCCTTGGCCGCAGCATTGATGCCACGCTGGACAGCGACCGCATTGGCACCAGCCGTGATGTGTCGCAGGCCCGATCTGTAGATTGATTCAGCGAGAACCGTCGCTGTGGTGGTCCCGTCGCCAGCCAGATCCGCGGTCTTCTTGGCGACCTGATGGACCATTTGAGCACCCATGTTCTCAAACGGCGAGGGGAGCTCGACCTCCTTGGAGACGGTGACGCCATCCTTGGAAACCGCAGGCCCACCGAAGGACTTCTGCATCACGACATTGCGGCCACCGGGCCCCATCGTCACCGACACGGCACGAGTGATTTTTTCTACGCCGGCAAGAAATTCCTGACGGGCATCCGAATCAAACTTCATCTGCTTGCTGGACATTCGACTTCCTTCCAATCCTGGTCAATCATGAGTTCTGCACATCAACGGTCAATGTCGTTCACTCGATGATTCCAAGAAGCTCCGATTCACGCACGATCAGGTGCGTCTTGTTCTTGATCTCTACCTCGGTGCCCGCGTACTTGCTGTACACGACGGTGTCACCTTTTCGAACAGCTGGCTTGATCCGCTCTCCATTGTCGAGCAGCTTGCCCGGTCCGGTCGCCACGACCTTGCCATGCATCGGCTTCTCCTTGGCCGATTCCGGGAGATAGATCCCCGATTCGGTCCTGGATTCAGCTTCCATTGGCTTGATGAGGACCCGATCTTCAAGTGGGTTGACTGACATGTTCCGTTCTCCGTTCTGTTCCTGATGTTTTCAATTACGGGGGTCACATGACGATGGGTCAATCAGAAGCCCATGCCGCCCATGCCGCCCATGCCACCCATGCCGCCCATGCCACCCATGCCGCCCATGCCGCCCATGCCACCCATGCCACCCATGCCACCCATGCCGCCCATGCCATGGTCATGGTCATGTGCGTCTTCGGTCTCTTCCTGGGGGACTTCGGTGATGGCGCAGTCGGTCGTCAGCAGAAGTGATGCCACGGAGGCGGCGTTCTGCAATGCGGAACGATCGACCTTCGCAGGCGTGATCACGCCTTGCTCGAGTAGATCGCCGTATTCAAGCGTCAATGCGTTGAAGCCTTCCGTACCTGACATTTCAGCGACCTTCGCAACCACGACCGTTCCGCGTTCTCCGGCATTGTCCGCGATTGAACGCAGGGGTACCTGGAGTGCTTCGGCCAAGAGGTCCACGTCGAACTTTTCGTCACCCTTGGCGATCTTGCGCGCCTTGTCGAGTGCGGGAATGGCTCTGATGAAGCTGACGCCACCACCAGGAACGACACCTTCGGCGACCGCGGCTCGTGTGGCATGAAGTGCGTCCTCGACGCGTGCTTTCTTTTCCTTGAGCTCGGCTTCCGAACCTGCGCCGACATTGACCTGCGCCACGCCGCCGGCCAGCTTGGCAAGACGTTCCTGCAGCTTTTCCCGGTCGTAATCACTGTCGGTCCGTCCGATTTCCGCACGGATCTGTCCGATGCGATCCTGAAGGGCCGCAGTCGAACCAGCGCCTTCGATGATCGTGGTCGAATCTGAGGTGATCTCGATCTTCTTCGCCTGTCCGAGCTGCGAGAGCTGGATCTGATCGATCTCGATGCCCAGATCCTTCATGATCGCTTCGCCTCCGGTCAGGGTCGCGAGATCTTCGAGCATCGCCTTGCGTCGGTCGCCGTAGCCCGGGGCCTTGATGGCACAGACGTTGAGCACGCCTCGCAACTTGTTGATGACGAGAGTCGAAAGCGCTTCGCCGGTGATGTCCTCGGCGATGATGACCAGGGGCTTCTTGGCCTCCATGACCTTCTCGAGGAAGGGGACGAGCTTGGTGATGCCGTCGATCTTGTCCTCGTGGATGAGAATCAGGGC
>MDTG01043186.1_pt1 | contig 11599 bp, 9 predicted proteins | sample 811421 | NCBI WGS metagenome assembly MDTG01 (sample SAMN05326645, study PRJNA326480) | marine metagenome | isolation source: seawater | place: Pacific Ocean: South East | collected 2011
GGCTTACCAAATTTAACTTGTGGTATTACTCTATGATAATCAGGTATATGCACTTCACACATACCATACTTCCCGTGTCTTAAAAAATTTTTTAAGTTTTTTTTCAAATTTTTTTGTTTTGCAAAAGTTACAACCTTAATTCCAAAAGCATTAACAACTTTTTTAAAATCTATTTTAGGGAGACCTCCTTTTACAGATGATCCAAAATATTTTGATTTCAGCCACTGGTCTTGAGTTTGTTTTATCATTGACTGACCATGGTTATTAAGCAAAAAAATCTTTATATTTAAATTGTGTTTTTTAATTAATGATAATTCTTGTAGCATAAAAGATAATGACCCATCACCTATTATAACTATAACTTCTTTTTTTGTTGCTAATGCTGTTGCAATAGCTGCTGGTATAGACCATCCCATAGCAGTATTGTTAAAATCGTGAAGAAGTATTTGATTTTTTTTAAATTTAAATCCTTGCATGGTCCATGCAATAGCACAACCCGTATCCACAATAATAGAAGTATTCTCCTTCACAACATCAGATAAAGAGTCAATAAAAACATATGGATTTATTTTTTTTTCACTAAAATAAAGTTTGTCACAAATAGGATATTTTTGTTTCCATTTTTTAATTCTTTCATGCCAGGAGTTAAGAGTTGTTTTTTGCTTAAGTTTATATTTCAAAAACTTTTTACAAAATATTTTTAAATCTTGATTTATTTTTAAATCTATTTTTAAATTAAATTTAGTAAATTTGTCAATTTCAGATTTATCAATATCAAGCATTATTTTTTTCGCACCTCTAGCAAATGTATTTATAGGTGAGCCAGTAGCTTTTGTATCTAACCTAGAGCCAAGCGACAAAATAAGATCTGAATTTTGTACAGCAAAGTTTGCATATCTAGATCCATGTGTTCCCCAAGTGCCAACTTTAAGTTTATTCTTATCATCTAATATATGTGACATCGCCCATGTAGTAACCACTGGAAAATTTAACTTTTTAATAATCTTATTTATTTCTTTATAAGAATTTGAAAGATGAACTCCCCATCCAAGAATTAAAATGGGTCTTTTCGATTTATTAATTAAATCAATTAATTTTTTTTTATAATTCTTATCATTGGTATAATTGAATTTTTTATTTGGTTTATATGATTTTAACTTTTTTGGATTTATTTTTTCTCTTTGAATATTGTCAGGAACATCAATTAAAATAGGTCCTTTCCTACCAGTTGTTGATAGGTGATATGCTTTTTCCAATTGATATTTGATTTCACTAGAATCTTTTATTTTATAAGAATACTTTGTGACATTCTTGTACATCTGAACGCAATCTGTCTCCTGAAATCCAATTTGTCTAACCTCTAAAGAGTTTTTAGATCTCGTTGTACTTACTTGTCCAGTTATATAAAACACAGGAATAGAATCAAAATATGCACCACATATACCTGTTGCAAGATTTGTAGCTCCAGGCCCACTTGTTGCAAAAGCAGCACCAATATTTTTTGATACTCGAGCATAAGCATCTGCAGCCATTGCACACGTTTGTTCATGAATTGGAAAGATAACTTTTAATTTTTTATTTTTTTTCGCTGAATGTATAAGATGAAGCGATGCACCCCCTGTAACTGCGTAAACATACTTTACTCCTTTTTTTACAAGAAATTCTGCTATAAAATCTGATACCTGCATTTAATACTTGTTTATAATATTATATATTTTTCTCATAGTACCAACAAACCAAATTAAGAACGATATTTTTTTTGAAATTAAATAATACTGTTTATTATCACTTGTACTAATAATATTATACTTATTTATTCTATTAAACCTATCAGTAAATAGTAATTCATCATTAAATTTTTGATAAAATTCTTTTTTATTTAAATTTTTATTTTCATATAATATCTCAAATATCTTAATTCTGATTGAGGTAAGGTATGCTCCTGGAATATTTACAATTATATATGAGCCCAGTAAGAAAATTGTAGAAACTAAAATAGTATATTCAATATTTTTTTTATAAATCACAATAGTAAGCAAATAAAAAATTAAAGGACAAATTGTTGAAACAATATGTATTTTATCAATTTTCAAATCTATTTTAAAAAGTGATTTTTGAAATATTAACTTAATGGCTGATAAAATTATTAAATCAATCATTTAAATAGAAATTGGAAAAATTTTTTAAAGAAAAGATAAAAATATATACCATTTTTATTTAAGGAAAATTTTTCATCTTTATAGTCTACTAAATTTGATTTAACTAGATTGTCTATATACTTTTTAATGAAAACATTGTTTAAAAAGTTTTTTTTAATATCATCATAATTTTTATTATTTTGAACTATTTCGCAGAGAAAAAGTGTTGGGCTTATTTCAAAAAATAGATAAGAGAAAAATTTAAATGAAATAATGCAAAAAAATAACAAAATTAAATAAAGATGAATAAAATTAAAATCTAAATATTTAAGTACGACAAAACAAATTCCTAAATAAAAAAAAACAAATAAAAAAAATGCTTTATATTTTTTTAAATAATTAAAAAAAAATAAATTTATAAAAAAATAAACTAATAAAAAGATAATTATTGTAAGTAGATTAATCATTTTTATTGAAAATTATAATTTGTATCAATCTTATAAGAGAAAAAAAATAAGAAAAATAAGTTTTAATATTCATTGACGAAGATCCATTTCCAGGTTCTGGAATCTTCATAAGTATTGGAAATTGAACGAAAGGTATTTTTTGTTTTAAAAGTTGCATGATAATAACCCATTGGAAGGATGGATGATTAGGAAGTTTAATTTTATTAAGTAATTCTTTTTTAACAGAAATCACTCCATTGTAATCTTTAATTTTTTTTAAAAAAATTAAATTTAAAATAACTGTTAAAAACTCAGATAAAAAGTATCTAATAAAAACTCTTTTTTTTTTATTATTTCTATAACCAATAAAAAGATCTTTTTTGCCTGAATCACACATATTGTAAAATTCACATAAAGATTCTATATCGTATGCACCATCTGAAGGTAACCAAGTTACTATTTCGCCCTCAGCTTTTTTTAAACCATCATAAACTGCTTTCGCTATACCTTCATTTTTAGATTTATTTATTTTTATAATTTTTAATTCATTAATATTAATTTTGTCAATTTCTTCACTAGTATTGTCGTTACTACCATCATTTACGATAATTATTTCAAACTTATTATTAGGTAAATTTTTACAAATATCAGTTATACTTTTTCTGATATTATTTTCTTCATTGTAACCAAAAAAAATTATAGAAATCATGCTTATACCATTTTACTATATTAAAATTTAAGTATTTAAATGAAAAAAATAATAATTATTTCAATTACAAGTGATATAGGTCTAAGTATATCTAATTATTTTTTAAAAAAAAAATATTTTATATTTGGCTCATATAGAAATAAAAAATTAATAAATAATATTGAAAAAAATGAGAAATTAACTTGTTTCAAATTAGATTTAACAAATAATCAATCGATTAAAAAGTTTTGTATAAAAATTAAAAAAAAATTTAATGATTGGGATTATATTATATTCTGCAATGGAGACTTAGATCCTATTGGTAAATTCAAAGATATAAATTTTAATAAATGGGAAACATCTCTTAATATTAATTATCTCTCTTCACTCAAGGTACTAAATCTTCTCTTAAAAAAAAATAGATCAAACAAGAACAGAGGTGTATTATTTTTCGCAGGAGGCGGGACCAATAATGCAGTTAGTTATTACTCGGCATACACACTTTCAAAAATATTATTAATTAAATTTGTTGAACTGTTTGATTTTGAAGAAAAAAAAATAAGCACATGTATACTAGGACCAGGCTGGATCAACACAAAAATACACAAATCTACATTAAAATCAAAAATCAAAAATTTTAAAAATAAAAAGATTACTGAAAAAATTGTAATGAGAAATGATGATCAAAAGCTAATTAAATTAAATCATTGTATTAATTGGATATTAAAAAATATTAAAAAAATATCTGGGAGAAATTTAAGTTTAGATTATGACAATTGGGGATCAAAAAAACTTTTAGATGAATTAAAAAAAAATAAAAATCTTTACAAGTTGAGAAGATTTGGTAACTAACTCGTAAATGAACTTAAATATAATTAGATCTAAATTTAAGCAAATAATTGAGAATAGAGGTTCCCATATTCCTAATTCAAAAAATTATATTAAATTGAATAGATATTTTAAATTATATTTTAAAGATCACTTATCTAAAAAAAAATCAAATTTTTATTTGCCTTTAATTGGAAATTTTAAATTACCATTTTATAACATGGGCAATATTAATTCTTCACACTTACTTGGGCTTGATGAAATAATCATATTTACTTTCTATATTTTAAGAAGAAAAAAAATAAACAAAGTCGCTGACTTAGGTGCAAATATAGGAATGCATTCTATTATTTTGGGTAAACTTGGATTTAAAGTGAAAGCTTATGAACCGGATCCAGATCATGCGTTACAATTCAAAATTAATATCAACTTAAATAAATTAAAAAATATTTCTCTTATTAAAAAAGCGGTTGATACAAAAATAGGTAATGTCCTATTCACTAAAATAATAAATAATACGACTGGAAGTTTTATAAAGGAAGCTAAAAAAAAAACCTATGGCCCTGTTAAACGGTTTAAAGTAAAAACTGAAAAATTTTCTAACATCCTTAAGTGGGCTGATCTAGTTAAAATGGATGTTGAAGGTTTAGAGTCAGATTTGATTAAATCAATTAAATATAAAGATCTTCATAATAAAGAGATAATCCTAGAAGTTGGATCTAAAAATAATGCTAAAAAAATTTTTGGGTACTCAAAAAAAGAGGGGTACAATTTATTTTCTCAAAAAATAGCTTGGAAAAAAGTAAAAAATTTAACTGATATTCCTATTTCTTACAAAGATGGGAGTTTAATTATATCTTTAGAGGATAAATTAAGATGAATAATAAACAATTAAAAATGTATAACCAAAATGGTTTTGTATTAAAAGAGTTTTTTAATAAAAAAGAGCATGAATTAATTTTTAATTTCGGTATTAACTGGTTTTATAAAATTTGTAAAATTAAAAAGAAGGATTTCTCAAAATATCCAATCCATAAGTATCATATTTGGTCTAAGAAAATTGGTATTGATCACCCAAAAATATGTTCAGCAAAAAATAGATACATTTATCCACCAATTAAAATTCAACAAATTATAAAAAAAAATAAAAATATTAAAACTTTTTTAAATAAAATTGGTATTGAAAAATTTAGAATGTGGGATGATGGTTGGGGATGGATTGGTTTCAGATTAATTAGGCCTGGATATAATGATGGATACCCATTAAGCCAAAAAAATTGGGGCATTGCAAAAGATGTGGTGTCATGTTGGTTTCCTATAATTGGAAAAACAAAAAATGACACTCTAACTCTAGTTCCAAAATCAAATCTAATGAATTATGATTTTTATTTACCAAAAAATTCTAAATTTACAAAAGGCGAGTATAGATTGAAAAAAAAATATAATAATAAAATAAAACTGTTTAATCCCAAAATTAAAAAAAATGAATTAATTATATATAGTCCTAAAACTCTTCACACTGAAAGTAATAAAAATATTAAAAATACTAGATTTAATTTAGAGTTTAGATTTAAACCAAATAATTAAATGAAATACTTTACTGTTGGTAAAAATAAAATAAAAATTTCATATGTTGGTCTTGGAGCACTTCACTTTGGAGTTTTTTGTAATTTAAAACAAACAAAAAAGCTTATTGATTATAGTGTAGATAATGGAATTAATTTTATAGATACAGCACCCTTATATGGAAATGGAGTTTCTGAAGAATACTTAAAAGAAGCCGTTAAAAATATTAGAAAAAAAATAATAATTGCTACAAAATTTGGATTAAGGAAAGTCTTAAGAAAAGGAAACTTTGGTGTTGAGGTTATGAGGCTTAATAAAAAAAATTTAGAAAAAAGCCTTGATGAAAGTTTGTTAAAGATGAATCTTGATCATATAGATATTTTTCAATTACATGCGTTTGATCATAAAACAGATATATTTGAAACGTTTGAGGCCTTAATTGATTTAAAAAAAAAAGGAAAAATACTAGAAATTGGAACATCAAATTACAATCCTGAAGAAATGCATTCAGCATATAAAGCAGCAAAGAAATTAAATTTAAATATTGCAACTACTCAACTTCATTACAATCTTTTAGAGAGGAAAGCTGAAAAAAAAATCCTAAAGCAATGTGTTAAATATAAAATTCACCCAATATCTTACAGGGCCTTAGCAAGAGGAATATTAACTGGAAAGTATAAAAATCTTGACAATATTCCTAAAAATTCACGAGCATTCAAAAGTTTAAGAGTAAAAAAATGGTTAAATAAGGATCTGATAAAATTAGTAATTGAATTAGATAAAATCGCTCGATCAGTTGATTTATCTTTGACTGAATTATCACTAGCGTGGCAGTTTAATAAAAAAATTAAATGCTCAACTGTTGTGGGCGCAAGAAATATAAAGCAATTGGATAAAATTATTAATTCTTCAGATCTTAGAATTAATAAAGAAATATACAACAAAGTTGAAGAGTGTATAAGATTAAATAACTATACTGATTATATAAATAACATGCCAAAAGTATTTTTTGAAAAATAAATCAAAATGAAAAAAAAAGTTATTATCATCGGTGGTTCAGGTAGATTAGGATCAAACCTAATTAAATATCTAAATCCATACTATAATATTATTAATTTATCTCCTGAAAAAGGGAAAATGAAAACATATAAATATATTAAGTTTGATCTTAGCAATAAAAAGGATATGCAATTTTTTTTTAGTAGAAAAATAAAAAATATATCTTGTATAATTAATTGTACTAGATTTAGATCTAAGAATAAAAAAGAAACAATTTCAGATTTTGAAAAAACCTTTAATATTGAAGTTAAAAATTATTTTTTCTTTCTTGAGGAATTGTTAAAAAAAAATAATACAAAAAAAATATCAATTCTCAACATTTCATCCACTAATGCTACTTTAGTTTCTCACCAGTTTTTTTCTTATCATATTTCCAAAAATCTAATTGAGACTTTAACTAAATATTTTTCTATAAAGTACTTAAAATTCAATACTAAAATAAACACTTTAAGGTTGGGATTAATAAGTACAAAAAATATAAATAAAATTGTTAAATCAAGTTTAGTAAAAAAATTTAATCTAAAAAAAACAGTGCCAAATTATTCTGAAATATCACAGTTTATAAAAATTAATTATATTGATAATGCACTTATGAATGGAACAACAATCTCATTGGATGGAAGTTTAACTAATATTGATCAAGTATATTTTAATATTAATTAATAATGGCAATTACATCTAATCTTGAAAATTTTAAAATAAAAAAAATAAATATAGAGACATTTAGGAAAAATTTTATAGACTATCTACACATATATTCATTTTTTATTTTAAGTTTATTTATAATATTAGTCTTAGCTCCACCTTATAGCCACGTTGAATATGGGACTCAAATTTATGAATTTACATCAACTAATATGCATCTTTTTGATGACAAATTGTTCTATGTAATAAATTTTTTATTGTTCCCAATTATGACAATTTTTTTTTTAAATAGTAAAATTAAAAACACAGTTCTTTTTTTGTCAATTTTTTCAGTCCATTTTTTTTTAATTTTTCTCTTCTTAAACGCTTTGAGTTTAATTTTTTTTTATTACATCAATGGAGTAAAATTTTCTATTGGAAATTATGATTTATTTTATGTTTTTTTATTCTTTCAAATTTCGTTATTACTTTTTGTAAATAAGAATTATAAAATTAAATTTTTAGAATTTTATAATAAATATAAAAAAAAAATTTTTTTACTTTTTTTGATTCTATCAATAATTGCCTCCAACTTTTATAGTCCATTTAATTATAAAGCAATCACTGATTTAAAAATTTTATATGATATTAAAATATTTTTTTCTAATTATAAAAATTCAATCTTAATATTTTTTATTTACTCTTTTTTAATCTTGTCTTTAATAAGATTAGAAAAAAAATTTATTAAAAATATATTTTATAAAAGTATTTCTTATTTTGCTTTATTTATCTTTTTCATAATCCATGTTTTTTATTTTGATGCTTCTTTTGAAATGAATCTTCACCATTATTCACCAATATATGGTCCAGCTTTACACATTTCTAATGGTGAAGGCATACCTGGTGTAAATGCTCATTCTCAATATGGATATATTTTTTTTGTAATTTTAAGATTTTTTTTTGAGTTTTTACCAAATTCTTTTGGAACAACTGGTTTATTAATAAGAATTATAAATATTACAACATTACTTGTAATTATTTTAATTTTTTTTAAAATATCATCAAATAAATTACTTTCATTATTATTTGCAGCTTTGTTTATTGCCTTTCACTATAAAAATAGTGTTGTTAATTTTAGCAGCTTTCCTTCTCTACTTGGAATAAGAAATCTTATACCTTTAATCAGTCTATATATTCTTTTAAATTTAAAAGAACAAAAGCCCTTTAATCTAATAATAATTTTTCTTATTTGTTTAAGCTCAATAACAAGTTTGGAAAGTTTTATATATACCTTGGTGCCCTATTTATCCTTTATTTTTCTTATTAATTTTTCCAAAAAAAATTTTAAAATCATTATATCTATATTTTTAAAAACATTTGTTTATATTTTTATTTTTCACTTATTAATTAATTTTATTTATTTCATATACTTTGATAAGTTTATAAATTATAAAATTTACTTTGAAATACTACAAAGTATGACCATTTCTCGATGGTGGCCTGTTCCAACTCTAAACCTTTTTTTTATACCTTTTTTATATTTTTCATTTTATGGTTTATCATTAATTTATTGCTATCATTTGTTAATAAATTTTTGGAATAATGAGAAAAATAATGAGGATTATGTGTTTTTCAAATATTTTTTTTGTATTACTTCGCTGGGTATATTAATGATGATTTATTACATCTCAAGAAGTTTGCCTTCAAATCTTCACGTGGTTTTAATACCATTATATTTTTTAATTTATTTATCTTATGAAAAATTTATTCTAAATATTAAAATTGAGAAAAAATTTTTATTTTTAACTTATTTGGGTATTTTTTATTTAATATTCTCATTTACAATTTTGACAGGATCACCATCCAATGCTTATAAGAATAATACATTTTTATATAAAAAATGTTTTTTAAATAATTTTAATTGTGATCTTAGAAATCATCTAAATACACTAACAAGTATGTTTCATAACTATCCAGAGGAAAGTAAAGAAAATAAAATGTTTGTTTCAGCAAATAAGATTATAAATAAATATTACAAAAAAGATGAAAGAATTTTACTATTTGCTTATGATAATCTCTCAGCAATTCCAGAGGCTACATATGGAAGGAATAATAAGTGGTATTTTCACCCTATCTCATATGTATATTCTGATGAATTATCGTCGACAAAAATTAAAGAAATTTTAGATAAGAATAAAGATTTAAGTGATGGGCAATTAATTTCAATTGTAAAATCAAATAATTTACAAAGATTAGAAAGAGAGTTAATTGAAAAAATTAAAAAAGACTGGTACCTATGCAATATTAATTATAAAGACGAATTTTTTGAAATTTTCAAGCTAAGCAAGGATGAGTGTAAAGATAAAATATAGTTATATATATATAGTATTATCTATTTTTTTTGTTTTTGTTTTATACAATTTTTCATCCCAATTAAGTATTGTTTACAGCCAAAACGTTGTTCCTAGAGGTGACCCGTTTTCTTATGAACTTAATTTAATAAGATTAAATAATGAAAGTTCTTCAAGTCTTTATTCGTACTTTTTAAATATAAAAGATACTATAACATCAGAGCAGTGGTACTATGCATATAAAATTCCTATTGCAATTTTTTCCCCATTTATAAATAATGACCATCACAATTTTTTAATAATAAATTATTTCTACTTTTTTGTTGCTTTAATATCTTTAAATTATTCATTAACATTAATTTCAAGAAATCTTATAATTAATTTTTTGTCTTCAATTATTATTTGTTTTTTTCCGTGGATGTGGGGTTACGAAAGTATTATTTCATTACATCAAGTATCTTTGGATACTCAAGTCTACTTGGTTGGTTTGGCTTACTTTTCTCTTTTAATAAAGTCTTTTTTCAATATTAATGATAAAAAATGTCTGTTCTATACTGCGGTATTAGGTGGTTTTTTTACATGGACAAGAGGAAATGCATTTGCCTATTTTTTCTCTTTAACATTTCCAATTTTTATAATTTATATTGTTAGATATTTTCAATTTAATAAACAAAAAAAGATTTTAATATTTAAAAAAATTTATAAACCCTTTTTAGTTTTTGTATTAATCTTCACGTGGTTTATATACTTTACCTCAAAATCTTTAATTTACTATTATTCAGTACAACAAAATACAATAAATTACGATAGCCTAAAAACGGAACAAATTATCAACGCTTTAAAGATTATATTTATAAATTATCCTGGAACTTTTTTTACTAGTTCAAGTTACACAAGCTTGAATACAACAAATTTACTCTTTTCAATAATTTTTTATTTAATTATATTATGTTCATTATTTTATTTTTTTAAAAATAAAAAAAAAAATCGAAAAAATTTAATTTTTTTTAAATTTTTACTAATTTTCTCGTTTACAATTTTATTTTCAAAAATTTTAGAACTTTACAACATACCATTTTATGCAAATGGTATTAGTGTTGCGCAAACACAAATGATAATATTGATACCTTTTTCATTAATTATTATATATTTAATTAACGTCAGTTTTCAAATTTACCATAAAAAACTAAAGATATTTTATTTTTTATATTTTTTTTCAATTATTATTTTTTCTGTAATTCATGGATTTATTAATACGAATTTCGATAGTCCAAATAAATACAATAAAAGTAGTGATGAAAATTATTTTAAAAGAGTTGTAAATCCAATTGAATTAGAAAAATTTTCAGTCGAAATTGATAGTGATATTAGTGCACCTAAAACATATATTTTGTTATATAATTTTTACAATCCAGTAATTATAAATTATTATAGAGAAAGAAAAAAATTACCAACCTTAAATAGAAACTGGAACTGGGAAAGTGATATAATTGCACCTTTTATATCTGACCCTAATCATCGTGGTGGAGTTCAAAAGTTTAAAACTTCTTTCAAAGAAATATTATTGGACGCAGATTATATAATTATTCCAAAATATTTAGAAAATTATAAGGTTATGCCTAGCATTATAGCTTCAAAATTTTACAAAGAAATGTATAAAATTTTGGAAGATCCAACTGTTCCTAAGTACGAAGTTATAAAGGAATTAAATGATATTATTGATTTAGTTTTAATTAAAAAAATAACAAATTCTAATAAAAAAAATAATATTTACGACGGTATAAAAGATAATTATGAAGATTTAGAAATGGATATTAATATTTTTAATTCAATAGAGAAAAATTTTTGGAATAAAATGATAGAAATAAATTCGTATTCCGATCTAATTAATTTAAATAA
>MDTG01190356.1_pt1 | contig 11599 bp, 8 predicted proteins | sample 811421 | NCBI WGS metagenome assembly MDTG01 (sample SAMN05326645, study PRJNA326480) | marine metagenome | isolation source: seawater | place: Pacific Ocean: South East | collected 2011
AGATTTTATTTTCAGCCACATAAAATTGAAACAAACAATGGCATGGTGGTAATGCCATTTCATCCAATAGGCTCACATTCCATGCAGAAACAAGATGTCTGCGTGAATTTGGATCAGATTGAATTCGATTAATTAAATCGCTAATTTGGTCAAATTGTTTACCATCTGGAAGAGGCCAACTTCGCCACTGTGAGCCGTATACTGGTCCTAACTCACCATTTTCGTCTGCCCATTCGTTCCATATAGAAACTTTATTATCATTAAGATACTTTATATTTGTATTGCCACTCAAAAACCACAAAAGCTCATGAACTATAGAGGGTATGTGCAGAGTTTTTGTTGTAACAAGTGGAAATCCTTTTTGCAGATTGAATCGCATCTGATGTCCAAAAATACTGATTGTTCCAGTGCCGGTTCTATCTTCCTTTTTAACACCTTCATCTAAGACATGTTGCAATAAATCAAGATATTGTTTCATTGCTAACCTCTCGAAATTTTTTCTTTGTTATTTGCCAAAATAAACATTGTCATGCCAATAATGATCATCGGAGCAGTCAGTACTTGACCCATTGTAACCCATCCAAAAGCCAAATAATTAAGATGCGCGTCGGGTATACGATAAAATTCTATAAAGAATCTAAAAATACCATACGTTATGAGAAATAACGCCGATGAATGCATTTTTGGTCTATTTTTTTCTGTGAAAAACCACAATATAAGAAATAGAACCAATCCCTCTAAAAAAGCCTCATAAAGCTGCGTAGCATGTAAAGAGACGCCGTTGATATTAAAAGACCATGCGACATCCGTAGGTTTTCCCCAAAGCTCGCCATTGATAAAATTTCCAATTCTTCCAAAGCCAAGTCCTAAGGGAACAATAGGAGCCACAAAATCCATCATCGTAATAATATCCTTATTGATTTTCCTTCCGTAAAACCAAAGAGCTACTATTACACCTATCAATCCACCGTGGAATGACATACCGCCTTCCATAATTCTAAAAACATATAATGGATCGGAAATTAATTGAAGCCATCCATAAAAAATGACGTAACCCAGTCTCCCCCCTAAAATAACACCGAGCATACAATAGAATATTAGATCGTCTACCTCGGAATATTTAATGGGAGAATATGCTTTTTTTGATCTTACTTTGGCAAGCATGATAGCCACTGCAAACCCCAATAGATACATCAAGCCATACCAACGAATTTTTAGAAATCCAATTGAGAATATTACAGGGTCAATTTCAGGATAAGTAAGCATTTTTAAAGCTTGCAGAAATGCTCTAGCGATGTCCAGTTAAAAAAACAGATTTCAATAAAAAGCCCATATCTCTAATCGTTGTGCAGTTATTTTTAACGGTGTTACTATAAATAAAAAATCCTAGAGGATAAAAATACACTCTTTAATTTTTTCTTTCAAATACTCGATCACAATATCGTCTTTATTTCATTTATAATTAAATTGACAAAGAAAAAAACAGAAGATGAGAAGATGAGTAAAGCTAATAAACTATCTAAAGAGACCAGCCCATATCTACTTCAGCACTCAGAAAATCCTGTTGATTGGCATCCATGGACAGAGCAAAGTTTGAGAAAAGCCACAACATCGGGTAAGCCAATATTACTCTCAATTGGTTATTCCGCATGTCATTGGTGCCATGTAATGGCCCATGAATCATTTGAGGATGATGTTATTGCTGGCGTTATGAACGAACATTTTTTTAATATTAAAGTAGATCGCGAAGAGCGTCCAGATGTTGATCAGATATACCAAATTGCACATCAAATCATTACACAAAGGCCGGGTGGGTGGCCGCTGACTATGTTTCTAGATCCTAAAAACAATCAACCTTTTTTTGGAGGCACCTATTTTTCAAATGAACCTCGTCATGGTATTCCAGGTTTTTCAGATCTCTTGATCAGGATCTCAAACTATTTCAAAAAAGAACGCACAAATATTGATAATCAAAGCAAAAAACTTTACGAGATATACGAAAAAATTCAACCACAAGGTCTCTCAGAAAATGAACAAATTAATGCTGAACCTTTAAAGACAGCCAGAGAAATGATCGAAAGAAGTTTTGATAAAGAATATGGAGGAATAGGAGGAGCACCTAAATTTCCCCAGCCAGCATCACTGGAATGGTTATTGAGGTATTGGAGAAATACTGCTTTTAAAGAAGAGCCCGATATAGAGGCACTCTACCTTTGTACGCTAACATTAAAGAATATGGCAGAGGGCGGACTCTATGATCAGGTTGGAGGAGGTTTTTTTCGTTATTGTGTTGACCGACACTGGCAGATACCACACTTCGAAAAGATGCTTTACGATAATGGTCTTCTTTTGAGTCTCTACGCAAAAGCATACTTAGCAACTGGAGACAGCCTCTTTAAAAAAGTAATTGAAGAGACAGTCATCTGGCTTCATTCTGAGATGCATTCTAAGTCAGGAGGTTTTTACTCCAGCATCAATGCGGACTCAGAAAATCAGGAAGGCAAATTTTATGTCTGGGAAAGACATGAAATAAAAAAAATAATTGATTCAGATGATTTCAATATCATCGAAAAATACTATGGACTTGATGAAGAGGCAAATTTTGAAAATAAATGGCATTTGACGGTCAGCAATGACACTGAAAATATTGCAAAGAATTCAAAATATGAAAACGAAAAGCTAGAAAATATAGTAAAAAAATGCAATAAAACCCTACTTAAGGAGAGAAACATAAGGACACCTCCTTCACTTGATAAGAAACAACTTGCCTCTTGGAATGCACTGGTAATTAAGGGGCTCGCAGTTTCAGGTAGGGTACTAGAAAGAGAAGATTACATTCAATCAGCAAGAGAATCTCTTGAGTTTATAGAGATGAATTATTTTGACAAAAATATATTGATGGCTTGTTACATTAATAAAATTAGTAAGTTTCCTGCTTATTTAGATGATCATGCATTTCTTTTGGACGCAATACTTGAGTTCCTTCAATCTGAATGGAATACAAAACTGCTTCATTTTGCAATTAAGCTCGCTGATAATCTGATTGACAATTTCTTGGATAAGGAAAAAGGAGGTTTTTTCTTTACCAGAAATAACCATGAAAAATTAATTTTTAGGTCTAAGCCCATGTCAGATGATGCGATGCCCTCAGGAAATGGTATCGCATGCTTAACGCTTCAACGACTCGGTTTTCTTGTTGGTGATGAGAGATATCTTAGTGCGAGCAAAAAAACATTAGAGAGTGGGTTTAGTTTGCTAAAAGAATCACCGCACGGTCATCTAAATCTTCTGAATGCATTGGAAGAATATTTAGATCCACCCGAATCCATTATTATAGTTGGTGAGAAAAATAAAATTTCTGAATGGGCAAAATCAACAAATAAAATTTTCTCTCCCAAAAGAATGATCTTTTCAATACCGAATAATGAAAAGAGTTTACCTGAATCACTCGCGATAAAAAGATCGAATAAAGATAAACCTACGGCTTATATCTGCAAGGGTCACAGCTGCTTCGAACCGATTGAAAAATTCGAAGATCTTATAAAAAAAATCACTGAATTGAGTTAGATTTAACCAAACGGATTATCTATTGACTTTGAAAATTCAGTAAATAACTTTGGTCCATCATCAGTCATATACAAACAATCTTCCAGCCTCACTCCAAACTCTCCAAAAATATATATTCCTGGTTCATTTGAAAAACACATACCTTTTGCAAGAGGTGTTTTTTCGCCTCTAACAAAGTTAATAGGTTCATGACCATCTATTCCAATTCCATGCCCCAATCGATGAGATAAACCCGGCGTTTTATAGTCTGGACCATATCCTTGCGTCTCATAGAATTTTCTTACTGCATCATCAACATTTCCAGCGGGCACACCAATTTCTGCAGTCTTGAGAGCAAGTTCTTGTCCTCGTTTAGCGGTGCTCCATACCAGGCGTTGTTTTTTTGTTGGAGAGCCGAATGTCCATGTTCTTGATATATCAGACTGATAATCATATACGGAGCATCCAGAATCCATAAGAATGATCCCTCCTTTCTTTAAAAATTGCGGTTGTTTAGTGCCATGCGGATAAGCACTCGCTTCATTTAGCAGCACAGATGAAAATTTTGGATTACCGCCAAGTTCTCTTGTTTTTTCACTCATCATGAAAGATATCTCTAGCGGACTCATACCCAGTTCAATATTTTGATATACATATCTATAAGCATTTATAGTGATATTGTTTGCAATTTGCATGAGATTTATTTCTGCATCTGATTTGTACATTCTGCAGCCTCGAGTGACGTCATTACCCGATATCAATTTATACTTATTTGAAGCTTTTTTGATGCCATCAACAATGAAATGTCGCGTTGTTTCTTCAATAGCTAATTTTCCATTATTTATCGATTTATCCTTGAGGATATCTGCAACCATCTTGAAGGGATTTTCATGTTCATGCCAGGTTCTGACTTCCGCATCAATAGTCATGCTTTCTCTGATTGTAGGCTCTTCAAAATAAGGAGTGACGAATATTAAATCACCCTCTTTTGGAATAACCACTCCAGTAAATCTCTCAGATCTTCTCCATTTAACCCCGGTAAAATATATCAGTGCTGAGCCGGCCTCCATAAGCAACGCATCAATGTTATTTTGTTTCATTATGTTTTGAGCCTTTTTGACTCTTTTCTTTCTTTCTTCGGATCCAATAGGAACTGCATTTATTGTCATATCATCCGCCTTCAAATTATCTTTATTCTGCTCTTTAGCAAAGAGCTTTTTTATTGGAAAAATAGAGTTGACGGTTAACGCCATTGAAACTTTTATCAAGGTTCTCTTATTCATAATCTTAAAATATTATTTAATAACTGCCCTATTCCATTCATACCCATTCTTTTTAATTTCATACGCTGGCCAATATCTATTGTTTAGTTTCATTGTAATAACATTCTTACTTCCATTCCAAGAGAGAGTGCCTAATTTGATCGTATCACTGATCTTCTTGGAACGAATGCTCTCTTTAAAATCAATGAGATTTGAGATAGGGGTATCATCCACCTCAATTACACTCAGTCCAGCACTTAAGCCATATCGTGTAGCAGGTGACCCATAATTGTTGAAAGCCACATAAACCCCCTTAGATTCAATTCCTCTTTGACTGAGCGCTCTGTGAGGTTTATGTATGTGAGCACCAGCCCAAAATATAGCTTCATCAATACTATTTCCATTAAGCTCTGAAGTTGACGCGAAGATTTCAATCTTATCCTTATCGCGCCATATCTCAAGTCTTGGATGTTTTTCCTGAATCGCCACCTCGAAGTCCCTATATGATCCAATAAGACTTCCATTGATGGTAAGGATCATATCTCCTGATTTGATTTCATCGATTATGGGTGAACCAGCAATAACATTTTTTACAACCAGCATTCTTTGTTTGTTTTCTTTTTGTGATTCAAATCTGGAGATCCAGTCATCACTCAAGCCCAACTTTCGAGCGGCAAACAATGGAATATAATTTAACTCGAGCTCTAATGAGTAAAGAGATTCTTCTTTGACAAAAGAATCAATGAAATCAGAGATCAATTCAGCATGGATACCCCTATTGATTTGATAAGACTCCCCTCTTGATCGGTAGGAAAAACTTGTCCACATTGCTCTTATAAGCCCATTTTCATCAGAAAGAACACCAACAATTTCATCTGGCGCATTCGTTAGATTAATTACCTCAATATTCGTATCACGAAAACTTAGCGATGAAGGAAGCATTAAAGGATCGATTGAGGAAACATTTGTTTTCTGCGAATAAAGCTGATGATCGCTTTTTAGGCCAAATAACCAAACTTCATCTCCTTCATCAATCTTCTCAACATTAAATTCTGCGCTCTGAACTGGCGTACTTCCAATTAAATCGACGTCATAACTCAAAAGAACGATATTATGAATAGGATGAATATACTCAACCCTTCCTGGTATTTGGAGAGAACCAGCAAAAGTTAATTTAACATCACCCATAGATATTGGTACAGTATTCCTGTCAACGATAACAAGGCCCTTTTCATTATCAACAACTATGCCTGTTCCGTAATAATGCTTATCTATTATGCCCGCTAAGGGATAAGGCATATCAAAATTTACATGAACTAACGATGCGCTGATTTTATTCTTTTTGGCATCAAGATAGTCGATCAACTTTGTAGATTGTTTTTTTGTATTTTTGGAAACTTTTATCTCTTCAATTATTTTGCAAGGCCAGAATCCATCTTTTTTATTTAATGTGCAACGTTCAGTCACGAACCATTTATGATCAATTTCAATTGTCCTCAAAACCTCATTTATGGGATCAGAATAACGAACATAACGAACATTCATTTGTTTTCCGCTAGGAAAGGATGATATCAAAAGCTCAAGATCATTTAGATTCCTTATCGCAATTCCATCGGCTTCGAGTATAACTGCACCTGTGGGTATTCCTGATCTTGAGAATATATATCCTGGATCAGCGATATATACTCCCTCTAATTTACGATTGTAGTGTCTAGCTTGCTGATAAGAGAGATTATTTATAATGGCACCACCAAAAGTAAGATAGGATTCAGGTGTGACATTAAACAAGTCAGTTACTGTAACAGAAAAGCTAATTTTCTTACCGCTTCTTTCTAATTCAATTGAAATTTCTTGGTCTACATTATTGTCTAGATGTTCAGCCAGATCTGTGTAGTCAGAAATAAAACTATCATTGATTTTAATTAAAATATCTCCTGGTTTTAGGTAGCCATATATACGTGAATCCTTAATAATTCTCTTTGCAACCAACAAGCCATTATCTTTATCTTCATTGTCTAGTAAAAATGATTCAGCTGATCGAGACATGCCGAGTCTTTTTAACTGATCCATTGGCAAAAATTCAAACTCTGTAAGAATTGTACCTCTTGTTATTGGTTTTTTTTCTGAGATTAATTCAAGGGCTCTAATAACTCGATTAAGAGGCAAAAAGTAGCTGCTAGCCGCTGAATTATTTCCGCCCGCATTAAGAGCTATGACCTCCCCCCTGATATTAATTACTGGTGAACCCGATGAGCCACCTGAGGTTCCTGAGGCTGCTTGTATATAAAATGTATTAAAATCATTGTAATTTCCTCTTCCATAGTTTGGTGCAGAACGATCTAACCTGGCAATGATTCCAGTAAGAATAGATAGTTTTTCTCCTGCATCATTTCCTATAACTCTAACTTCTTGTCCAACTTCGGCACCGGATGAAATCAGTGGAAGAGCTGATGGATTTATGTGCTTTAATTTATCTGGGTCATAACTAAAGAAACCAAAATCATGGACCGGATCGCGATAAAGTGGCACCAGTTCCACTTCTTCATTATTTAAAAACAATGCTTCTGCATGCACAGGCCCAGGATTAACAACATGACGATTTGTCAGTATGATTCCGTTGTCAGCATCTACAATAAATCCTGTTGCTTGTGAAGTTGATTTCCACTCAGTATCGAACGCTCTCGGACTGTCTATCTTAATACTTACAATGGAAGAAGATACGTTTTCAATTGTTTTCGACCACGCTTGATCATCAGCCCTTAAATTACTTAGATATAAGAGGGAGAAGAGAATTAGCAATAACTTTGATGAATGCATTCTTTGCACTAGAAACGAAGTTCTGACCTATCAATATACATCTGCATCTTATTATCCTGATACATGGGTATATAGAATGAATCTGGATCACAAGTATAAGGAAAAATTTCAGTTGCTTTGTTTCTCACCCACTGTCTTCTCCTTATTGGGGCTTTTTTATAATTTTTTTCATCATGCACTATTATTATTGCATTCAGTTTTTGACCGTCCTCGCTCAAGGAATACCTTTCTTCGATTGTGGCATTTTCTGAGATCAATTCTCCTCGAAAATCTCTTATGGTCTTTTCCAGCAGATTTGTTTTTATTATCAGCGTGGAACCCTCCCATTTTCCTTTAGAAAAACCCATTCGAGAAGGTGGCATGTATTCACTTGGTTTATCTTTTTCCATCCAAATTCGCCTGACTTTGGATTGATATTCATACAACATGGTATAGCGTTCTTCGCTCTCTATTATCTCAAAAGGAAAAGAATAAGTTATTAAAGCTGGAAGACCAATCGATGTGCATCTAACATCTGGCTGATCGTAATAAGGCATATATGACTCGAGCCAATTTTCACCTTCCTCTGTCAGAGACATCGTATACTTTCTAAAATCCAATTGTTGTGTTGCTGCCCAAGTACCAGATATATCGAAAGAATTTGATTGCTCGTTCTGTTTGATCGAATAACTTTTTCGAACTGCTTTCCAAGGTCCTGGTTCTTCTTTTTGTGCAACAGCTCCTTCTTGTTGATACGTGCCAGACATATAATTTTCTTCAAAATTTCCACTTATACGTCTATTAAAGATAAAGCCTCTTACGTCTCTACTATCAGCAATGATCTCGATATTATTTTCACCAAAAACTTTTATATCTACCGGGCCTCCCTCTAAGTAGCCTGTCCATCCTGATTCTTCTGCTTCTATTTCCAAATCGCCTATTAGTGTTCTGGCTCCATCCTCTAATGAAATTCTCCATATTCCATTGATATCTGTATGCGATGAAAACGAGATCGCTGGAATCAAAATTGAAAATAAAATGAGCTTAAACATAGAACGTAGGATTTTATTCATTTATTTTGGCGCCTTGTCAATGAGGATTGAGCCATCCGTCAGTTTAACCTCAATTATTGAGAGCATTTTTTTGCCGTCATGACCTGGATACCCAGAAACAGTAATCTCATCTCCCTCTTTTATTCTATCTTTTGTCCATCCTTTTCTCGCCAACCATACCACTGGTGATCCTCTTAGATCCCAAATTTCAATGTTGTTTTTTTTGTCTTCAACTTGAAGCAAGTAACGAACGTGTGGGTTCTTAAACCATACTTCTTCTATTTCTCCTTTGAGTTCAATTACTCTCTCTGCAGAAAATTCTGCAGTAAATGAATGATGCGCAGTTGATTCAATTGAAATAAATTGAATGACAATAAAAAAAATGCAATTTAGTTTTTTCATAGATACGATACTGTTCTGAATATGATCACGCATAATATTACATGTTGAGAGCAATTTTAATTGCTTTATTTTTAAGTGGAATGGTTCTGTTGAAAAATCTCATACCAAGCTTTCTGATCCCACTCAAACTTTCATAATTTGCTGAAAATAACCGATTAATAAAATCCACAAAATCTAGCATTAAACTGTTCGCTGCCCTTCGTTTTCTTTCATAAGGCCTTAATGAAGAGGTGTCGCCAATGTACTGTCCTTTTTCATAAGATTCCTCTATCACTTTATACAGATCATAAGCATCAGCGATTCCCATGTTTACACCCTGACCAGCAAGCGGATGAATTGAATGTGCTGCATCGCCTATTAGCGCGAATTGATTGGCAATATAGTGCTTAGCATGTTGATATCTAAGAGGGAAAATAGCACTTTTACTTATAATTTTAAGATTACCGAGGGCAAAATCACTCTTTTCAGTTAATAAATTACTGAGTTTATCGTTGTTCAATTTTAGTGCTTTAGAGGCAATAGTGGGTGAAGTTGACCAAACAATTGAAATTTTTTTCTCACCAAGAGGTAAAAGCGCGATCGGTCCTTCTTTCAAAAATCTCTGATAAGCAATCTCCTCATGATCTTTCTCAGATTGAACATGAGTGACGAAAGCTGATTGATGGTATGAGTATTCGCTCATTTTAATGTTTTTTAGTGATCTTATTTTTGAATTTATTCCATCAGCACCAATCAATAAATCAGATTCAATAGTCTCACTGTTACTAAGAGATAATATTGTTTTATTTATAGCAGAATCATAATCGACACGTTCAATTATGCAATTCTTATAAAAAATAATATTCAACTTTTTTGCCATCTCAAATAATTTAGATTGAATTTGAGAATTCTCTATAATAAATCCGAGTTCACGACTACCATACTCATCTGCACAAAAATTAATTGTTGAATAACTATTCATAGGTTCACTGCCATCCCAAACTCTCATATTTTCGAATCTAAAAAGCCTGTCCTCATCAAAATTTCTCCATAGATTTATCTTTTTTAATATTTCAATAGAACCTGATGAAATAGCTGAGACTCTGATATCTATCTCTTTTTTATCAACAGCAAAATCCATATCACTTTTCTCAACAATGATAATTTGAGTTTCATCAGGAATTTTTGATTTTCGCAGAAGAATTGAAGCAAGTATGCCAACGATGCCTGCGCCAACTATCACAATTGTATTTTGCTTTTTCATTTGTATGGGATTCCTCTAGACAATCTAGGGAGCTTCCCGGTGAGGCCCATGGTGTGTCTAACAAATAATTTCCTAAAACCAGGTATTAAATCGAATCCAACCATACCTGCTCGTCTTAAGATACTCATTGAGTAACTTTTATTATCAAATAGTCTCACTAAACCATCAGTAAAATAGGCTAGTTTTTCATGGTCTGGATTTCTCCAAACTGAATATTTATTTAGTATTTTTCCTATGTTGTTCTCGAATTTTTCATGAATTATTTCGTCATATATGCAATCACAAAGAGTGGCGACATCACGAAGACCAAGATTGAAGCCCTGTGCTGCAATCGGGTGCAAACCATTAGCAGCATTTCCAACCAGCACTGATCTCTTTGTATGGAGCCTTAGTGCTTGTGTCAAATTGAGTGAATATTTAACACGGTTACCTAGATCGCTCATTTTTCCGAGCCTCAGACCGAATTCTTTTTGAAGTAATTCTAGAAATTTATCATCCGAAGTATTCATCACTCTTTCAGACTGATGGTTTGGCATAACCCAAATGAAAGCTGATCTATTGTTTGCAAGCGGAAGAAAAGCAATTGATCCTTCCGAGTAAAATCTCTCAAAAGCTCTGTTTTCAATTGGAATATCAGTCATCACATTTCCAATGATCGCGTCTTGCTGATAATTGAAAACATTTGAATTAATGCCTAATAATTGATGAAGGCCTGAATCAGCACCACATGCAGCTATTAGTAATTGAGAAGTGAGCTCTATTTTATCCTTTTTCTTGTCATTTGGTTTCAGGCTAAAATTGCAATCAGTTTGCCGCTCGGAAAAAGAATCAATCTCATACGGACAAAAGATCTTTATATTTTCTTTATTCTCTAATTCGCTCAACATGACCTCACCAAGGACACGATTAATAACCACATATCCTAGGGCCTCTACTTGTTGTTCTTTTGAACAAATATGGGAAAAACCAAATTGCCCTTTTTCTGAGACATGAATTTTATTGATAGGTGTCGATGCCTTTTTAATTTTTTTCCATATACCCATTGCTTCAAACATGTTTTGACTGCTCCTGGATAATGCAGTTGACCTATCATCAAAGCTTGGTTGCTCTTTACTGGTGCGCTTTATTTTCTCAACAACAGCTATCTTAAGACCAAATGATGACAAGGATAGGGCCATAGCAATTCCAATCATCCCTCCTCCGGCGATTACAACATCATATTTTTTTCTTTCAGTTGACTTCATTGTTAATAATTTCTTCAATCTCATTAGCTTCTTTTTCGAGCTCAAAAGTTATGA
>MDTG01312044.1_pt1 | contig 11599 bp, 5 predicted proteins | sample 811421 | NCBI WGS metagenome assembly MDTG01 (sample SAMN05326645, study PRJNA326480) | marine metagenome | isolation source: seawater | place: Pacific Ocean: South East | collected 2011
CGCTCATCAGTTTTATAGGTATTACTTTCTTTATCAATTTTCACAACTTCATCAGCAATGACAATAATTGTCTCATAATAATAGTTTGTTGTGTAGTACTTATTATTCCATTTGAATATTTGTCCAGCTCCTTTTTCATTTCTAGCTTGTCTAAAAGCTTCCGAAAAAGATTGTAATCCTTCGGCCCTATATTCATTTACATAATAGGTTCTTTGTATCAATCCATCTTTATCGATTTGTTGATTATCTTTAATATCATTTGAGGTGAAAGCAAGAAAGATAAAAAGGTTTGTTAGCATATGTGCTCCTTTGAAATATCCTCTAAATTCTTCCTCATTCTAATAAACAGAAATAAAAAAAAATAGTTCCAAAATTTCGAAATTTCATTATTTATACTATCGCATATTCAGCATAATCAAACAACAAAAAACTTTTTAATCATGAAAAAAAATATTATACTTTTGGAGGATTAATTAAAAAGAGGTAAAAATGAAAAATATTGTATTATTTATATTAGTATTTGCATTAGCAGCTTGTAGTTCAAATTCATCAAGCATGACAACTGTTGCTAAGCAGCCAGTAAAAGTAACCAAAAATGATTCTTGTGTTCCATTGTGGTTTTCTGATATGTCAGTAGAAGATACTGCGGTCGGAAATGCAGTAGGTAGTAGCAGAGGAACTGCTAGAGCTAAAGCAACATTGCAAGCAAGAGCAAATTTGGCTGCTCAAGAAAAAGCTCAATTACAACAACTTTTAAGAAATGCCATTACAGATGGTGCTTCTATAAATATTGATGATTTTTCAAGTACAACTGAACAAATCGTTGACATGGAGCTTCAGGGTTCTAAGGCTGTTGCAGCAAGTGAATGTGAACCATCTGATTCAAATGCAAAATGGGAATCTTTTGTACAAATGAAGATAGATCGTGAAGCAGTTGCTAAACGTCTTGAAGCCGAATTGAAGGCTTTAGAGAATGCTCAAAAAACAGCAGCAGCAAAAGAAGCCTACGCAACTTTAGAAGATAAAGTTAAAGAATACAGAGATTATAAAGCATCTAAAGAAGATTAGTTTTTCATCTTTAGTTAAATGCTTTTATTCGTTAGGATATCTATATTTTGTGCGCTTATTTTTTCATATGTGAGCGCACAAAGTTGCAGTTCAATTTTTGAAGAAAATACAAAAGATTCAAGCTATTGGTATGGTTTTTCAATTAAAGATTTAAGCAGAAAATCCAATATCAAAAAAGTCTCAGAAGAAGTAATTTCTTCGTCAATTAAAAATCTATCTCTTTCAATTTATAGCAATGTTATTGCTAATGAAAAACAATTTGTTTCAGAGAACATTGATGGTGATAAGATCAAATTTTCCAATAAGTTTGTATCGAATATTTCAGTTTCAACTAAAGTATCTGGTTTAGAATATGAAATAGTTTCTCAGGGTAGATGTGACAAACAGTATTATAGCTTAATAAGGCTTCAAAAAAGTTCATTTATTTCAAGGGAAAATGTAAGGTATAATTCATTAATTAATAAATCAGAAAATTTATCAATTAGCTCCTTTTATAATCTCTATGATTATCTATCATACATTAATCAATTATATGAAGATTTTGATAGTCTTTTAATTGGTATATTTGAACCTACTTACCAAAGCAAAATTGACTTAAAAAAAAATAAATTAAAAAGTGAGTATTCAAGTATTATTTCATCTATTGAGCCTTCTTTTAGTTATTCAATTCCTTATTCAAAATATGATAATAGACCTAACAATCTTGAGATTACATTTAAATCAACTTTTGTAAGTCTCCCTTTAACCAGTGGCAATATATCTCTTAAATTTTTAGGAAAAACTAATAAATACTATTTCAATTCCAGCGGTAAAATTCTATTCAACTTAAATAATGATATTGTAAGTAAAAAAACAACAGATATAGAAATATTATTAAATTTGAATCAATTGCTTAAAGATCATTATCTGCATCAAACTAAAATATTTGAAAATCCTAAATACGATTATGTAATAAGTGAACAACCATTAGTTGTACATTACGCTGATAATTTTTATGATGATGAATTATCTAATTATTTTTTCAAACATCTTAAAGTTAATGTTTTTAGTAAAGTTGATATTAACCTTGAAAATAATTTAGGCGCTCCATTTGAACTTAAAATTGAAGCATCTGATGTAATTAAAAATTTCAATGAACAAACCAAACAATATATTTATATTTTAAGAGATGTTAATTTTAAAATTGTTAATAAAGTAAATAATAATCATATTTTTACAATTTATAAAGATACATTAAAAGGGGTTTCATTTCAAAGTTTCAACAAGGCTGCAAAGAGAATTGAAAAAGATTTAAGAATCATAAACCAGGAAATAAAAAATGAATTATATAACAAAATACTTATATCTTAATATATTAATTTTAAGCTTAATTAGTTATGCATATCCACAGCAAAATATGGTTGGAGAAAAAGCATATATTTTTACCTCAAAAACACTTGATAATGAACGTCGTTTTTCACTTTCTACTATCATTAAAAATGATAAACCTATTTTTATTAATTTTTTTGCTACATGGTGTAGCCCTTGTATTGAAGAATTGCCTATACTTAACAATTTTCACTCTGAAAACAAAGATTCTTTTGAAATGATAATTATAGATGTAAATAATTTATCTGTTTTAAAAAATAACATACCAATTAAACTGGAAGAAGACCAAAGTGTAGCAAAAAAGATATTATTTGATAATAAAATATCGTTTACATCTCTTTTTGATAAGCATGCATTTATTGCAAAGCAATATGGCGTTTCAAATCTTCCACACTCTGTGCTTATTAAGGATGGTATAATTGTTTGGGAAGGAAGAAAAAAATTAACTAAAATTAAATTAAATAATTTGAAAAAGTATTTAGATGACAACTAAAAAAATAATATTATCCTTAGTACTTATATTTTCTGTTGTTATTTGTCAAAGTAACTCAAATAAATATGATATTGCTGTCAACACTATAAATGAAATTAATATAAAAGATAAAGATTTTAAAAACGCATTTGATGACTTAATATATACTGCTTTAAATAAATTTACTCAGCAAGCAAATCAATATTCATGGTCAAAAAGTTTTAATCTCACAAGACCTGAAGATGTTCCTGAGATTTTACAAATTCAACAAAATGCTGAAATGTTAGAAGATTGTACAGAAGATCAATGTGACTTAGTTTTCGGTCAAATTGTACAAGCAGATTATATAGTGACCAGAAGAATAAGTGATTTTGCTGGAGGGTATAGAGTTTTTCTAGATTTTAAAAGTATATCAACTGGTCTATCTTTGGGTTCAGAAAATGCAGTAATTAGAACTCAAGGTACTGACAAAATTGAAGTGTATGAAAATGTCGAAAAGGAGCTTTTGAACCTTATAATTGATATGTTCAATGTTGCCTTTAAATCAGAACCTAGAATTCCAAAATCATCATTTATGGGTCAAGATATTGGGGTACAAGACGGTCCAACCATTCGTCCAATTTTTAAACAAACAAAACATGGAGAAGAACTTAAAATTTCTCTTACTGCGGTAGATCAAAACAATATATTAAATCAACCAAGAAAGTTTATTTTTACTTTAGTTGATCAGCCAAAATATGGTACTGCTTTTATTGATGGAAATACTTTAATTTTTAACCCAGAAGAAAATTTTACAGGAGATGTTAATTTTAGATACTATGCTCAAGTTGTTCGAAACGGAAAGCCGAGCATTAATAGTAAATTTGAAAAAATAACAATAACTGTTGTAAATAATCCTCCTAGAGCAAGAAATGGCTCCCAAAGCGTTAAAGAAAATGGAAGAAAAGTATTTAGCTTATCTGCAAGTGACGCTGATGGAGACGAGTTAACATACAGAATCACTTCTCAACCAACAAAAGGGAGTTTAAGCATCAACAGGTCTGGTAGAGCAACATATATACCATTTGATGAAAAAGAAGGTTCTGATAGCTTTTCATTTACTGTAAATGACGGCTTAGTAGATAGTAATATTGCAACAATATCCATAGATATAGACCCAATAAGAACTCCGCCAACTGCAGATGAATTTACCGTTTCAACACTTCATGATCAAAATAAATCGTTTTTCCTTAGAGGTGTTGATTCAGATGGAGACAATATATCATACAAAATAGCAAAATTACCTTCAAATGGTAAAATTGCTTTAGAGAATAATAGAGTGACTTACAGACCAGATGATGGATTTTATGGTCAAGATGAGATTTTTTATTATGTTGAAGATGAATACGGCCTAACTAGCTCTCGTGCTAAAGTTACTATAAACGTTACAAATAATAGGCCAAAAGGTGTTGATTATAGTCTATCAATAAATATGAATCAAAGCATTAAGGTGGAGTTAAAAGGTGAAGACCGTGACAAACTAGATGTCGTAAAATTAGCCTATATTTTAGAAAAAAGCCCGTCTTATGGAACTTTTAAAAGAGACAGAAATTCTAGGAATATCTATCGTTACACTCCTAATAATGATTTTACAGGACCTGATCAGATTGCTTACAGAATTTACGATGGAGCACAATATAGTGATGTGCATGTTATCACCATAAACGTCAAAGGTCAGAATATCACTTCATCAAGAACTCAAACACCTAAACAGACCAGAACCCCTACGCCTTCTCAACCTAAGACAGAAAGTAAAAAAGACGATGGTGGTTCTAATATGACATTAATTTTAGTATTGCTATTAGTTGTTGTTCTAGCTGCTGCCGGAGGTGGCGGAGGTGGAGGTTCTGATCCTACCGGTGGAGTTGATATAGGCATTACCATTCCTTAAGCAAATGAAAAAAATTCTTTCAATATTTGTGTTAATATTCATGGGGTCGTGTGATGATTTAATTACACAATCTGAAATTAATAACTACGGTGCTATAAGTTTAATTTTTAATAAGCCTTCAGAAGAACTATCCGAAAATATTAATAATAGTCGTTCAATGTCTCAGTTTGCAGATGTTGATGCAGTTCGAATTACAATTAACAATTCTTCGCCAGTTAGTGTATCTATAGTAGGTGGTAGTGCTACATATTCTAAATCTGGAGTTTCTGTTGGTTCAGCGAGTATTAAAGTTGAACTTACTGGAGCCGGTATAACAAAGTACACTCAAACCAAATCTGTAACTATAATTGCAGATCAAACAGCTTCAGTTTCGTTTAATGCTTTTGCTATTACCAATCAAAGTATAAGTCTTACTTCATCTTTTCAGTCAACTTATGATAGTGGCGATATCATTAATTTAAACTGGACAAATTCTCACGCTGAGCAGCCAGTTAATATAGAGCGATATGATCAAGTCGGGGGTGTATGGGTTAAAACAAAAACAATTGAAAACGACTTTATAGGAACTTCTTTTTCTTGGGATACGCAAGGAGAAGCATCGGGTGAAAATGTTAAAATCAGAATTCAATCTACAATTTCAAATAGTTTTGTTGATTCTCAACCTTTTCAATTACTTTCAACAGAGGCAATTGTTGTGTACAATCCGTCTGAACCAGCAGCTTTTTATGATGTTGATTCAGTAAATTCAATTATTGTTGCAGTTGGAAGTTATGGTACAAATAATCAACCTTTGCTTGTTTCTTATGATACAAGTGGAAACCTTCAAAAAGCTGTAACTACATCATCTGTTTCAACGGATAATGGTTATACTCATGTTTTGATAGCAGATGGATTTATTTTTACAGTATCTACAGATTCTTCTAATGGTTATGTTTACATAGATAAATATGATGGTGGATTAAATTTTCTTGAACGACACACATGGAGTAGATCTGGTTCAGATCCTTTAGCTTTTGGATTGGAAGCATATGAATTTAATGGATCAACTCATTTAGTCGTCCCTATTGCATATGATGATACTGCCTATGAGTATAATGCCTCAATCCTATCTTTTGATGTTAGCGGATCAAACATTGATTATATATCAAACTGGGGTTGGCATACTACCACAGATGATCAATTTGCTATTGGTGTAAATACCAGAGGTGGAGACATAATTCTTACTAAAATATATGATTATACAAATAACCCATATATCATGTATCAACGATGGAAAAATTTCAACCCAACTGTTGGAAGTTCAGATACAACAGTCTCACAAGTAGACATAACTGAAAGAAGAGCAGAATTAGACAGTATTGAGAATTTTAATTACGCTTTTTTTAATAGCCATGCAGACCCCGTAGCTTTTGATATTATAAATAGTATAGATTGGTTGATGACAACTACTTTAAGATATAGTTTCCATCGTGGGACAAATTCGGAAATTATTACTAGTTCAGATGACGAGTATTATGCATCTTCTATTTTTACAAATAATGATTTATATCTAGCAGTTTTTGGAGATGGAGCTTCAGGTTCTAATTTCTTTCCAGCTATTCATAATTTTATAGGTAGCAGTCTTCAAAATAAACGAATTTTCACTGAGTTTGGTAAAAATGGTTATTTTGTAAGAGGAAAAAGAATTGAAATTGACTCTTATGTTGCTGTTGGGATGCTTAATGATGGTAGTTTTAATAATGATGATGCAATACTATACATTTCAAATGCAAGCAATAAAACTTCAGGTTTATTAGAATTTTCAGATATTGTTATAGATCAATTTCCTCAATTGGAACAAGAATCCTCAGGAAAGTTAATTAACGCTAATTAATTTTATTTTATGAAGAAAATTTTATCTGTTTTAGCTCTTTTCTTTATAATCCAATCCTGTGATGATAAGAAAACGCAACAATTTGGTGGAGTAAATCTTACCATTCAAAAACAAACCTTTAATGAAAGCTCAGAAGTTGAAGATGACATAGATGTCGAAATTAAATTAGATGAAAACGATTTTGAGTTAACACCTTTAAAGAATAAAGAAATAAAAACACATATCATCGAATCAGATGATGTGTTTAGAAATTTTAGAGTTAAAAATGAAAGTGATTTAGATAACAACCTTAGTACAGAAGCTTCTGAAAATCAAATTACTGATATAGATGCAGTACGAGTTACACTTAATAATGGTCAACCCAATACGGTTCCAATTATAAACGGCTCAGCTTCATACTCAAGAGATGGATTAGCTGTTGGCACTATTCCTATTAAAGTAGATTTACTAGGCGGAGGGCTAGAAAAATATACTCAAACAAAATCAGTAAGTATTGTTGCAAATCGAAATGCTGCAGTCTCATTTAATGCTTTTTCTGTAATGAATCAGCAAATATCAATAACAAATTCTAGTTTCGGAAATACTGTAGTTCAAGGAGAACAAATTTCTTTTGAATGGACAAATACACACGCTGAACAGCCGGTACAAATTGCCGTTATTCAAAATAACGACACCAATATTATTCAAACTCTAGAATCGAGCTATATTGGTACATCCTATGTATTAAATACTACCAATTCTAATCCAACCAATAATATAGGATTTAAAATTATCTCCAATGTTGCTTCTAATACTTCATCTAGCATTTGTTGTTTTGATTTGGTAGCAAATGCACCACAAGCAAATGATGTAACATCGACTGTTAATGAAGACTCTTCTGTTACAATTCAACTTGATGGATCTTCTCCGGGAGGGGAAAGTGTAACTTACAGTATTGTTTCTAATCCTTCAAATGGTTCTCTAAGTAATATTTCAGGTTCCAATGTAACATATACTCCTAATCAAGACTATAATGGTTCAGATTCGTTTACATATAGAGCTAATAATGGTACACAAGATTCTAACACTGCAACAGTAACACTTACAATTAATGCGGTAAATGATGCTCCAGTTGCTAATAATATTTCTGCTGATACTAATTTTAACGATGCAGTAGATTTACAATTCGATGCATCAGATGTCGATGGAGACAATCTTTCATATTTTATTGTTTCAGGAGCATCTAACGGAACACTTACTTTACACAGTAATGATCAGGTTGAGTATTTACCTAATTCTGGATTTTCAGGTACTGATACATTTACATACGGAGCCACAGATGGGAGTTTAAATAGTAATACAGCTACAGCTACAATTACAGTTGGTGAATCAATTGAAATTACATTTCCAAATGGAGGGGAAGAGCTTTTGATAAACGAAACGTATAATTTAACATGGAATAATGGTTTTACTAATACCGGTGTAGAGTTAAGAAAAGATGGAAGCAAAATATTAGACATTAGTGGAGACGCTGGAAGTGTAAATTCATTTTCTTGGACCGTTCCTTCAGATTTATCTCTTGGCGGTGGATATTCTCTTAGGGTATATGATGCTGGCTCCGGTACTGAATTTGATGAAAGTGATAATACGTTCTCAATTTTAGAAGCATCAGGTAATCCCACATACTCAGAAACTAATAATTCTTCAATGTATTTTAGTGATAATTCGTATATAAAATTAACTGAAATTGATGAGGATTTAGGAAAAATAGGCTCCTCAATGACAATAAGTATATGGTTTAAAGCTGCGCATGATCCAAATCGAGATGTTTTAATACATGGCAGTGGAAGCACCGCTGAGTTTGGAAGACTTGGATTTACTGATTCCGGAGCAAATGGTAAAGCATATTTAGTAAATACTGGTATAAACTTACAGCTAAGTGGTTCAACTGATTTTACAAATGACAGAAATTGGAATCATATGGCATATGTTATTGATGGAGATAATAGTAATATTCGTTTTTATGTGAATGGAATCCTTGAAAATTCTGATGGATTTGGTTCAAATGCCAGCTTTAATGCTTTCGATCGTCAATGGGAAATAGGACATTATACTCAAGAAAATTCTGATCATGACTTTTCAGGATATATTGATGAAGTAGGAGTTTGGAATACAAACCTATCCGATCAGGAAATTTCTCAAATTTATAATTCTGGTAATCCCACACTAGCTCATAAAATAAAAGAATCTAATCTTCGAGCATATTATGATTTTGAAGATAATTCTATGTTAGACAAAACAGGAAGAGGAAAGAATCCTATTCAAAGTCAAAATGTAGGTTTTTCTAGTGATATTCCTGGCCAATTTGAAGATGGAGCTTCCGGTAATTTTAACTCATCTTTAGGAGGCAGGGGGATATCAATATCTCCTGCGGGTGAAGTATTTTCAAACGAATTTACTGTATCTTTTTATTTGAAAGTTGATTTGAGCAATGACTCAAACGATAAGGTTCATGGTATATTGCGATCCTTGCTTGGTTCAACTACTCCAGGATTTGCTCTTAGATTGCCTTCTAATAGTGGAAAATTAGACTTTACTTATTCAGATTCTTCAGGTGAAACAAACATTTATTCTGATTTTAGTTTAATTGATAATTCTAGCTGGAATCATTTCACGGTTGTTAAAAACAATAATACAGTTGATTTTTATGTTAATGGTAGTCTTGATAAATCTCATAGCGTTGCTTTTACTAACATAGCAAATGCTCAGGCTTATATTGGAAGCGGAAGTTTTGCATTTAGTGATAGTCAGCATTTAAATGGACTAATGGATGAATTTGCATTTTGGGACAACTCTTTAAATGCTAATCAAATTTCTACTCTTGTTTCAAGTGGTTCACCATTAGGAATCATGGATGGTAACTTAAAAATGTATTATCAGTTTAATGCCAATGAAGGTTCAAATATCATCGATCATTCAGGAAATAGTAACAATGGTATAGGTGAAGTTGGATTTTCCTATTCATCTGACGTGCCAGGTACTATAGATATTAATAACGCTCCAACTACTGAGGACATAAATGTTACAATAGATGAAAATAGAACTAATAGAAGTATGATAGATATAACACTTAAAGGAAATGATGTTGACGGTGATGATTTATCATACTTTTTAACTTCAACGCCTGATAATGGATCTTTTTCTATAACTGGCAATGTTTTGACATATAATGCCGATCAAGATTGGAATGGAGTTGAAGTTTTAACTTACAAAGCAAATGATGGAATTGCTGATAGCAATACTTCAACTATTACCATTACTGTTAATGCGGTGAATGATGACCCGGTAGTTACTGTTGGAACTCCTTTTGATAATACGTATAGCGGTTTATTTGATGGAAACTCTAGAGTAAATATCGGAACAAGAGGAGATTTGTCCGGACAAGATTTTATATCTGTTCAAGCATGGGTTGCTCCAAACACTTCTTCGCAAGAAATAATGGCAACAGTTATTGCTAAAGGAACAAATGTAAATAATTCATACAGACAATATGGAATATATTTAAATCAGGATAGTGGCCAATTGGCATGGAGTTGGAGCATTTCGACAGAAACTGGTGAAACGAGTATATATTCATCTAATATTGCTGATATTTCAGAATGGACACATTTAGTTGGAACATATGACGGTTCTGTAACTAGCCTTTATGTCAATGGTGTTCTTAGTAGTTCATCAGCGCATTCCGGTAATATTAATGCAGGTTTTTCAACCGATAAACCTTTATTGATAGGTCATTTAACAGGAGGAGGTCAATATTATTTTAAAGGAAATATTGACGAGGTCGCAATATGGGATGCTGTGCTTAGCCAAAGTCAAGTTGAAGAGCTTTATAATTATGGTGAAGGTAGAGCTGCAAGTGATATTTCAAGTTCATCAACGCCATTACATGCCTATTGGAATTTTGAAAATAATGTTGAAGATCATTCTGGAAATAATAGGGACGGTACTAATGAAGGTGTTGTCTTTGAAGAGTATACTCCGTCAGGCCAAGGAGTCGAATATATAACTGATGAGGATACTCCTCTAAATATAGACTTAACATCATATATATCTGATGTCGATAATGATGATTTAAATATTGACGTATTACCAGCATCAAATGGAATTTTAACAACAAACGGTTTAATTATAACCTATACTCCAAATTTAAATTTTTATGGAAATGATTCATTTTCATGGACAGTTACTGACGGTACAGTCAATACTATATCTGTAATTACAGATATTATTGTAAATAGCGTGAATGACGCTCCTGTAACCACAAATCAATCAGCAACTGCAATTACAAATCAAGCGTTAGATATAACACTGACTTCAACTGATATTGAAAGTGATAGTGTAACTTATAGTATTTTAAGTGACGTATCTAATGGTTCAACAAGCCTTAATGGTGCTGTTGTGACCTACACACCAAATACTAATTATTCTGGAAGTGATAGCTTTACATTTAAGGCTAATGATGGCACTGATGATAGTAATATTTCAACGGTATCTCTTCAAGTTATGAACGGTAATTCAATTATATATGTACATACTGGAAGCTCAAATGGTGACGGATCATATAATAATCCATTTAATAACTTTGATGACGTGTCTTCTACACTTGAATATGATACAGGTACATCGTATGGTACAGTGATATTTAAACCTGGCACTTATACATCTGTTTCCGATAATAAAGTAAGAATCAATTTTAATGGAAACAACCTACATATTAAGTCTGAAAGCTTAAATCCTGAAGATACGATTATCACTGTAAATAATGATACAGGAGGTAATAATTATGAGTTTCAGGCAGATAATATTATTGTTGAAGGTCTTACTTTGCAAAATGTAAATGGAGGAGGTA
>MDTG01085042.1_pt1 | contig 11598 bp, 16 predicted proteins | sample 811421 | NCBI WGS metagenome assembly MDTG01 (sample SAMN05326645, study PRJNA326480) | marine metagenome | isolation source: seawater | place: Pacific Ocean: South East | collected 2011
AAGGGATGGAATCCTACATGTAAGTGGATTAGCAAGATTTGGCGGATAGAAATCTTTTAAATTTCCCCACTTATACTTTGTTCTTCCTTTTATAGGTGTTCTTGGTTCAAAGAAAAGTCTAGTTGGGGCATACTCGCCCTTTTTTCTTTTTACAATTTTTGCATTCTTATCAAGCTCTTTCTTACGCTCTAAAGAACCTATATGTTGTCTAAAAATTGACATAATTAATTCTACAATAAAAGGTGTATGTTTTTAAGATTTTTTAAATAATAAAGAAGCAGAATTAATGCAATATCTCAGGCCGGTAGGTTGAGGTCCATCACCAAAAACATGCCCTAAGTGAGATCCACAATCCTTACAACTTACTTCCACTCTTACCATCATGTGTGATGAATCTTCTTTTAATTCAATATTTTCAGGCTCAATGCAATCATAAAAACTTGGCCATCCAGTTCCAGAATCAAACTTATTATCTGAGCTAAATAAATCTTTATCACAACAAATACATTTATATGTACCGGTGGATTTTTCAGCATTATATTCACCACTAAAAGGTGGTTCAGTGCCATGCTCTTGAGTTACATGATATTGCATTTTATTTAACTTATCTTTTAAACTCATGGATTTACTCCTAACTCCTTAGATAGAAAAATTATTATGTCTTTGGACTCATATAACCATTTTGGATTATCTCCTTCTTTCTTTATATATAAACAAGGAACTTGCAACTTTCCTCCACCATTTATTAATTCATCAGCATACACCTTATTTTTTCGTGCATCTTTAGTCAATATAGAAATATTGTTTTTCTTCATGAATCTCCTGACACGGACACAGAATGGACACGCCTTAAACTCATAGATTTCCATATTAGAAGTAATAGCGTCTATTTTAATCTTTTGATCCTTACTAATAGGAAGAGGGTTTGGTGAAGTGGCCCAATCTAAAAAAAGAATAATTCTTCCTAAAATAAATCTAATTATCTTCATATCAATCTCCTGGCATAGATGCCAAAGCTAGTCCAACATTCTTAAGTAGTTCTTTAGCCTCAGCAGATTTTTCTTTGTCTTTATCAAGTACTAAATTTCTCCAATAAATAATTGTATCAGCAAAAATCATTTCAACTAGTGGGTTCGATTTAGCAGAATCATCTAATGAGTTCCAGGTCTCTAAAGCCAAGAAAAAATATCCAGGTAATTTCTTATTTAAGAATTTTGCGAGGTAAGGATTTTGCCGTGCAAACGACTCCCATTCTTTTATCTCCATTGTTCTAATCCGACTAGGAAATAAATCAGCTCGATCAAAATATTCATATTTTCCCATAGCCAAAGAGGCATTTTTTTCATTAATCAATTCTCTTCCAACTAATGATCTTTTATTAATATTAGAATCTAGTATTTTTGATTGTCCCATAATATTTATAATGTATTATAATTAAGTAAATGATTCAAGAAACCGTTCTTTTTTACTTTTCTATTACTGTTATTTTAATGATAATAGTTTTGTTTTACCTAATTAAAAGGAAATAATATGTGGAAATGTATTCATACTTGGAAGAGATCCTCAATTAATACGCTTTGGTGTCTTTTTGGGTGTTCTATAGGGGATTTTGGAACTATTATTTATTTTCAGAATATTACACATACCTACTCAACTATGGAAGTTATGGCACTAGCTATAGTAAATGGGCTTATAACTAGCGTTATAGTTGAAACAATTGTTTTATCTCGTCAGCTGGAAATTAAGGAAGCTTTTAAAACCGCAATTGGGATGTCTTTTGTTAGTATGATTGGAATGGAAATTGCAATGAACACAACAGATTTCCTTTTAAATGGTGCTGCCGTTATAAACTTAAAATCTTTACCAATAATTTTAATTGCTGGTTTCTTGACACCATTACCTTATAACTACTGGAGACTTAAGAAATTTGGAGTTTCATGTCATTAAAATTTAAGCACTTTTCATTTCACGATACTTTCTTTCTTCTTCAGTAAAAGCACCATCAGCAACAGGAACTATTGAAGGAATCAATGCCCCGCCTAGTCTTAAGAAACAACCTTCAAGGAACTTCCCTGTTTCTTGGGCATAAAATGCATTTCTTTTAAAAGTTAAGAATGAACGCCAGTAATTAATGGTTGACCAAACAACGGTAGAAGGAGTAACTTGGCCAAGGTCCTCATTAAAAGTTCCAATATGAGCCATAGATAAAATCGTTAAATCAACAATTTCGTCGCCTTCCATTGTTTTAGGGTCCCATGATTCAAGATCATTAATTATTCTTCCATGAAGTATCGAATAATCATGCATTACCGCTTCAATTAATTTATCCGGGTTTTCCGTGGTTAAATACTCTTCCAAACAATCTAATGCAATTAGCTTAAATGGATTATGACTATGATAACCTTCGCCTTTATCATTTCTTAATTGAACATTTCCCTTAGCCTGAGGTCTAAATAAGGTTTTATTCCTTAAACCCTCTGGGAACACTAGCCCTAATATGGTTTCTTGACTCTTTTTTTCCTTAAAATCTATACCTTGCATAAAGAATATATTACTTACCTTTTTTATTATAGCAATAATTAATTAACAAAAAACTCAACTTTCCTTTTTTTCATTTATAATTAAATCATGTCGAGTAAGAAAGAAAAACTGTTTTTCGCATTATTATTCATATCAATTTTTATTATAATGGCTTATACGCTTTTTAAAATTACTGAGAGCTCGACAAAGATCTAATTTTTACCATTCCAATAATTCTTACACATTACCCAGAGCTCGCTTCTGGATTGTTTCTTTTTGTCAGCACTGTCCCCTTTTACCGATTCTACCATAAGGCTGATTATTTTAGTCGTGATTTTATAGAATTTTTTAAGCTTTAACCGTCCCTCAGGATACGAAGCTAAAAAAAGACCATACAAAATTAACAGTGGTGAAAATACTATAAAAGCGAAAGGTAAAGAAAGAATGAAAAGAATAATTCTATTGATTGTTTTTTTTACTTCAATTGACATTAGTTTATATTTCAAACTCTAGTTGTTTATTTTGTTTAACATTTTCCTTTTTCTTCGATGTAGGCTCCTTTCCTGAATCAAAAGATCCCATATCATTTTTAAAAATACTAAGAATATGATCGTATTCTTTTAAAAGATTCTCATATTTAATATAATCTGGCATCATTTGCTCTACTTTATTCCAATATTCTGAGGAATGATTTCTTAGATTAATATGCGCTAATTCATGGACAACTAAGTAAGAAATAACTTCTGGAGGGACAAGGATAACTCTCCAGCTAAAATTTAAGTTACCATCACCAGAGCAAGAAGCCCATTGACGAAAAGAATCCTTAATAATAGCCTTCTTGTAAGGTACATTGTATCGCTGTGAAAACCTATCAGCAATATCTGATACGTATTCTCTTGCTCTATCTTTATACCAGTCAATGAAACATTTGTTAGCAACTTTAAGATAATACTTAGATAAATAAAAAGTCCCCTCATGGTAAGTCAATTTAATTTCTGGATTATCAACTATCTTCAAATCCCTCTCGATTCCAAGATATAGAAATTTTTCACCTTCCTCATATTTTTTATGAAGATCATTAATATATTTTGCTCTTGATATTTGCTGGGTTCTTAATAGCCAAAATTTTTTAGATTCAATTAATTCTTCAATTTTTTCCATCGGTTCATTTAAAGGTGCTCTAACAATTATATGGCCCTCTACAGAAACCTCGATTTCAGTTGTTTTTCTATCAGTTCTTTTAATTTGGTCCACTTTTACAGACATTTGAGCTCACTATAACACAAAATTAACTGTAATCTCTAGTATTTTTTTTTATAAAATTAGGAAAGTATTATAGTTACTACTGTTATCAAAAGACCAAAAACTATCCCTATAAGTGTTCCTTTTAATGTTTCCATTTGAGCTTTTTTAATCTTGGGTGGTTCTGGCAATTTATCTGTATCTAAAAGTTCAAAAAGTGGTACATGTGAAAGTATTATAAAAGTTGGTATGCCAATGGCAACACCCATCATAATGATCTTGCCAATAGTTGGGACAGTTTCAAAGAAAACTATTTCCTCTGCTCTTACTTCAAAAATAAGCAAAACAAAATAAATAAGTAAAAAAGGTGTTAAAGATCTCATATATTTAGATTGAATTATAATTCTAAATATAGGAAAATCAACATATGCCATCTTGTTGTTTGCAAATATACCAAAGACTTTCTTATTTTAAAGAGGATAAAGACTATTGGACCGAATATACAGATTTTTATGAACGTTTTTGGGGTGGTCCGACATCACCATATGGACTATGGTTTGGAAATGAATATGGGACTTTTCAAAATGCACTTTGTGAACATCTAAATATTAAAGAAAACGAAATAAAAGAATGTCTTTTTATTAAAGAAGATAACGAAAATTTTATTTGCCCTGATAACAAACTTGATAAGACTCCATTCTCTTATTTAGTTGATAATTTAATTCCCATTCATTGGTTCTTTATATTTGAAGAAAATCAGAAAAAAATTTTTAAAACCCATTGGGGTTTTGGGGCTATACATTATAAAAGTAGTGCAGTTAATATTAAAAGATTAATTGTTGAATTCATAAACTTAGCTGATACTTTCCAGAGCAAGGACTCAGAACTATCGAGCTACTTAGAAGTATTAAGCAATGATGTAAACGAGCTTAATCAATGGATCTCCAAGTTCCCAGATGATAGCATAGTAATACTAAATTATGGGGATTTGCTTGCCTCCTTTCCAATGAGCAGCCTTGATAAAGAAGACTCAGTAAAAATAGTAACGGATTTCAAGAAATCCTTAGAGAGCTCAGATGATAATAATGCAAAGGAACTTTTTCAATTTCTTATCAATCGATGGACTAATATAGAATTTGCAAATCAAAAAGACCTAACTAGATCTTCAAATTAGCTGTATGATCTTTTTCATCGGAATTAACTTAGGTGGAACAAGTAATTCATCTTCATTCTTAACAAAATCATTTTTATATTCTAAGCTCCATTTGTAACTCAAAAAATATTGAGTTATAGCTAATGCTACCTCTTTAAGATTATTAATTTCTGACCATTCAGATATCTTACTTTCAAGAGGGATTATTTTTGCCTTGGCTGGATTAAATATTACTCTTAGAGCAAAATTCCTTTCTTCAATTGATTTAGGTTTTAGTTCTTTATCAGTTGTTTTTAACATCTTATAAATATACTTATAAGTTCCTGCTATATGGTCATTGTTAAAAGGCATTGAGTTCTTTGATTTTTTATAAGAATTATAATCACCTAAGCCTCTTGCAAATTCCTGGAGACTAAGTTTATCTTCCACAGAAGGATATTTAGATTGTAAAGTCCATGCAATTATCTGATATCTAACTATAGGGTGATCCAAGATACAGGGCTGCTCTTTTATTGCAAGTGCAAGATATAAGGGTTTTTTAGTAGCTTGAAAGTCGCTGAAATATTTACAAAAAAACAACCATGAGAGGATTCCTGTTTTACCAGAATGAACTTGTTCAACAAACTCTTTCAAGGCTACAAAAAATTTTTCACTAAGTATTTCGCTATCAATCCAGACATCAGATTTATTTTTTTTTGCCATTTTTAAATTATACCACTTCTAGAAAAGTAAAGTTATATATAAATTTAAATCAATTTCATTCTCATTGATATTGATTGAAAAGTTGTTCTGTATTTATTTGCCAATATATGTAAAACAATTTTATCAACAGAGTCTACTTCATCAAAATCTTTTGAAGCTATAGAACCAGAATAAGGTGCATAAGACTTATGATACTTAGCTGCAAAAATCCCGAGGGCTTCATCAATTTTTAGAGTATTAATATGTTTTGACAACATTATTGGTGCAGATTTCTTTCTTTTTTTTGATTCCAACATAAAAGGATAGGATTTAATAAAAAATTTCTCAATTTTTGTTCTTAGCGAAAGAAATTCTGACAGAAGCTTTGAATCACTTGGAAAACTTTCAGCACCTGGACCAAAATATACTAATTTGGATAATGAACCCGATGATGCTGCTGTAAAAATCGCCTTTAGCCAATTTTTTGCCTCTGTCCATCTATCAAAATTCTTTTTTGAGGAAATTAATGTATTAGAATTTTCTAATTCATTTAAAACCGATTGTAATAAATTTATTATAATTTTTACTTTTGATTCTCTTTCCAAAGTTAGTTCGTCTTTCCAACCTTTTACATAACTTTCATCATATAGGATTCTTGGTTCAAGCTTAATTTGATTTATTATGGATTCAAGCAAATCCTTCTCTTTAAGTATATCGGGATAATACTTTTCTTTATAATATTCAACACTGACAGAGATGTCTTCTAAATTCGAAACTTTTGTTAATAATTTCTTTTTTTTCATTTTAAAGACTTGGCTTTATCATTGTCTTAGGATCTAAAATCCTATCCGCTTCCTTTTTATCTAAAATTTTATCCTCGTTTACTACCTGTCTAACGGTTTTATTCTCTTTGAATGCTTTCTTTGCGACTGCAGCTGCCTTATCATAGCCAATAACAGGTGCCAAGCTAGTACACATAGCTAAACTGTCTTCAATCGTTCCTTCGCATTCTTCTTTGTTAACCTCAATGCCAGCAACACAATCTAATGCAAAAACTTTTGAAATATTAGATAGAATTTCAACTGATTCAATAATATTATGACCCATTACAGGCATCATAACGTTTAATTCAAAATTTCCTGACTGTCCTGCTATAGAAATTGTTAAATCGTTACCAATAACTTGAGCACATACTTGAGTTAAAGATTCTGCCAAAACAGGATTAACCTTTCCTGGCATAATTGAAGATCCAGGTTGAATAGCGGGAAGAGAGATCTCACCAAATCCACATCTTGGACCACTTCCAAGCCATCGAATATCGTTTGCAATTTTCATCAACGAAGTTGCAAGTGTTTTCAGAGCACCACTCGTTAGAACTATCGCATCTTTTGAAGCTTGGGCTTCAAAATGATTCTTGGCTTCATTAAATTTAATTCCAAGTTTCTTGGAAATTACGGTTGAAACTTTTTTTCCAAATTTAGGATGCGAATTGATACCAGTCCCAACTGCAGTTCCACCTTGAGCTAATTCAGATAAGTTTCTGGAAGCTTCACTAACAAACTTTATAGATTTAGCTACCATGCTTGCATAACCTTCAAACTCTTGCCCTAAAGTAATCGGAGTGGCATCTTGAAGATGAGTTCTACCAATCTTAAAAATTTTGTTAAATTTAGTAGCTTTTTTTAATAATTCTTTTTCTAATATTTTCAAATTAGGAATTAACGTGGTTAAAATCAAACTATATGTTGAAATATGCATAGCAGTAGGAATTACGTCATTACTTGATTGGCACAGGTTTACATGGTCATTGGGATGTACTTTCGTTCTCCCTTTAGTAAATTTATTTGCTAGAGTAGCTATAACTTCATTTACATTCATATTTGTTGAGGTACCAGATCCAGTCTGAAATATATCTACAACAAACTCAGAATCATGTTTTCCTAGAATTACTTCATCAGCGGCTTTCATAATACCTAGACCTATATCTTTGGAAATTAAATTAAGCTCCAAGTTAACCTTAGCTGCTGAAAACTTAATAATCCCTAGTGCTTGAATAAAAGCTCTATTAAATCTAAGCTTGCTAATTGGAAAGTTCTGGATAGCTCTGGCTGTTTGAGCTCCATATAATGCATCAGCCGGCACACTCATCGATCCCATAGAGTCTGATTCTTTTCTAAATTTCTTTTTTGTCATAAATGAACTTCCTTTTATTTTATAATGTGATAATTTTAACTTATTGTAAGAGACATTAATAATTTATTTTAAATTATAATATTTAAAAGTTAAAATAATTTTGGAGAATTAATTATGAGCAATGTGATAGAAACTAATGATGAAAACTTTCAAAGTGTAGTTCTTGATTCCGACATACCAGTACTAGTAGACTTTTGGGCACCCTGGTGTGGTCCATGTAAAACGATTGCACCAACACTAGAGGAAATACAAAATGAAAATATAGGCAAGTTGTCGATTGTAAAAATTAATATAGATGAGAATCAACAAATGGCTGCAAAATATGGCATTAGAAGTATCCCAACCATGCTAATATTTAATAATGGTGAGCTTAAGAATCAGATTATCGGCTCTGTTCCTAAGAAAGATATAGAAAGTTTACTTTTACAGGAGCTTTAAATGCCAAAATATATAATGCTTAGCAATTTAACTGATGAAGGAAGAAAAACTGTAAAAATGCGACCTGAACGTATAAAGGAAGTAAACGATGAAATTGAAAAAATGGGTGCAAAAGTTATTGAACAATACGCAGTCTTAGGAGAGTATGACTTTATCAATATCCTTGATGCTCCTGACAATGAAACAATTTCTCGCATCTCAATTGAGTTGGGATCAAGAGGTACGATTCAACTAATAACCCTTGCAGCCATACCAATAGATGAGCTAGAAGACTCACTTATCGATTAACTCGTGAACTAGCTCAGTGGAAGCTTAAGAGTTACAAGGAAGCCTTGGTGAAAATATTTTTCAATATCCCCATTAAGAGGTTTCATATATTTAATTTCCAAATCAAGATTTTCAACTAATCTAAAACCAAGAGACCCTATTACATCAAGGCCTGAATTATCTTCCGTCGTTTTATCTATAAACTTAAAATCCAAGTTCAAATTATATTTTTTATTCTTAGATTTAAAAATATTAAAATTTCCATCATAAACCATAAAAATTTCTTTTGATTCTGAACTAAAGTCCTCAGCATTCATAAAAATTTCAGAACTAACGCCAAAATACATTAAATTATTCCCTATATATAATTTTGGAGTTAAAACTGTTGAATCATGAAGGACCTCTTTTAAAATAATCGAATTAGAATGGAGCTTTTGTAGTCTTTCTTTTTTATCACCCCAGATACTCGATGTTGAAAAATTTATACTAAATTCAGAACCGTAATATAGATTACTAGTATTTTGAAAGATCTTATCCAGGTTCACTTGAAAATTTCCGACTTCAAATCCATTATCTACAACATTGTAGTCTTTATCGTTCCCATCGTATGCTCCTGCCCATGGGAACTTAAATCCTAGCCCTACCCCTTTTGATGAGTCAAAAAAACTAAAATCAAGCGTATACATAAGGTCAACACCACCACCACGATATTGCTTAATATCAAAAATATAAGAATTAAGACTAATACCACTCATAGACAACTGATTATCAGAGTACTCAGCTTCTCTATAATTAAAGGGTTTATAAATCATGAAAGTCCCGGACAATGGGTTAAAAAAACCTAAATTTCCCTCGGTCATGAATAATCTGGTTGGGTTTATAATATACGAAAGAGTTCTTTTAAATTTGGAGTCAGACAAATAAAGCTCTTTGTTAATTTTTTCAAAATAAATTCCCAGTGGTATTCCCAAACCAGGCGTTACAACTAGATCTATAATAGAGGGTTTTTCAACAGTACCTTCAATAGTAAACTCCCATAATGTGCTCTGAATAATCGATCCTAGATATGCATCTTTTTTATCATATCCCAGGTCTCGATAGACTTGATAGTATAATGCACCAAAATATGGATGATATACGTAATTAGTAGCAAAATTATCACCATCATTAATTTCAGGGTTTAAAATATTTGTTCCCCATTTTTTTAAACTAGTATCAAAAATCTTAGAGTCTTTATTTCTTATATAAAGAATGCGACCGCCCCATAAAAAATAATTTATAACTAAAGTATCTTTTAAAAAAACTCTATTATCATTATCTTTGACCTCAATCTTGTTATCTTCTGAAAAGCTTTGAGATGTTAATAACAATAAAAAAATTAAAAGATATTTTTTCATTTAAAGGATTCCTGACACCATCTTCTTTGCCCTATTTTCCCAAGTAAAATGTTTAGACAATTTTAAAGAATTTTGAGAAATAGTATCAATTAAATCGTCATCATCCATCAACTTGTTTAGAGCGGCATTTAAATCTTCAAAAGAATCAGGGTTTACCAATAAGCAATCTTTTTCATTAGACAAAATTTTTGATATTGCAGGAAGGTTTGAAGCAATAATAGGCTTACCTGATGCTAAATATTCAAATAATTTAATCGGTGAAGAATATTCAGACGCTTTAGATCCACCTTTTATAGTAAAATCAGAATCATATGGAATAAGAAGTACATCTGAAATCGCAAGGAAATTTGGTATATCTATATTGTTTACATGCCCTGTAAATAATATGTTCTTCTGACCAGGTTTAAGTTCTTTTATATAATTAATATTGTCTTCGTCTTCACCTCCAACTATCAGAAAAAATATATCCATATTAACCTTTGAAAGTTCAACAATCTTTTCAATTCCTCTTCCTTCATAAGTATTTCCAACATAAGATACAACCCTTTTATCTGGAATCTTTAAATTTTTTTTAAATGAGGATAAATCCTTATTAGATTTAAAAGTCTCAAGATTAACTCCATTATGTAATACTTGTAATTTTTTAGATGAATTAATATTTTTTTTAATATTTTCAAATGTTCCCTCAGAATTACAAGTTACTTTTATCACATTGTTGCTTGAAATGAACCGCGCGATAGCAATCTTAGAAAGAAGATTAACCGGAGGATGATGTATATCGACTATTAAATTAGATTTAATAAATGATGCCAAATATGCAAAAGTTATATTTCTTGTAATAATAAAATCATAATTCTTAACTAATAAAATCTTTATAAACGATAAAACTCCATGGAAAAAGTGCCTTAAGGGTCCTTTCTTAAATCCAATTGTAGAATTAATTTTAAATTCTTTCTGGATATTATAATATTTGAAGAATGAATCAATGTTTTTGTCCTCAATGGGCAAAATAAGTTCTAAATTATGCCCTTGTTCTGAAAAGGCTTCACACATTTTTGATACATGAATAGAACTTGCCCCCTCAGCGAACAATTGCGGGCTTCCTATATAATATATATTCATTCATTATATATTATTGATTAATTGATTAATAAACAATACTTATTTAAGATTTCACATATACAGTTATGAAAATAGTAAAAGGTTTTAGAGATATTCTTCCTTATGGGAACAAGAACAATGAATCTTCATTTATATGGGGATCTATTACTGATAAGTTAAAAAGGATAATGAGTAGTTTTAATTATGAGGAAATAATAACTCCAGTAGTTGAATATGATTCGACCTTTAAAAAAGGAATTGGTGAAGATACGGATATTGTTTCAAAAGAAATGTATGAATTCGTACTAGAAAGAGACAGTAGTCTACCAGAAGGAAGTCAAAAATATTGCTTAAGACCAGAGGGAACAGCTCCTATAGTAAGAAGCGTGATTGAGAATTCATTAAATAAAGTAAAAAGTATAAATAAACTATTTTATCTTGGTCCAATGTTTAGATATGAAAGATCACAAAAGGGAAGATATAGAATGTTTCATCAGATAGGTGCCGAGCTAATTGGGTCAGATCAAATTCTATATGAAGTAGAGATGCTGGAAATGGCTCATAAAATTCTTAAGACACTGGAAATAAAAAGATTTTCTTTTCAAA
>MDTG01097910.1_pt1 | contig 11598 bp, 11 predicted proteins | sample 811421 | NCBI WGS metagenome assembly MDTG01 (sample SAMN05326645, study PRJNA326480) | marine metagenome | isolation source: seawater | place: Pacific Ocean: South East | collected 2011
AAAAATGCAATAAATAAACATACACCTGTTATTGTCTCAATATTTAGTGGTCGTATTGCTGACAATGGCACTGACCCAGAGCCATTAATTAAAAAAGCTAAAAAATTATTCAGAAATCACAAAAATGTAAAAATTCTTTGGGCGAGTGTTAGAGAATCATTTAACTATATTCAGGCAAAAAGAACAAAAACAGATATTATTACAGTTCCTCCAAAATTTATTGCCAAAATATATAAAAAAAAAATTAGACTACTTGATTATTCTAAAGACACAGTGAAACAATTTTTTATAGATGGAAAGAAATCAAATTTTAAAATTTAATAATATTTAATATTTCTTTTAAGTTTTTAACAGCAAAGTCCGGTTTTATTTTTTTTATATCATTATATTTTTTTCTCAGAAGTATTGTTTTACATCCAACTTTTTTTCCACATTTAATATCTTTATCCCTGTCTCCAATTACAAAAGAATTTTTAATATCAATATTAAATTTTTTTTGTGCTGTAAGAATCATTCCTGGATTTGGCTTTCTCATAATATCTTTATTATTTGAAGAGTAACAAGTATAAATTTTGTTAATATTTAAAATTTTTTTTAATTTTCTATTTATTCTTTCAACATTAATTTTTTTATTAAGACCTCTATCAACATCTGGTTGATTTGTTATTATTATTATAAGAAAATGTTTTGAAAGTCTGTTCACAACAAACTTGGCATAACTACATAATTTGAACTGATCTATACTTTGAATTGCTTTAGGAATTAAATCTTTTGTGACAAATGTCTCTATAAGAGTTCCATCCCTATCAAAAAAAATTGCTTTTTTTTTTGTTACCACTTGGTTTTATTTTTTTGTAATTTTGGATGAGAAACTAAAAGATGCCAAATTAATACCTGAAATGTCTCTGAAATTGGTGTCACTAAAGTGCTATTTTTAACTTCTATCAAGATACTAATATTTGAATTTTTATATGCATATCCATTTTTTTTTCCAACGATAGATATAATTTTACTTTTCCTCTTTTTTGCGAATTTGATCGCATTTACTAGATTTACTGATACTTTTTTTTTTAAATTTCCTCCTCCAACAGAAAATACCATAAGCACATCATTGCTATTGATTTTGCAAAGTTTTAAATAACTATCAAAGATTGTATCAAAGCCTTCATCATTAGTTTTCGCAGTTATTTCTGAAATATTATCAACTGGTGTATAAGTATCAATATTGCATAATTTTCTAAAATCATTAACTGCATGCGAAGCATTACCTGCACTTCCACCAACACCAATTATGAATAATCTCCCATTCTTATTTCTTAATTTAAGTAATATATTTACAATTTTTTCAATTTTTTTTTTATCTAAATTCTCAATTGAATATTTGATGTTCTTTAGAAAAAAATCTGAAAATTTCATTTATTTTTTAAAAATTGTTTAAACTCATTTATACCTGAGTAAGATCCTATCTCATAAAATCTTTTTTTCACCTTATATCCCTTAAGAATTTTATCTCTTGAAATATTCTCAAAAAGTTCTGATAGATCAAATTTTTTTTTCTTTTTAGCTTTTTTAAATACTGACTTATTAATATAAGAAACTCCATAATCTATATACTGTAGTTTTAATTTATTATTTTTTCTATAATAAATTATATTGTTATTTTTATCGATCTTTACATTACTTTTGTCAAATTTATTATAATTTCTATATATTGCCATTGTTGGGTTTTTTTTTTGTTTTATAAGTTTTGTTAAATTGAAATTTAAATAACTATCTCCATAAATAACAAAAAAATTTGTTTTTAAAAATTTTAAGCAATTTAAAATAGCTCCTCCAGTGCCTAATAGTTTTTTTCCATCTTTTTTAATTTTTATATCAATAAAATTTATATTTTTTACAAAATATTCTATTTTGTTTGTTAAATAACCAGTCGATAAAATTACATTATTAATATTATTTTTTTTTAAATATTTAAGTTGATAGTATAAAAAAGGTTTGCCATGTATTTTAATTAAACATTTTGGTATTTTTTTTGTATATTTTGATACTCTTGTCCCTTTTCCACCACATAATATTATTGCCTCATATTTAGACATAGATAATGTAAATATTTTTATAGTGATCTAGTCCCTTCGTTATCAAAAAGAAATTTAACTTCATTAATTTTATATTTTAACAACCTTCTTCTTAATGATTGCGGATTTTTTGCATAAAACATTAAGAAACCTCCTCCTCCAGCCCCAACTAACTTGCCTCCCAAAGCGCCATGATTAAGAGCATCTTTATAAATATTATCTATTTTTTTATTAGTCATATTATTGGCCCTCTCTTTTTTTATTTTCCAATGATAATCTAAAAGTTTTCCAAATTCATATAAATCATTACTCTCAATTAATTTTTTACTTTGATATCCAATTTCTTTTATTAGTTTTAAGTTTTGTAAAGTTTGAATATTTTTTTTTTTAGTTTCCTTATCTTGTTTTTTCAAAATTGATGATGATAATCTTGTATAACCAGTAAAAAAAAGTAAAAGATTATTTTCAAGTAATTGCTTTGTTTTATCTTTAATATTTAAATTTGAAACTTTAACTTTTCCTTTATCATTTATATTAAAAACTCGTAGGCCACCATACGATGCAATATACTGGTCTTGTTTACCAACAGGTTCTTTAAGTTTATTTATTTCTATATCGCAAGCTTCCTCTGCTAATTTTGATTTGCTAATGCTTTTGTTGTTTAACAAGTACATACATTTCATTAAAGATGTTGTAAAACTTCCTGATGATCCCAATCCTGTACCTGAGGGAATTTCTGCTAATGTTGTAATTTCAATTTTTTTTGAATTTTGTTTAAACTTTTTTAATACTTCTTTAATTATTGGATGTTTTATATTGTTAATGTTGTCTGTTTTCTCTCTTTTGGAATATTTTAAGTAAATTCCATCTGAATAAGGCTCTAATACAGAAGTATAAATATATTTATTAATTGCTGCAGATAACAGAAAACCTCCAAATTCTTTATAATAAGAGGGTAAGTCTGTTCCTCCACCGCCAAGAGTTATTCTTAATGGACTTCTTGTTATTATCATATTTGATTTATATTTTTATAAGAGCTTTCAATTATTTCCATATTTTTATGAGCATCATTTAATCCACATTTAACTTTCTTTTTTGAATTAATAGCTTTGATGAAATCAAATAATTCTTTTTTCCAGGATAAATCAATTTTACTATTAAAATGATAAACTTTCAATTTAGGTTTTCCAAATTTTTTACTCATTTTGTAAAAATAAAGTTTTTCTTTTCCATAACTGCCGCCCAGTCCATTTATTTCGATCTTTCCTGTTTTACCAAATATTTCAAAAGAAAATTTATTTTTCCATTCAGTGCAAGAGGCGTGTAGAAATGCAACTTTTTTATCTTTAGTAATTAAAGTCAAAAAGGCATTATCCTCAACTTTTGTTTTCCAGAAAAAACTTTTTAAGGTTGAATTTATTTTTACAAACTCACCTAAAAAAATTCTTGATAAATCAATTATGTGAGATCCTTGGTCAATTAATTCACCACCACCTGAAATTTTTTTATCCATTCTCCATTCTTTGTGATAATCTTTTCTAGCACCATGACCATACCTTGATCTAACATACATTAAATTACCTATCCTATTTTTTTTTATGAGATCTAATGCTTTAATTATAGATGGATGATATCTATGATTAAAACCAACTTGAATTTTTATTTTTTTATTTTTTGATTTATTTATTAATTTTTTTATTTTATTTAGTGAAGTTCCAGCAGGCTTTTCTATAAAAATATTTTTATTAAATTTGAGTGAAATTAAGGCATATTTATCTAAGTATTTATGTGGAGTACAAATAATGATAGCATCACATTTATTTATGAGCTTATTATAATTACGGAAATTTTCACAATTGAATTTCTTTGAAAATAATTTTGCTTTGTTTTGATCTTTATCAAAACATCCTATTATAGAAGAATTTTTGAGAAACTTGGCCCTTTTATTTCCTATTAATCCACAACCAATAAATCCAAATTTAATTTTAGTTTCAATTTTATGTGTCATTTTTATCAAAAAAATTTTTTTTTCTATCTCTACCTACGATACGACGAAGAGTTCCAACATCTGAATTTTTAAGCTCTTTTTTAAATTTATGGAATTTTTTCCAATCATCCCAAAGAACACTTATTAATTTACCTGAAATACCATTACTTTTTTTGTGCGAAAAATATTCTATACAGTCCAGTATTTTTTTTATACTGGTGCCTCCTTCTTTTTTTTGTTTTAAAGATTTGTTGTAAAATTTTATTCCCACTGTACTAGGCTTTTCTTTTAAAACTTCATCTAACATTTTTGTATTCACAGGACCTGGTGCAATTGCATTTATATCTATTTTGTAATCTCTTAATTCTTCTGAAATATTTTCTGTAAACCTCACTATTGCTGCTTTGCTTGTCGCATAGGCTGAAAAAAATGGTAATGGGCTGGCCCCTCCTCCACCGGACATTTGAATTATTTTTCCATTATTTTTTTTTTTTAAATACGGTATTATTTTCTTTATTAGATAAATTGAACCAAACATATTAATTTCAAAAGTTTTTTTTATCTCTTGCCATGAAATATTTTCAAATTTACCTTTAGGACCATAAATACCAGCGTTGTTTATAAGGATATCTATTCCTTTTATTTCAGTCAAAACTCTACTTAATACTTTGTCCACATTTTTTGTTTTTGATATGTCGCATTTTTCAATAATAATTTTTTGAGCTGAATTTTTTTTTTTTAAATTTTTTTTTATTTGAATTAATTTCTTTTTGCTTCTAGCTAACAATATTACATTTGCATTTAGATCATAAAAATGCCTTGCTATTTCTAATCCTATACCCTGACTTGCGCCAGTAATTAAAATATTTTTTTTAATGAAATAATTAATTTTTTTCATTCTCTAATGATTTATATTTGTAATTATACTTTAAAAAGTAATTTTTATAATAATTGTTTATGTCAATTATAAAACTATTTTTTTTTAGAAAATTTTTAATTAATTTAAATTTATAGTCTTTATTGAAAATAATTATAATATCAAATTTTGTTTTATTCGTTCTTTTTATAAAGAACTTTTTTATATTATTAATCTCATTAGATTTTGTTCTTAAATACTCATCAAATATTTTAATATTATTATTTTTTTTTAATCTTTTGAAAATTTCAAATGGTAGAGATCTTCGCAAAGTAGTTGTTCCTGAAGTATAACTTAATCCGATTTGTAAGATTTTTTTTGATGTTAATTTATTTTCTTTAAAAACTGATCTTTCAACCCATTTTGAGTGATGTTGATTACTTTTTATAATTGAATGAAGTAAAATATTTTTAGAATTTATTTTTTTATTTTCAGAAATAAGATAATTAATATCCCTTGCTAAGGTACCTCCTGAGAAAGAATTTCCAGGTCTTAAATATGCTTTAGGGCTAATTCTTTGGTCAGTTTTAATACATTTTTCTAATTCTTCAAATGGAACCTTGTGTTGACTTGCTATTGATGAGATTTCATTAATTAAGGTTATTGAGCAAGCAAGGTAGGAATTAATAATATGTTTTGTCAACTCCGCTGTTTCAACATTAACAAATAATTTTTTTGATTTTATACCTGCAAGTACATTTTTAATCACCTTTTTTTCAGACAATTTTCTTAAACCAATTATTGTACTTGGCGATTTAAGAAATATTTCTAATCCATTTCCTAATCTTAAATTTTCTGGAATATATATGAAACTAAAATTTTTTTTTAATTTTCTTTTGTCATAATTTTCTAATTTTTTTATTGTACCAATTGGTATTTGTGTTGAGACAATTATCAAAGCATTTTTTTTTGCACACTTTAATACTCTTATAATTTTTGAAAAAGTATATTGAAAATCGCTTTTATCATTAATACCTATTTTAGAGTCGTAAGTAATCCAAAGAATATTGAATTGACTAATTTCTTTAAGATTACTTCTAAAAAATAAATTTTTTTTATAATTTTTTTTTATTAATGTACTAATATTTTTCTCATTTATTGGTAAGATATTTTTCTTAAAGTTATTAATTATATTTTCTTCATCGAAACAGAAAATTTTATTTTTATTTAAAGAAGATAATCCAGAACTAATTATAGTTCCTAAATGCCACATTCCAATTATTGCTATTTTCATATTATTTAAATAACCACTTATTATTATTAAAATACTCAATTGTTTCTTTGATACTTTCCTCAATAGTTTTTTTTGTTTTCCAACCAATTTTTCTTATTTTTGAAGTATCAAGATAAATTTTAGGGCTATCTCCTATCCATCCTCTCTTACCACCCTTATAATAAATTTTAGGTTTTAAATTTAATACTCTCAAGATTATTTTTATTGAATGTTTTACAGTTATAAATCGATCTGTGCCCAAGTTATAAATTTGAACATTTTTTATGTTTCTATGCATTGTCATTATCATTGCATCAATACAATCAGAAACATTTAGATAAGATTTTTTCTGAAGACCATTGCCTAAAACTTTTAACTTAGATTTATTTTTAATTAGTTGTTTATAAAAATCAAAAAGATGACCGTGTGTGTATCTTTCCCCCATAATTGATACGAATCTAAAAATAATGGACTTAAATCCAAATCCAGATGAATATGCTTGTATTAAACCTTCACAAGCAAGTTTTGAACTCCCGTATAATGAAGTTTGAATTGGAAAATCATAATTTTCTTTTGTAGGAAACTTTTTTGGTTCACCGTAAATCGAGCCAGTAGATGCAAATATTATTTTTTTAATTGATTGTTTTCTCATTGCTTCAAGAACGTTATATGTTACTAAAGTATTTTGCTCTAAATCTTTTTTTGGATGTAAGAAACCATTCTTAACGTCTGCATTAGCTGCTAAATGAAAAACTAATTTAACATTTTTAAAGTATCTGTACAATTTTTGTTCATTTAATAAATCCAGTTTTTTTAATTCAAAATTTTTATTTCCAATTAAACTTTCTATAAATTTTTTTTTTCCTGTACTAAAGTTATCTATACCTACAACATGATATCCTAAAGAAATTAATTTCTCACATAAATGACTTCCAATAAAACCTGCACAACCTGTAACGAGAATCTTCTTGCTCATAATTTACTAATTTAATTATATTAAAAAAAATTAATTGTTTTATTTTTCAAAATTAATTTTTTTATTTATTATAAAATTTGGTCTATTTTTAACTTCGTCATAAATTCTGCCAATATACTCTCCTAAAAGTCCCAATCCTAACAATTGAATCCCCGAAAAAAAAGTTATCATTAATATGGTAGATGATAATCCAGGTGTAATAAATGGATTAGTTATTTTTTGATATACATAATATATACCTATAAAGAAACTTATAAATGCGAAAACAAATCCAATCAAAGACATAAGAAAAAGTGGTTTTGAACTAAAACCAAAAATACCATTAAATGCTATTTTTAGTGATCCTAAATATTTGTTGTACTTACTTTTGCCTGACTGCCTCTCATCTCTTTCATATTCAACAAAATCTTGTTTGTAACCAACGTATGCAACTAGTCCTCTAAGAAAAGCGTTAGTCTCTTTTAATTCTTTTAGATGATTAATAATTTTTTTTGTTATTATTCTATAATCTCCTGTATCTCTTGGTATTTTTACATCACTAATCTTTTCGATAATTTGATAACCAACTTTTGATATTGTTTTTTTAATAAATGTTTCGCCTTTCCTTTTTATTCTTTTTGCATAAACAACGTCATTTCCTTCTAATATTTTGGAATACATATCAAAAATAAGTTCTGGTGGATCTTGTAAATCACAATCAATTATTACACATAAATCCCCTGACGAATTATGTATTCCTGCCATTGTTGCAGCAGGTTGTCCAAATCTTCTTGAAAGTACTATGAGCTTAATATTTTTATTTTTACTTATACTTTCAACTATTTCATTCTCAGTGTTATCATCTGAAGGATCTAAAACGAAAATTATTTCATAATCTAACTCAATTTTACTAATTGTTTCAATAATTCTTTTTAAGAAAGTTTTAATATTTTTTTCTTCATTAAAAACAGGTACTACAATAGATATTTTTTTTAACATTTAGCCAATATCTTTAACATAATTAATTATGTATGTATTTAGAGTTTTGATAAAAAGTTGTTAATTAATCTTTATTATTGTAATTTTTTTTTACAGATAGTAGACGATAAGTTAATAAGTAAATTATTGTATAGATTAAAACAATTAGACCCAATAAGTAGCTCTGGTTATAAAATATATACGTGAAAATAAAATTAGGTATTAAGAAAATTATTAATATTAAACCTGCTAAACTATTTTTTGTATAATTAGGAAATGATTTAAAATTAATTAGTAATTTTCTATATATTAAAGAATGTAAGTGTAATTTATCTGGTAAGTAGGGGCGTTTCTTACTTAAAATTCTTCTTACTATTGTGAAAAGATTTTCAATAGCAGGGTACCAGAATAATGAAATCGCAATTATAGGTGAAATTTCATTGTTATTATTTGTTGTATTAATTACAAGAAATGAAACTAATATTGACAATATATATGTTCCATTATCCCCAAGAAAACATTTTCCTATTGTATTAATGAAATAAAAAACGAATATAACAAATACAAAATCGTAGTAATAGTATGTTCCAATAGTTTGTTGATTAATTAAATACAAAGTTAATAATATTAGAAAGTTATAACCAGATACAAAACCATTTACTCCATCCATAAAGTTAAAACCATTCAGTAATGTAATAATACAAAAAACAGTAAAAAATATTTTTATGTAATAATTTTTAATTATAAGGTCCAAAAAATTTATATTTGTTCTGCTAACTAACATTTCATTATTAATTAAAACTAGAAGAATTATAAGAAAGAGCTGTATTATTATTCTCAATTTTGGAGAAAAATTGCTTTTTATATCAGAGAAAATACCGAGAAGGAGAATTGCAAATAAAATAGACAAAAATTTTGAATTAAAAATTAGTTCATCTTTAAATAATGAAATAATTAAAATAGATATTAATAAATATATTCCTCCGGATAATGGTGTATTTTTTCTTTTTTCAAGTTTATGTGTGCTTTCCTTGGGATTATCTATTAGTAAACTAAATTTTATTAGTATGAAGTTTATAGAGAATAATAATATGAAATAATAAATGATTTTATAATCCATAAAAAATTTTATATTGCTTTTTTACTTAAAATTATGATCCAAATAAATTAATACTAATCACTTATTAATTCAAAATTACTTTTATTAATTGAGATTATACAATTTTTATTTTTATTTAAATAATCATTTCTATTTAAAATTTTCAAATTTAAGTAGGTATTTATTATATAATTATCCTTATTAAAAGAAATAGTTTTGCACTCACTAATTTTTGTTTGGGTTATTGAATTCCAATTTATTTCTTTTTTTAAATAAGGATTAATAATTGATGGAAAGCTGTCATATTTTCCAATTCCATAATTAAATGTAAAATATTTATAAAAACAAAAAAGAGAAACTAATATTAAATATATTATGTTTAAATTCTTTTTTTTAAAATCAATAATAAAAAAAATGAATATAAAGGGAAATATATAAGTATAAAGTTTAATTATAGACCAATAACTTTTATTAGATAAAAATACAATAATAAGAAAAAAACATGTTAAAACAAAAATTGTTAAGTTTAGTTTTGTTTCCTTTTTATTGGTTACTACAAAAGTGACGTTTTTATAAATAATTTTTAATAAATACAAATTAAGAAAAAAAGTTAAAAATAACTGTATAAAAAGTTGAGTATTATTTTCAATTTTTCCTGGGAGCAGATAATACAATCCAGAAAGTGATGGTAAAATATTAAGATAAATAAAATAAAATTTTTCCTTAAAATGACTTATATGAACAAAATGAGCAAGCTCTACTAAGGAGTAATTTGAAATTTTATTTTTAAGCTCTTCTACAAAATTTTGGTTCAAAACTAGATTTTCCTTACCTAAAATAAAACTTCCAAAATATCCCCACCAATCATTTGATCTGGTGGCTTGATTCACTTGTGAAAAAATTAAATAATCATAGTTAGTATTTAGAGATGGTATAGTTAAAATAAAAAATAATATTATAGAATAAATTGAGTAAAAAATTTTTTTTTTTGTTAATATCTTTAGTTTATTAATAAAAACCATTATAAAAAATATTAATGGAACAATAATTATTTCTGGATATATAATAAATAATCCAGATGTAATAATACCAATAATAAAGTAATTCATAAAATTATTGTCATCATCATTTAAATCTAATAATTTTTTTGTTAAAAAAATTAGCAAAGGAACTGCCGCATAATGAGAAAGAGCATCAATCTCAAAAATATAAATATTCCAAAATGAAAATATAAATAATGTGGATAAAGATATGTTTATTAAATTGTTTAAATTAAATAGTTTTTTTATTAAATCAGTAAGTGTTAAAAAAATTATTAAAGTTAAAAAACATTTAAATAGATAATAAGAGAAAAAAATAGAAAAATTTGTGTTTAAAAATAGTGATAACAGGTAATGAGCTGCAGGTCTTCCCGTGGTAATTCTGTCTATGTTGTCAAACACATTAAAAATTGGAGAATAATTATTAGAAATTATTTGATCAAAAGAATAGTCTTTGAAAAGTAAACCTGATATTAAATAGCTTGAGCTGTCCCAATAATTACCTCTAAAGATATAAAACTGTTCACCATAAAGCAAAGCTGGGATAAGAATTAATAATAATATTAAATTTAAAAAAATATTAATCTTATTTAAAAAAACTAATTGAAAATACTCAAATACAAAAAAAATGATTATTAAAGATAATATTATTAAAAAAATTTTAATATAATCAGGATTAATTTTTAGAAAGAAATATAAGTAATAAGCCAATAATATAATAAATGAATATCCCAAAACTATTTTTGAAGTTATGTCAAAGTTTACTTTAAATATTTTTTGGAAAGTCGTGCCTAATGAGTAAAGATAAATCAGGCAAAAATTGCCAATCAATAAACTATAAATTAAATCAAGCATGTTTATATAAATTTGCTTCTTTAAGAGATAATTGATAATTCATGCTAAACTTATTATTATATATTTTTAGCTTTTACTAAGAAATAAATTTAAACTAAATTAAAAATAGATTAACTACAATAATATATTTTAAATGAGAATATTATTATTCTTTTCACTGCCTGTAATTGTTATCATTACACTTATAGCAGAATTATATTTAAAGAAATTAGGTTTGGGTGATCCTGTGAGGTACGATTCAAATATATTTTATGGGTATTCACCTAAAGAAAATCAAAAAAAAAGTAGATTAAAAAAAGCAAGTGTAAGCATAAATGATGTTGGCTTGAGGTCTATTTATAATTGGAAAAATAATTCAAAAAAAAAAATAGTTTTTCTTGGTGATAGCGTGACTTATGGTGGAAGTTTTTTAGATGACCGGCAAATTTTTTCACATATTGTATGTGAAGGATTAAAAGAATATATTTGTGGTAACGGCGG
>MDTG01191411.1_pt1 | contig 11598 bp, 11 predicted proteins | sample 811421 | NCBI WGS metagenome assembly MDTG01 (sample SAMN05326645, study PRJNA326480) | marine metagenome | isolation source: seawater | place: Pacific Ocean: South East | collected 2011
ATTTAATCTAAGCAACACTAATTTAGGTGATATATTTGCAGTTTATGGTTTAACAGCAATGGTTTCTTATTTTTTTGGTGGCTTGATCGCCGATAAAATCTCAGCACGCAAACTAATGACAGTCTCTCTTCTACTTACCGCTTTTGGTGGTGTTTATATGAGTACTATCCCAGATAAATTAGGCATGATGATTCTCTATGGATACTGGGGCATGACCACTATTTTTTTATTTTGGGCGGCAATGCTGAAAGCCACTAGAGAATGGGGAGGTAACTATACTCAAGGACGGGCATTTGGCTTCTTAGATGGTGGAAGAGGTTTATTGGCCTCCATCATATCTGCTATAGCGATTATTATTTTTGCCAGTTTTTTACCTATTGAAATTAATTTAGCCACTACTTTAGAAAAGCTAAATGGATTTCGTTCTATTATTTTATTTTATTCAGCACTAACTGCCATTGCTGCCCTCTTAGTCTGGCTCTTTTTACCTGAGCCAGAAACTGCTAATGATAATAAACAAAGCTCCAATTTTGGTAAAATTATCAAAGTCCTTTCAAATCGATTAGTTTGGTTGCATGCTGGAATTATTATTTGTGCTTATTCAACATACAAAGGATTAGATAATACTGCATTATATGCTTATGAAGTTCTTGGTATGCATGAGGTTGATGCAGCAAAATTATTTACCTATGGTTCTCTCACTAGGCCAATAGCCGCTATTCTAGCTGGCTTCTTGGCGGATCGAATAATTGCAAGTCGTGTTATTCTAATAATGTTTTTTATTTTAATAGGTGCCTATATAGGTTTTACAATATTTGATGCATCAGCTTCATCTACAATATTTATTCTTGTAAATATATTCACTACTTTTTTTATGGTGTTTGCCATACGTGGTGTATATTTTGCTTTAGTAAATGAAATTAATACTCCAAAACACATTACGGGCACTACTATAGGAATAGTGTCATTCATTGGTTTCACGCCAGATATATTTTTTGGCTCAATTTCTGGCAGAATTTTAGATGCAAGCCCCGGTATAGAGGGCCATCAAAACTATTTTTTATTTCTTAGTGTTATCGCATTAATTGGAGTAATTACGACTTGGTACCTGAGAAAAACGAATAATTAGTTTTTCTATATATAAAAAATAATACACTCAATCTTCTGGTTTTTCTTTCATTGATCGATAGCTATCCCTCAAAAAAACAGACAGTAAAATCACTCCACTAGAGCCTAAAAAAATAGCACATAGATATGTAAATATATCCCAACTAGTCATAATATCTCCTAATTTTTAAATTGCTTAGTTTGAGGCTCACCAAAAAAATTACCGATAAAAAATCCAATTAAACTGATTGGCAAGCAGAAAAATAAGGCATATTCTTGCCATATTGAAAATGAGTAATCCCCAATAGAGAAAGTCAAGATATAGGTTCCCCAGACCTCATTATAATCACCTATTTGAGCTAAGCTGATATAAAAAGTTAGGACACTAATCAACCCTGCAGCACAACTAAATAGTCCAGCAGAAGCAGTTTTTTTGCCTTTATAAAATAATGCCATCAAAACAGGAACAAAAACTGTCGATGTAATAACAGTAGTAACAAAAATAAGTAGTGCCATTATTCGGTCGAACTGAAAAGCGACAATATAGCCAAGTGTCCAAGCGATCACAACGCCAATCTTAGTAGCTTTAACTAATTCAGCATCTGTAGCATCAGGTTTAACTAGAGGGCGATACATATCATAAGAAATATTGGAACCAGCTACCAAAGTATAGCCATCAATTGTTGACATAGCTGTAGCTAAAACCCCAGCAAGAAAGATGCCAGATAATCCAATTGGGAGAGCGTAGGTAACTGCAATTAAGAATGCATCATTTGGATGAACATTACTGGCTAATATTCCTTTACTAACAGCGGCTAGAGCAGCTATTCCACCAGCTACAACTAGCCAATCGAAAGTTGTCCATATAGCAGTTGAAGTTAAAATAGCATTCCTTGCTTGGCGAGCACTGCGTGCTGCAAATATCCGCTGATACAGCGAAGGATCAATTAGGACAGCCAAACTAGATGAAGCGTAAGCAAATAATAACCAGGGAGGAACTGTTCCCAAAAAATTAAAATGGCCAGCGGGAACACTTTCTTTGATTGCTGCAAATCCACCGACCTCCGAAACCAGAAGGGGAACACCAACTGCAACGGTGATACACATTAATGAAAATTGGATCGTGTCAGTTATTGCCACCGCTTTTAAACCACCTAACAGTGTATATACCAATGCAATTCCACCCAAAATAAGCGCACCAATATGAGCATCAATTCCAAATACGAACTCGGACACACGTCCCAAAGCAAATAAAGAGGTTGTTGGCAAACAATAGACCATTGAGCTAATTGCTCCTATTGAGGATGTTTTTCTACCATAAGCTTTTTCAAGAATTTCAGGTAATGAAATAAAATTTGCTGTACGTAATTTATCAGCCATCACAAAAGCAATAAATAAATAAAATATTAATGTTGATAAGGCATACCCAAAAAATGCCATAAGCCCATCATTAAAAGCCATTTCTGAAGAGCCAAATAAAATATCTAACCCATAATAAGTCGATACCATGGTTGAAATTAACATTGGTGTAGTCATCCCTCGACCAGCCAACATGAAATCTTCATAACTAGAATCACGACGATATGAATAAATACCAATACTCACCAACATCACCAAATAAAGGAAAATAATTAAATAGTCGATGTTTGCAACATAATTTCCCATAAGAAAACTCCTGTCCTTGTGAAATTAATAATTCATAGGTAGGACCACAGTACGCTATTTTGTTGTACTAAAGCTATACTCAGATTAAGATATGAAACAATGAAAAAAATAATCGGACATGTGCACTCAGTTCATACGGGATCAAATAATAATCTTGGTACCATTGAAGAAGCTTACATTGACATTGAGCTCGAAGGTATTATAAATGATCCACATCGAGGTTATACCAGGGAAACCTGGGTTGGTGACAAACAAAAAGAAGGTACTACTAGACGAAATGAAAGGCAATGGTCAGCTGTTTCTATCGAAGAAATTGAGATCATAGAAACCTCTATGAATCTAAAAAATGCCATCAATGCTAGCTCATTGGGTGCCAATCTTTGTTTCTCAGGAATCTCTAATTTATCCGCCTTGCCAAAAGGATCCATACTCAAATTTCCTTCTGGAGTGGAACTAATAGTTGAAGAATACAACCCTCCTTGTTTGGCCATGGGCAAAAAAATAGCTGCCGAACACAAAGACAATGATAATCAATCTATTGATAATACTTTGTTTTCAAAAATGGCTAAACTGAACAGAGGCATTGTTGGTGTAATCGAAACCACTGGAAGAATAAATCAGGGTGATGAAGTTACCGTTATAACTTATGAAGAGCCGTCTTGGAAAAAACGCATAATTGACTCTTAGATCATCTCAATCGAATAAATAAAATTATTCTTAAATGTCCAAATATAAACCATTATCCTCAGTTACCAATAATATTGAGCACACAAATGGTCTTGGCAATGAGCATTACATTTCAGAAAAGCAATTTGAATCAGAAAAAAACAAAATCATGTTTCAAAATTGGTGTGGTTTATCATTCGCTAAAGATATACCAAACATAGGTGATGTCAAACCAATTAGTTTTCTAGGATTATCACTACTAATTATTCGTGAAAATAATGATGTTATTAATGTATTTGAAAATACGTGTCGTCATCGTGGTATGCAATTAGTAAATAGTCCACAGAATGGGAAAAAAAATATACGTTGCCCATACCATAATTGGTGTTATGGCTTGAATGGATCGTTGTTAGCAACACCCCATATTGGTGGTATAGGTATACATACTCATAAAGCCATTAAACCAAAATCCATGGGACTAAATAAAATTCGCTCGCATATTTGGCATGACATTATCTTCATCAATATATCAGGAACTGCGAATGATTTTACCGAGTATTACTCGCAATTAATTGATCGATGGCGAGACTTTGAACAACCCATAAAATATGGAGGCAAAGATTCTTCGTTTTCCATAACTCTAGAAGCCAATTGGAAACTGGCTGTTGAAAATTATTGCGAAAGTTATCATTTACCTAATATTCATCCAGAACTTAATAAAATCTCAAAGTTAGAAGATCACTATGATATTGTTGATAGTAATCAATACTCAGGCCAAGGATCATCAAATTATCATCAACTCAGAGATGAAAAAAATAATGCATTTCCTGACTTTAAAGATCTAAAAGATAAATGGCAGCTTGGATCTGAATACATTGCCATTTATCCCAATGTTCTGATTGGAGTTCATCGAGATCATATTTTTAGTATCATCTTGGAAGCTATATCTGTAAACGAAACAAGAGAAAATATTGCTTTTTATTATGCTAAAAAACTTAAATCGACAGAAGAGATAAATGCACTTAAAAAACTAAATCTATTATTTTGGAAAAAAATATTCAAAGAAGATATTTATGTAGTAGAAGGAATGCAAAAAGGTCGATATGGTGGAAAATTTGATGGAGGAACATTTTCACCTGTTATGGATCGCTCTACTCACAATTTTCATATCTGGATAACTCAACAATTGAATTGATTGTAAATAAAATAGAATGACTATTAATCAACATAGGTCAAATAAATGAAGCTCGGAACTATTAGAGAGAAAGAATCATCCTGCTTAATTTTCTATATTAAAAATAATTTAGCAATTACCATTAATATTCTGAGTGAAAATTTCAATCTTGCTTTGCCTTACAAAACGATGCAAGAGTTTATGGCAAATGAAACAACTGTGTTTATTGCCGTAGCGAAAGCATTAGAAGAAATTAGAAATTTCCCTGAGCAATATGACTTAATTAATCTTGATAATGTTGAATGGTTAGCGCCAAATCCTGATACCAGAAAAATCCTTGGAGTGGCTTTCAATAATCAAGGAATTAGGAAGGAAGCTCATTTTGATGCTGGTTGCCCTAATTATTTTCTCAAATCATCAAGTTGTTTAAATGGCCACAACCAACCAGTAGTTATTAGAAATTTTTATGGAAATACTATTCCAGAACCAGAATTGTGTTTATTTATTGGAAAAGGTGGTAAAGATATTAGAGAAGAGCATGCCTTAAATCATGTCTTCGGTTACAGCATTACGAATGATATTACTTCTCATGGTATGAAATTCTCTATGGATAGCTTGGCTGTGACTCGCGACCCAAAAATTATGCGGCCAGAATACACCAGTTGGAGAAAATCCTATGGGAATGATGATAATGATTTATATTTCGTTTATCACACACGCTCAAAAAACTCCGATACCTTTGGGCCAATGGGACCTTGGATCACCACGAGTGATGAAATTAGTAACCCCAATAATTTAAGAATTCATGCTTATAAAGATGAAAAATGCTTCACTGATGACACCACAAAATCTTACACTTTCTCTATTGAAGAGCTTATCGCAGATGCCAGTCGCAACTTTACTCTCGAAACTGGAGATATTATTAGCTGTGGCACTGCAGCTAAAGGCAATCAAGATTTTCCAAATGCTCATCGTAATGTTTTATTGAATGAGGAGGAGTGTACAATAAAAATTTCTATCGATGGGCTCGGTACACTGAGTCATCCTGTTAAACACTCAAATTAAATACACTATGTGGCATCAGGAAAAGGATCTTGCATACCCTCATCAAGGGGTATCTGAAATGTATTCAGAGTCAGTGCGACCAAACAATAATAACCAATCAATGAAACCAATTCGATCATTCCTTGCTCATTAAACTCGTCAAGACCACGCTGGTATAGATCATCACTGACAGTATGTGTGGCCAATAATTGTTTCGAAATTAAAAAAACAAGCTCTAATTTTCCTTCCTTAAATGATGGTGTTTCGTCATTTTTTAAGTCACTCATTACTTTCTCTGGCACTCCAGATTTTAATGCCAATGTTTCATGATAAGCGAATTCAAATTTTGCTTTATAATGATGACCTACAATGCAAATCGCAAGTTCTTTAATGCGCTCCTCAAGTATTGTTTCATAACGAAGTGTAGCCCCAAGATTTTGGATTGCATCACCAATAGTGTTCGCCCTAAGCCATACATCAAATGGTCCTGTCATCGGAATATTACCTCTTGGCCCATCTTGAATAGCTTTGATAACTTTCATCTGAGCTTCAGATAATTGATCATTATTTAAAGGGGATAATCTTGACATGATCTAGAATCTCATATTTGCATTATTTTTGTTTAGGCGCTGAATTTATTAGATTATATATTTATAGCAAGCTAAAAACTTCTTTGCCATCTAATAAGGTTAATAAAACTTTTACCTCACTAATTTCTGTCGTTGGAATATCAAAAAGATTTCTGTCTAAAACAATCAGATCAGCTCTTTTGCCAACCTCAATAGTTCCTGTTTTATCTTCTAACCGCATGACATAAGCGGCATTACGAGTATACATATCCAATGCCGTATACAAATCAATTTCTTCATTCTTACCTAGTGTTGAACTATCATCAGTATATGGGTCCTGCCTTCTTATGGCAGTTTCGATCGCCTCCAGAGGATTCAACGAAGTCACATTCCAATCGCTCCCACCAACTAATAATGCCCCGGCTTTTTGTAGACTTCGTACTGGATAAAATCTTTCTACTCGGTCTTTTCCAACTGCGTCTTCTGCATATCCAATATACGGATCTCGATAGCACCAAAGGCACTGAAAATTAGCAGCTACATTCAATTCACCAAAACGTGAATGATCTTTTTTATCGACAAGCTGTAAATGCACAATTAAATGACGATTATTATTTGGCCCATTCTCTAAATAAGCATACTCATAGGCATCAAGTGCATTTCTAATTGCTCCATCACCAATGGCATGCGTATGGATTTGCACCTTCATTTTATCTAATTTTTGAAACAATAATTCAAGTTCTTCTTGTTTATAAAAAGAGGGGAAATTACTGCCATCATTATAAGGCTCAAGTAAGGTTGAGGTGCGAGTTTCAATTACGCCATCTATGTATATTTTTACAGAATCTGGATTAATAAATTTACCACGATACTGCTCCCTTTCTGCAAGCAACTCAAACAGCTCTGACCCTACACTTCCTGGAAGTGCGCTTATGGGAGATAAAGCCAACATCACACGTGCATTTAAGTCCTCATTATCCTCAAGATTTTTATATAAGCTTGCTAAGGCATGATCCACACCAGGCTCTATGAATGCTGTTATGCCAAATTTATTTGCCTCTTTTATTCCTAATAATAATGACTCATATTGTTTTTCTGCTGTTAATTCTGGTAATACCTTGAGTATTATATTCATAGCAGATTCGCGTAATGTGCCTAAAGGCTCTCCCGTATTTTTATCACGAACAATGGTGCCATTAGGAGGATCTGCAGTTGTAGAATTAATACCTGCTAATTCCATCGCTTTAGAGCTCACCCAAGCGTTATGCCCAAAAGCATCCGATAAGAATACAGGTCGACCACCAAAAATCTCATCAAGCATTTCACTCGAAGGAGCTCCATCGGGAAAATCAAACAACTCCCAGCCACCGCCAATTACCCATTCATCTATTCTATGATTGAGATTTCTGGCACAATTATTCAATTGTTGGCGAATAGATATATCTGATGAGCGGCCGTTAATTGTACAGCCAATTTTATCTCTACCTCCATATTCAACATGCGCATGTCCATCATGAAAGCTTGGCAGCAGCATCTTATCTTGCAAATCTATAACATTAGTTTTGCTACCAATTAACTCCTTAATATCATTATTTGATCCTACCTTCACTATAACGCCATCATGAACTCCGATAGCCTCTGCCCAAGCATGTGATTCATTAGATAAATAGATACCACCATTCATGAATGCTACATCGACTCCCTCATCGGATAATGGTGGAGAGCATGCACTGATTAGGGATATAAAATAATATAATAGAAAATATTGAGAACTCTTAACCATTAATTATCTCTTCATATATCTCAGGATCAGTAGCGCCTTCAGTACCAAAAATAAGAACTCGACTATTCTTATTTAAATTTAATTGCTCAGCAATATGAGCATTACTTTTTGCCTCAATAAGAGCGGCTAAACCACTAACAGAACATTCTCCAGCCTCTATTGAAGGATCATCACCTAGGCCCTTAGCCATTTGACGCATTAACTCAGGGACATCTTCATCAGTGATTGTCATAAAATGATCTGTACCCGCTTTGAGTATTCTCCAGGCTATCAATGAAGGCTCACCACAAGACAAGCCAGCCATCATAGTTTCTTCCTGTATATCAAAAATTGTTAATTTATTTAGTTTTGCACTTTCAATTAAACAGGGTGCAAGTATTGGCTCAACGACAATAAATGTAATTTTTTCTTCTGAATAATGTTCCCAAAAATAAGCCATAATGGCAGCTGCAAATCCACCCACACCTGCTTGTAAAAAAATATGTGTAGGTAAATTTTTTGCATTTAATTGCTGGGCAATCTCATGAGCTAATACAGTATATCCGGCCATTATATAGCGTGGATATTGAGTGTATCCCTCATAAGAGGTATCTGAAATAATTTGCCAATTATTTTTAGTTGCTTCCTCAATACAGATTCTAAGTGACTCATCATAATTACCCTGAATGCGAATTATTTTAGCGCCAAATTCCTCCATTGCTCGTTGACGACCCTTACTAACCTCGGCATGTATGTATATTTGGCATTTACAACCCGATAGTTTCGCCCCATAGGCTACTGAACGGCCATGATTACCATCAGTTGCCGTGGTTACTGTATATTTATTTGTGTAATCTAAATATTTACCATTTCGAATATCTTTAATTTTAATTTCGCAATCAAGCTCTATTGCAAGTTTATTCTGGATAAACCTCAATACACCATAAGCTCCTCCCAGAGCCTTAAAACTTCCAAGATTAAAACGTGTGCTTTCATCTTTATACAAGATAGTTTGAATTCCTATCTTGCTCGCTAAATTTGACAAATAATGTAGCTCAGTAGGTTTATAGCCTTGCCAATTAGTAATCTCTTCGATAGCCTCTGAAGTGTCAGTTGCACTTAATGCATTCTTTAAATAATCAGGATAAGTGCCAAATATTTTTTGTTTATTTTGGAAGGTCTCAGTCACTTTTGATCCTATTTTATTGGGTTACAAAATTTGTGTTAGTGTATTGGTAACATAATCTTATTATAATAAAACTGTATTCTTATACTAATACTGCCACAAATAATAAAACTTAAATTATGTTTATACGAGAATGATTAATCATAAATAATTGATTATTATTTATAAATTACTAAAAAATTAATGCTGGATATATTTAATGAGTACATTACTAACTTGGCCACAAATCGAACCACTGATCAAAGAACTTAACGTACACGAGGCAATGAAAAATGCCTTTATTCAATATTCACTAGGGCGCGCTGAAATACCACCAGTTGGTGAATTAATCATGGATGATCCTGAAGGTGAGGTACATATCAAGTATGGATATCTTAAAGGTGGAAAACACTATGTAATTAAAATAGCTTCTGGATTTCCAGCTAATGAACAACTTGGAATCATTCCTGGTCAAGGGATGATGCTCTTATTTAATTTAACTACAGGTGAGCCAGATGCCATTTTAATTGACGATGCTAACTTAACCATCATCAGAACAGCAATTGCTGGAGCCCTAGCTTCTCAGGCATTAGCCAACAAAGATACTGCTGAAGCCCTGATCGTTGGAACAGGTATTCAAGCGAGATATCAGGCTAAGTATTTATGCGAGTCAATGTCGATAAAAAAATTAAAACTCTGGGGTAGGAATCATAATAAGGTCCAAATGGTTAAAAAAGATCTTGCTGACTTAAATATTGAAATAACAATTGAAGACCATCTTGATCATGCAGTTAGAAATTCACAATTAATCATTACTACCACTTCTGCCAAACAAGCCATAATACAATCTGACTGGGTGATGCCAGGCACGCACATCACCGCAGTAGGCTCAGATACACCTGAAAAATGCGAACTAGATTTTAATATTTTAGCTAAAGCGGAAGTGATTATTGCTGATAGTATCGAGCAAAATTTAATCAGAGGAGAGATTCATCAAGCTATTAAACATAATGCGATTGATGCATCTGAGCTCATTGAAATTGGTGAAATATTTAACCAAACAAAAAATGGTAGAACTTCCTCAGAACAGATCACTATTGCAGATTTAACTGGCGTGGCAATTCAAGATCTGGTGATTGCCGAAGCTGTATTTGATGCACACAATAAAAACTAAACCCTCTTACATAAAAAGTTTAGTTTAGGTATGGTATTGAATCCAATATTTTAACTAATGGTCATATCGATGTTTAAAAAACTCATTTTATTACTCAATACAACCATCTTATTTGCCTGTGCTAGTCAAGATATTACCTCACAAACGCTTCCAACTTATGAACATTATAGAGCTTGTGATTTGATGTCATTAGATTTTATTTCCACCATGCAGTGTGGAAAAAGTACCAGAAATTCGTATTGCTTGCCTGATAATAAATGCAGTAAAAAAGGTAATAGTTTAGTAGCTTATTATGATGATCTTGCTATCGAAGTTCAGACAAATAAGCTTTCTGAAATTGAAGCCAGAAAATTATTTTTAAAGAGAAACAACGAGGCTGAGGCCGAATATATTGAGGTAATGAAAAAGTTAAATAAAAAATGATTATTCATCAGCTACCATATATTTATGGTTAAAAAAACTAAACCTAGCAATTTATATTTATTTAAAAAATATACAAAAGGACAGGTATCATGAAAAAATTATACATTTTACTGACAACAATATTGTTCTGGTCATCTGCATGCAATGCTCAAGATCATATAATTGCCACTGAAGAAGTAAGAAAAGCAGCCCTAGCTTTTAATGTGGCTTATGAAACTAATGATGTAGACGTATATTTTGATATGTATACAGATGATGCGATGTTATATTTTTATGGTGAACGCTGGGAAGTATCAACTTATTATGACTATTGGAAGAATGCAATGGTTGGAGCTGGTGGTGGTGTTGAGAAAAATACAACATCAGATACCCAGATAAAAGTGGCGCTTGATGGAAATACAGCCGTTGTTGGTTCTTTTATTGAAAATCGTTCACGCTCACCTGAAGGAAATATCAATGAAGAAAAAGGTTATGAAACAGAGGTTTGGCAAAAAATAGAGGGCGAATGGAAAATAATCAGCCTACATTACAGCGTAATTCCGGACGAATAAATAATAAGTATTATGAACCAGTATTGAAGGTATAACTATAGTTCGCATCCATTGGATTGCCATTAACATCTTGTATCCATTCTTTATGAACTGTCACAGTAATGGTATCAGAGGAATTTAAAGTCTCTGCAGAACCAACTATGGCTCCTAATAAAGCTAAACCAGTACTGCCAACTGAAGCAATATAGCCTCCACCACCACAAGCGGATAAAGAGAGAGAAAAAAAACAGTGGGATTAGTTTATGCATTCCAATAAATTTATAGTATTAACTAAAAGCCTACAAATAAAGAATTGTTA
>MDTG01096024.1_pt1 | contig 11597 bp, 13 predicted proteins | sample 811421 | NCBI WGS metagenome assembly MDTG01 (sample SAMN05326645, study PRJNA326480) | marine metagenome | isolation source: seawater | place: Pacific Ocean: South East | collected 2011
AAAGATCATTAATGGAAATTTGAAAGATGCTAATCTCAAAGGGGTTGATTTGTCTAAGGCAAGTATTTCTAATGGAAACCTTGAAAATATCAATCTAAAAGGAGCCAATTTAACTAAAGCAAATTTATCAAAATCGATCTTAATAAATGCTAACCTTGAAAAAGTTAATTTTCGAAAGGCAAACTTAAGAAGTGTTAACTTAACTGGATCTTCATTGTTTGGGGCAAATTTAGAAGGATCAAATTTTCAACGATCAATATTAGATGATGTGGATCTAAGAAATGTCAAACTTAAAAATGTTAATTTTAGAAAGGCAAGTCTTGAGCTGGCTAATTTTGAAGGATCAGTTTTAGACAATATTTCCTTTGATGAAGCTAATTTAAAAGGCGCAAATTTAAGAGAAACTTCCCTGATAAATGTCAAATTTATGTATGCGAATATGGAGGGTGTAGTTTTAACAAAAACAAATTTGGAAGGTATGAACTTTATTAATGTGAATTTTACAGGGGCAAATTTAGAAAATTCTAATTTAGAAAATGCTAATCTTGAAAATGTGAATTTTGTTGAAGCTAATCTTATTAATGTTAATTTTAAAGGGGCTAATCTTTTGGGTGCTAATCTTGAAAATGCTTTTATTGATGGTGCAAATATGTGTGAAGCGATTATGCCATCAGGAGAAAAAAACTCTTGTTAAACAAAATAATTATTTATCTTTTTTCCCAAATAAAGGCCCATTAACATAGTAATCATAAAATATATACATGGAAAAATATGTGATACTAGAATACCTATCGCAGGCCCTGGGCATAATCCACTTAACCCCCAACCAATTCCAAAAATAGATGAACCAATGATAAGTTTTTTATCAATCACTTGATTTAATGGAATAAAGAAATTTGAATCAAACTGAGGTGAATTTTTTTTCAGAACAATTTTATATCCAATAAACGTACACAAAATCCCTCCAATCATAACAAAAATAAGTGATGGATCCCAGTTACCAGTAATATTAAGAAAAGACTGGACTTTAAGAGGGTTTAACATTCCAGAAATAGTTAAACCAAATCCAAATAGTGTACCACAAAGAATAATAGCTAAATAGTAAATCATAAAACTTTTCCAAGACAAAAAACTGTAATCATACCAATAATCACAAAAGTGAAAGTAGCTACTAGAGACCTAGAAGATAATCGAGCAAGACCACAAATACCATGTCCAGAAGTACATCCGTTTCCAATTGCAGTACCTAAACCTACTAGAAATCCAGATAGAATTAATAACGGTGTTTGAGCAACAAGATGAGATTGGAATTCACCAAATAAATTTAGATAAATAATAGGGCCTAGCAATACTCCGAAAATAAAAATAATTTTCCAATCAATTTTAAAAATATTTTGATTAGAAATGACACCAGATAAAATACCAGAAATGCCTAAAACTCTCCCATTCAAGAACATTAATAAAATGGCAGAAAATCCAATTAAAACACCTCCAAAAAGAGAGTGATAAGGTGTAAAATTTGCCCAGTCAATGTCAATCATAAAGTGATATTTTTTTAGTTAAAATATAAATAATTTCATATATTATAAATTCTATATAGTCTCTATTGTAAAGATAAAAACTGGAATATTTTCATGATAAATAATCATTTGCCAGAATTTTGTGAAAAAAAACTGGATAATCTTTCAGAAAGATTAAATGTTTTATGCAAGGAAGGTTTCTATAAAGATATCGCATATGAATTAGGCTGTATTTATAAAGACCAACAAAAAGTTTTGCATAGAAGATACTTTGGTTCTCCTGATTTAGTGGCAAGAAAAGAGTCTATTTGGCGAATTTACTCCATGACTAAACCTATTGTTAGCATATTAGCCTTAGCCTTGGTTGACGAAGGAAAACTTAGGCTTTTTGATCATGTGGCAAGATTTTTACCAAATTATAAAGAACCAAAAATACTAATTTCAAAGGGTAAAAATCAAGAGTACGTCAATGCTAAGTCTCCTATGACGATTTTTCATTTATTAACTCATACTTCAGGCTTAAGCTATGGTTTTCTGAATGGAGGAGTTGCAAAATTATATAGACAGGAAGAAGTTCATTTTAACGGTTTGGTATCTTTAGAAGATGAAGTTAAAAAAATTTCAAAACTTCCTCTAATTTCTGAACCTGGATCAAAATGGCATTATTCTGTTGCAACTGATGTTTTAGGACATATTCTTGAATTAGTATCTGGATATCCTTTGCCTGAATTATTAAAAAAATATGTTTTTAGTAAGTTAGGTATGAATGAGATAGGTTTTGATGTTCCATCAAATAAATTAAATAACTTAATGCCATGTTTTGGTAAAAAAGATATTTTTGATAGTTTCCCAAAAGAAAGAGCAAGCGATATATTTTCTAATAATCCAAAATTAGAGGAAATTAAAACTTTAAAATCATATCCAACTAACGCAGAAGGAAAGTTTTATAGGGGTGGTCATGGCTTATTTTCAACTATTTCTAATTATGGTCTTTTTGCTGCTTCAATGCTGAATGGAGCAAAGGGTATTTTAAGCAGAAAATCTATGGATCTATTGTTAAAAGATCATACCCAATCATCAATGAAACCTTTAACGATAAATCCAGTTCTTTCAAAACCTACAGAAGGGCTTCAGGGTTATGGATTTGGTTTTGGTGTAAGAATTAGAGGTAAAGGTAATTTGGCTTTATCAATCGGTACTGAAGGTGAGTTTGGTTGGGCAGGGGCAGCTGACACATATTATTTAGTTGATCCTAATGAAAACTTTTATGCAATTTTTATGGCTCAAAATATCGAACAACCAGGCGGCCCATCTCTTTTTAAACAGTTAATTTATTCTGCATTAAAATGAGATTGTTTTTTAATCTCTTTAATAATAAAAATATTTGTATTTAGTTTTAAATTAAGAGGTTTGATTTGAGCAATTCAACAAATAATCTTTATCTATCAAACTTTGCATGTTTTATGGCTATGTTGATGTGGTCTGTCGGCTTTCCAGCTGGAGAAGTTCTATTGGAAAGCTGGGGGACATTGTCATTAGTTTTCATTAGATTATTACTTGGGGTAAGCATATTATATATCACTTGGATTAGTATGGAGGGCCTCAAAACACTTAATAATCCCTATTGGCTATATGGTCTTATTATTGGAGGAATAGGATGGGGATTTGGGGCAGTATTATTATTACTAGGTCAAAAGTTTTCAGATGCTGTAACTCCTACAATTTGTGCTGCTATGATGCCAATATTTGGGGCAATTTTAGAAATTATATTCGATAAAAGAAAAATAAAAATTAATCTCATAATTGGGATTTTTCTAGCAGTTTTTGGTGGATATTTAGCAACTGGTATGAAGCTTGATGAGGCTGGTTTTGGTCTTGGCACTTTGATTTGTATTATTGCAGTAATTCTTTTTGCATGGTGTACTAGAGAAACAACCACAGGCTTGAAAAACTTAAGTTCTCTTGGTCAAACAACAATGACTTTTACTGGAAGTTTAATTTGTGTTGCTTTCATTTTTTCTTTTTCATATTTATTTGATTTTGGAGAAGTTGATATAGGCATTTTAGATCAATATCATATTGTATTGCTTCTAATTTTTGCATTTGTATCTATATCTTTTTCTCAATACTTATGGCTTTGGGGTGCAAGAAGGCTTGGTATTCTATTAGCTTCGTTTCATTCAAATTTAGTTCCCTTCTATGTTATGATAATTATGGTTATTTTGTTCAATGATAATTGGATATGGATGCAAGCTTTAGGAGCATTTTTGGTTGGGTTGGGAGTTATTATTTCACAATATAAAAATTAACAAATTTTAATTTATTTATTTTACACGTTTAATTATAAATGAATATTATGACACAATACTTTAAGATTTATGACCAAGATATTTCTAACTTTTCACAAGATGGTTGCGTGGTTTTACGTGGTGTTTTTAAAGAATGGGTTAGAATACTTCAAGAAGGTGTTGAAAAACTAATTATCAATCCGAGCCCCAGAGAACGCTCTTATAAACCTGAAGATGGTTCCTCTCCTTTTTTTCAAGATTTATGTAATTGGCAAAGAATAAAAGAATTTGAAGACTTTGTTTTTAATTCTTGTGTTGGTGAAATATCTGCTCAATTAATGAATTCAAAATCATCAATTTTTTTTCATGACCATGTTTTGGTTAAAGAGCCAGGCTCATCAATTGTTACTCCCTGGCATCAAGATCAACCTTACTATTGTACTTCTGGGTTGCAAACTGTAAGCTTTTGGATACCACTGGATTTTGTCCCAAAGCATATCTCTCTTCAATGTATAGCTGGTTCTCATTTATGGGGAAAAATTCATAAACCAAAAAGATTTGATGGGTCAGATTTGTTTGAAAATGATGATTCTGAAGAAGTCCCTGACATAGATAATAATAAGGAAAAATATAAGATACTATCATGGCAAATGGAACCTGGAGATGCGGTTGCTTTTAATTTTAGAACTCTCCATGGGGCATCGGCGAATTCAGGCCAATTGTCTAGAAGAAGAGTTTTTTCTGCTCGTGTGGTAGGTGATGATGCTATTTTTGTTGATCGTAAAGGTAAAGGTTCTCCTCCATTTGATCACTTAAATCTCAAGACTGGTGATAAGCTGTCAGGTGAAGATTTTCCTCTCATTTTTAAATGAACTTTATCCTTTAAGGGGATTTTTTTTAAATAGACTTTCTCTTAAAAAAATTTATATAATTTTTTTAACTTGTTAAATATTGAGAAAAATTAATAAGTAGTTTTATTTTTTTATAGGGTTGATAAATGAAATTTAAAGATTGGTATGATAGGTCATCAAAGGCAGAAAAGGGTGGTTTAGATCAAGATGGCTTCATAAAAACTGCTGATAGATTTGTTAATTTAGCTAATACATTGAATAAAAGGGTTTTGGCTACTGAAATACATTATACAATGGCATTTGCCTCAGCACGTTATAGCGCACATGTTGGAAAAAATGTTTTAGAAATTGATAATCAGGAAAACTATATTGATCACCTTGTAAATCAATATAGGGATATGCTGCGAGAAAATTTTGCAGATCCTGCAGTGTAGGTTTTTTATTGATGAAAAAACACAGTGTATTTATTTTAACTATATTTATATCAATAGTTTATTCAAAATTCTGTTATGTGTATTCAAGTGAAATTATTTTATCAGAAAACGCTCAAAAAGGTCTAGAAATAGCTCAAGAACATTGCAGCAGATGTCATATTGTAAGCGAAAAAAATCGTTATAGTAGCATTGAAACCACACCATCTTTTTTTGGATTAAGAAAAATGAGCGATTGGCAAGAAAGATTTAGTGAATTTTTTGTTAGGCCGCCACACCCAGCTTTAGTTAATATTATTGATGTTACTGAAGAAAGATCAAAAATGCTTCCTGCTTTTGTTCAGGAAATTGATTTAACCCTTGAACAAATCGATTATTTAATTAGTTATGTAAAAGATTTAAAAAAGAAGAATTAATAAAATAAAATTAAGGTGATTAGTTATGTCTAAAGAAGAATTTACAATAAGTATTAGGAAATATTTAAAACATCTTGGTGTAACAGGGCATCAAGTTATAGAGGATGCTATGCATAAGTCTGTAAAAAGTGGAGAAATCCAACCAGGCTCAAAAATTACAATTTCTGCAGAAATCAAAATAGAAAAATTAAATGTTTCACATAAAATTGATGGTTCATTAACAGTGCCTGATTAGAATGAAAAATCTTCAAAAATCAGAAATTATCGATGTTTTATCTAAGATAAATGATTTATCCAGGGGTAAAGATATTTATTCTTCAGGAAATGTTGCAGATATTTCTATAAAAGAAAATAATGTTCAAGTTACCCTAGAAGTTGAAAGTCATAGAGCAGGAGCCTTTGAAGTTATTCGAAAACAGGTTGAGAAATCTCTAAATGAACTACCTAATGTTACAAATTGTGTTGTGGTTCTCACTGCTCATGCTTCTCAAAACACAAATCAGCTTAGTAAAGATACTATAGACAATGAAGAGAATACGAAGTCGATTGTTTTAGACAGTAAAGTTAAAACTTTTATTGCTCTGGGTTCTGGAAAGGGGGGTGTTGGCAAATCAACTACGTCTGTCAATATTGCAGTTTCTTTGGGGCTAGAAGGATATAATGTAGGTTTGCTTGATGCAGATGTTTATGGTCCGTCACAACCAAGAATGCTTGGTGTGTCAGGAAGGCCAAAAGCGATTGCAGGTGATATGGTTGCACCAATGAAAAATCATGGTATTTCTATGATGTCTATGGGTTTACTAGTTCCTGATCAAACAGCTATGGTTTGGAGAGGTCCTATGGTCCAATCAGCTCTTAACCAAATGTTAAATAATGTAGTCTGGGGGAATCTTGATGTTATGATTATTGATTTACCTCCTGGAACTGGGGATATACAAATTTCATTAGCGCAACAGGTGAATTTATCAGGTGCAGTAATTGTTTCAACTCCGCAAGACGTTGCTCTATTAGATGTTATAAAAGCTATAAGTATGTTTGAAAAGGCTGGAGTCAAAGTGGGCGGAATGATAGAAAATATGTCGTTTTGGGAGTGCCCTGATTGTGGAAGAGTAGATCATATTTTTGGAAAAGAAGGTGTTTCAAAAGAGGCAAAAAAAAGAAAATTACCACTCTTAGGAAAAATTCCTCTTCATTCAGATATTAGAGAAGCTTCGGACGGTGGTTCGCCAACTGTTATTTCGAGTCCTAAGTCTGTTCAAGCTAAATCATATCGTGAAATTTCTAAAAAACTAATTGAAATATTTGAAATTACTAAATCAAATAATTAAAAAAATTGTTTGGAGATTTAAATGACTGATTATTATGAGTTAGACCCACCAAAGGAAGGGGCAGAGCCTCAACTACCTCCCTTATTCTCTAGTCAAAAGGTTCTGGAAGGCAAAAATCCTTTTGACAAGGCAGTTGCTTCAGCAAGTTCAGGTGATGTCGGAACAGTGTTTTATTCATCAAATAAAGACTTGCTTAATATTGCTATTACTCTCGGTCCAGAAGTCTCTAGGATTAAGGCTATTCAAATTCATTATGCTATGATGCTCGGATTAAGTGATGCTTTAGGGGCTTTAGCTCCCCCTGAAATAGAAATTTCTCACCTTTGGCCTAATCTAATGTTTATGAATAGAGGACTTATGGGTAAAGTTTTACTAATAGAGCCTGGAGGAGATCAAGACTCTGTTCCATCCTGGATGGTTTCAGGTGTTAAAATACGGATGAAAGTTGATACTGTAAAATTTGATAAAGACCTTGAAGCAACTTCTCTTGAAGATGAAGGTGCCTCTTTCCTTTCAAGTGTAAGAATAATTGAGGCGGTAACTAGGCATTTTTTGGTTTGGCTTAATACATGGCAAGATGAAGGTTTCAAACCTATTCATAAAACTTGGATGGAAAGAGTCTTAGAAAAAATCTCTTTACCTACTTTACCCAATGGAAAGTCTGGAAATTGGGTAGCTTTAGATGAGAATGGTCTTGGATTATTTAAACACAAAAACAAACATTTTTCATTGTCTTTAGAGGATGCAAAAATAAACTCATGAAATTAGCAAAAACAATCAGGTTTGATAAGTCAGATTTAAATGTTTTTGATGTTGTGTCTGAGGAGGGTGAATGGGCTATTTCAGGAGTATTTGAGTATTCTAAAGATTCATCTTCTTCTTTAAAAGGGAAAAGAAAACAAGGATTTTCTAATGGGTTTCTTGGCCTAGATAGTTATGGCCGCTCAACATTGGTGAGTGTTTCAACAATTAAGAAAAGTGAAAAAATGACATTGATACATAATTTAGCAAATTACTTTGTTAAATTTTACGGTGCGCCAGATTTTAATCAAGCTTATCCTGTGGCTGAAGATGAAATTAAGTTTATGATGGATTTGTGCCAAAATCAAAAATTAGGGACTTTATTGGCTGTAAATAGAAAATTAGAAACGGATGGGATACATGAAAGCTTTAGTAATTTACCTAAGCCTGATGCATGCTCAAATCAAAAAATTTGGACAACAGTTGAAAATGAATAGTATTTATTAAATGTCTATTAATAGGTTTTAAATGGTTTTACTTGGTCAAGATTTCTGGCGATCCTCGGGCTGGCATTTGTTAGAAAAAAATTCTAATGGTTGGTTATCAGTTACTGATGATTTTTTGGCCGCATATTTTGCAAGACCAGAATTAGTTCCAATTGAAGAGTCATGTAAAAATGAAAGAGATTTGCATGAAAAATTAATTCTAGACCCTCGATACATAGTTAAGCCAAAGGTGCTTTCAAGTTTTAAAGATCAGGACGCAGCTTTTAATTATCAAGTGGTTTTGAATTTTAGAGACTTTCTTTTGAAATATGACTCTATCGAAGCAGCTTACATGGCCATATCTAAAGGTGAAAAAATTAATTTTCCGCCTTTATTTGTTAACCATTTAGCTCATGTAATTGTCAGGTCTATTGTTGATGGATGGTTAGAACCATTACATATAAGAGCTTCAGAAATTTTATTTAGAGAACAAACAATAACAGTTGATAATGGTAAAATTATGGTTGCAGACAGAGCAACAGTTCAATTTCAAACCCAGCAAAAATCAGCTGTTAAAGGCTCAGGTACAAAAGATATGACGCAAATTGATGTCTTGACTGAAGATACTGCTGATGAATATTGGGAGCGGTCTGATAATTTTGATACTGCGATTGATATTGCTTTTAGTCAACCATCGCTCGATGGATTAGCAAGGGTTTTGGAGTCATGGGTTTCTCATTTTTATAAATTTTCTCTTCAAGTGCGTCCTATGTCTCGAATTGATGATGATAAGTGGAAATGGCATGTGGGCTTAGATTCTTCCTCTAATTCTATTTTAAATGATCTTTATAATGGTAAAGATGTTTCGGAAGAAAGATTGAAACAGATTTTGGCTTTGTTTTCCTTGAAGCCTGATAATTCAAAAGTTTTTTCAGAGAGGATAGGGGATCATCCAATCTATCTTGGTTTATCAATGAATGAATTTGGAGTGCTAAATTGTAAGCCTCAAAATCTTTTAGTTAATCTTCCTATTTCAAATTAACAATTTAATTATAATCATCTGTTGTTCTAGGTTTAGGGCGTTCCCCGACATCAAGAATTTTGTCATTTTGATCAAATTGTGCAGATACTCTGCAATCTTCACACATCAGTATAAGATTTTGTTTTTCTTCGCTTAAAAACATTGAATGAGACTTCAGACGCGTTTTAATTGACTCAATTGATTTCTTGGTTCCATAAATTTTACCGCATTTAATACATGGAAAAGGCTCATCTTCATTGATAATTTCATTGGAAAGCGCACTGTCAGATAAATTATATTGAGGGATAAGGGAAATGACTTTTTCAGGGCATGTTTTCTGACAAAGGCCACATTGAATGCACGCATCTTCTCTAAAAAGTAATTGAGGCATTTCAGGATTATCTTGAAGTGCGCCAGCTGGGCAAACGCTTACACAAGCTAGGCATAATGTACATCCATCAATGTTAACTTCAACTTTACCATAAGGAGAATTTTCCGGAAGTTCAATAATTTCATTAGAATGGTTGTTCTCTTTGGCAAGGCCTTTTAATGCAGTTCTTACTATGCTTTTTGAAGTGCCTGTTGCTACAAATGGAGAAAAATTATATTTATTAATTTTATTGGGTAAATTGATTTTCTCATTGAACTCTTCAGGATCACTTAATTCAAATATCTTGAATCTTTCTTTTTCATTGGTTCCTATGCCGCTCAATAAAGAATTAGCAAGTTTTAATTGATTGTGTATAACTTCATTTTCTGAAGATTTATTGGGATCAGCTAAAATTATAACTTCAGAAAAACCTAAAGCATTGGCTCCTATTAACAAATCATGACCTGATCTACCTATAGAATGAATTTCAATTGGAATAATGTCGGAGGGTAAGCCATCATAAGCCCTTGATAAAAAAGAAATCATACCTGCTCCATGAGCTTCATCATGGATTAAAAGACGAGGATTGGTCTTTTCAAGCTTTATAAAATTTTCAGCTATATATGATAGTCTATTTAATAATTTATCTATAGATGGCCAAATAACTTGAGCTGCTCCTGATGGGCACACAGATCCGCACATGCCACAACCTCCACAAATAGCTGTGTCAATATTAACAACATCTCCATTTGGTTGGATTGCTCCAGCTGGGCATGCATCCAGACATTTTGAACAACCATTAATTTGATTTCTTGAGTGAGCACAAAGAGTGTCATCTAAACGTACATAAATTGGTTTTTCAAACTCTCCAATTTTGGATTGAGTTTCACTAATAATCTTTTCAAGTGCTAACGGGTCATTAGGGTCAACTTTAAAATAGCCATCACGTTTTTTATGGGCAGTTAATAACGGTTCGCCATCAGACAAATCAATAAAAATATCACATTGAGATGAGACATCATTACTTTTATTGCCAAAAATTAGGTATTCCTTACTATAAGGGAGTGCCTCAGTAAATTCATCAATTTTAAGATCAAAATTACAAAAATATCCAGATAAATTTGTTATTTTTCCTGATGAGATTGCAAAGTTTGAATTTTTTGGAGGTAAAATTTGTTCAATATCTGTTATCATAGCAGTGACGCCTAAAAATTCTGATAAGCCGTTTGCTAAATTTAAAACAGCATCGCTTTGACCATATATGAGACATCTTCCTACTGAATTAAATTCCATACTTCTGGTAATTTCAGGAGAGGATGCCATTCTGGAAGCATCTAAAATCATTGAAGAAATTTTGGAAGAAGCTTTGCTAGCTGATTTTGACCATCCAGCATTTTCACGAATATTAAACAAATACGGAATTTCTTTTTCATTTTCTTCAGCAAGTTCAGAAAAAAGCTTTGCTTGATGAGTGCAAGCAATTAATAGTGGTTTATTTTCATCAGAACAATTCTTTAGAGCTTTTTCAACTTCATTGATTTGATCAGTGCATAGTGAATTATATATTTCGGCAGGTTCTTTCAAATTGCATCCTGATGATATTTTCTTTGGATCAAGAGGCATTGTTTTGCCACAATTGCAAATTAGAACTTCTGTGTCGTTGACTTTCATTTCGATCTATCCATTTGATTTTATTACAAAAAAAATAAGAAAATTAATTGCTTTTTTTTGTAATTAATAAATGTAACATAAGATGAGACTAGAAAGTGTCAATATTCTAATTTTAAAAATTAATAAAAATTTATTTATGATGTATAAAAAAAATGCATAAAATTACTCCTAAATCAAAGCATGTTTTAATGCCTGTTAGAGTAATACTTTTGAGAAAGAAGTCTAAAAGTTCCTGGGTAAATTTCAACTGGTCTGTTTATGATGTTCTTCCTGGTAGTGGCACAAATGATAGTTCTATTCAACCATTAATAGATATAAATCATATCGATAGAAATCATAATGACAACAGTGATTTGTTTAAGGTTGAAACTGAAATAGATCTCCATCGAGCTGAATCTGAAGCATATGTTGAAAATTTAGGTTCATCAGATCCTTCTATTTACGTTGTTTTAAGACCTGATGCACCTGGTGAAGA
>MDTG01157424.1_pt1 | contig 11597 bp, 8 predicted proteins | sample 811421 | NCBI WGS metagenome assembly MDTG01 (sample SAMN05326645, study PRJNA326480) | marine metagenome | isolation source: seawater | place: Pacific Ocean: South East | collected 2011
CAGTCATGCCAATTTAGACATCTTGGAAAGACCGTCTCCCCGCAGGGCGGCCCTTCTAGTCACTTCCCCAGGCATATTGGCATGCCCGAGTGCATAAGCAACCCCCCGACCTACCCCCCCTATATCAAGGCATCGTAATCGACTAGTAAAGTCAAGGGTAGGAGGCATCAAGAAAGGTGGGGCTCAGTATCACGTTTATCGCCTCGGAATTATGTGGGAAAAAATAGCCAGATTCGACTTCGATTTCATTAGCGGAACGTATGCTAAATTAGGGCAATATTTCCAGATACTATCTTATCGCTAGCATAAGGTGTCAATACGGTCATGGCTTCTTCATCCCGACCCAGTTGTATCAAACAAGCCCCTAATGCATTTTCAATTTCGACATTTGAAGAATCTCTACCTCTTGCTACATTGATGACTCCAAGTGCTTTTTCGGCACGGCCACTTACCAATAATGCATGACCCAAATTTAACAAAATTGTATTATTTTCAGTGTCGATTTTTGCACCTTGCCTAAGAGCCATAATCGAAGCCTCATACTGCGATGAGGCCATCGGGTCGCCCCCCGCATCCATCTCTAATGCTGATTGTAAAAGTGCCAATCCAAGGTTGTTCAAAATGGTTGAATCATTTGGCCTATTTGTTGAGGCATTGGACAAAACATGTGCGGCTTCTACCCATGAAGAATTGCCCATATGAGTAAAGGCTAACTCGACCATTTGTTCAATTTCAGGTTGCCCTGCAGCATTCGTGGATAACGCTCGAGCTGGGTGTAGTTCTGGTGCATCATCATCAGACGCCATCGAATCCTCTACAGGAGTGTGATGGAAATCGTCGAATGTTACTTGAACATCGCCGCTGCTAAGATCGTCATCAAAAGAAACCTCAACAATTTGATCTTCTTGCGAGTAGATTTCATCCATATCAACTTCTGCAGCATCTATACGCCATAACTCCGGCACCTCGTCGGATAATACTGCCGGAGTATCCGCAATATTCACTTTAGAAGAAGCTGTTTCAGAGATAACTAGTTCAGACGAAGATGGTTCAGCAATCATCCTGTCGAATACATCTTCTAAGGTACTTTTCTGTTGCATTGTTTCTTCGATTTCAAGTTCAATATTTTCAGGCAAATCCACAACGGGTTTATCAATTTCATTTGTAATCGGATCTTCGATTTCAAGTTCAATATTATCAGGTAATTCTACAATTGATTTTTCAATTGCTTTTTCCATGGAATCCTCGAGAGATTCTTCAGGTAAATTCTGTTCAGTTATTGTTGTTGTTTGCTCAATGTTATCCGATAAATCGTCATCAGATTCGATTTCTTCTTGAACAACACGCTCTTGATCAGACAAAGGTATTGCAACCTCTTCAACACCATCACTGAATGAACCGACACCGAACGGTAATGAGGAATTTAGAACTTCAGCTTTAGCGCCCATTCCAAATGGTAGATGCTCAGTTTTTTCACCTTCGTCATCTGTTGACCCAATAGCATCTACAACATCATCTAAACCAGGAATTGATTCATCATCCATTACCACGTTGTCAAGTTCAATATCGAGTGAAACTTGAGAGCCGCAGGATGGGCATGCGCCCCCTCCGAGGAATAACAACCCGCAGACTCTACACTCTTGCATGTTATCGGCCCAAACTGTTACGGACGCTCACAACCTTTGAACACACCGCAACTATGAGTGGGAATCACTCGTCTTCGAAGTATGAACTAATTGTTTCAGGAACCATGGTCATAATCGATTCATTGTCGACTAATGCCTCAGCCCAATTCTTACCCTTGCTTTTGCCATTGTAGTATTGCCAAACAATTCCCAGAAGGGCTATTCCGAGGAATATGAACTTCCATACTTCACCAACCCAGTAAACCATTACCACATATCCTGTAATGATTGAAACTGTCATTAGCATAACAGGGAAACCGGCTTTGAAGAACTCATTGAAGGAAATCGGATAACCTGCTTCTTCACTCATTCCCGCAGTAACCACGTTGGCAGAAGCACCGATTAGCGTTCCATTTCCACCCAAACAAGCTCCAAATGCAAGTGCCCAAATAAGAGGACCTAATTGTAAATCTAGCGACTCTGAAATTTGTAAAACCACAGGAATCATTGTGATAGTATACGGGATGTTATCGATAAATGCCGAAGCTATTGCACTAACCCAGAGAATGATTACCAGTGCAGCAACAAATTGGTAGTCTACATCAAAGTAACTTATTGCAGATTCAACTTGATCTCCGATCCAATTGATAACTCCCAAATGTTGTAGAGAATGGATAAGTACGAAAAGACCTGCGAAGAAAATCAGTGTAGTCCATTCAACTTTTTCAAGAGGCTCTTCTAGGTCATGGCGGTCTGTTACAAGAAGCATTAGAACTGCACCAATCAACGCCACCCAAGAGACAGGAATATGCAATATAGGATTTAGGAAGAATCCAAGTATAACAAGGCCAAGAATTGTTCCAGAAGTTTTGAGCATCTTGGCATCCTTTACACCGTACTTTGCTTCTAATTCTTCAACATCACGAATTCTTTCTCCAGAGAATTCTTCGGCATACATCCACTTCAACATCATGAAGGTTGGAACTATTGTCAGCAAGATACCAGGTGCTAATTCAATGATGAAATCGTTGAAACCAACACCTTCGCTTGCTAAATCAGGGTAGCCAGCTTTGTCAATAGCACTTTCACTCATCATCGAACCGATAATAATATTTGGAGGGTCACCAATCATTGTCGCAGCACCACCGATGTTAGAAAACAATACCTCTGCGATTAGAAGAGGAATAGGATTGAGATCCAAAACTCTGGCTAATTGGATAGTAACTGGAGTTAACAGCAGCATTGTAGTAACATTGTCTAAAAACGCAGAAAGTACTGCTGTTACTGAACATAAAATCACTACTAAAGTCCAAACGTTTCCATTACTTTTCTTGTATGCCTCAACTGCAAACCATTCAAAAACACCAGTATGAGAGATTATTCCGACCATTACCATCATTCCCAAAAGCAAACCAATGGTTTCCCACTCAATAAGAGTCGTTGTTTCAGCAAGAGACAATGCACCCCCTACCTTGTAATGATTGAGAGCAAGTATTGCTGCAAGACCCCCAATTGCCGCAGCTAAAGTTCGATGGACTACTTCTGTAATTATCAGAGCATAAACGAAAATCAAAATTCCTAATCCGACCCATACAGGTTCATTCCCTAACCCATTTTTAAGCGAGATATTGATATCGACAGCGGACCCTCCTGCCGCATTAGAAGAGGAGATGAAGGCCATGACTCCAGCTCCAACTAGAGCCAATAATGAAATCCATTGCGAAGGGTTTCTGTTTAGAATTCGGTTGGTTCGCATGAAGTGTGCGAGTTATCTCGCCTCTATGAGCATTGGGTCACTACTTGGACCACAAAACGCCAACATTTCCCCTTGCTAGAACTAGAATTGAAGAGGTTTCTTTAGCCAAATGTTCCCAAACCAAGATTTTGTCTCCACGTTCGTAGATTCCCTTGTTGATCTTTATTTTGACTATGTTTCGCTTTCTTAGTTGGCCGACTATCTCGTCTACAATATTATCAGTAACACCGGTTTTGCCAATACGAACACTGGGCTGGAAATTTCTGTCCATTGCTTGTCGTTTGATATTGGAAGGAATATCAGTCATTACTTGACCTCCTGTGATACTTTGGGCCGCCACCTAATCTTCTAATTCTACCACAATCCAAACATGTAGTAATCCTCTGCCCGTCACGAATTCTTACTCTTGCGGAAACTCCTGGTATCAAAATTGCAGTACATCCACGACAAATCCAATGCCTTTGAATTATGGGAAGAGGAAGACGGTTGCGGCGAGATGTTCTAACCAAATGCTTCGCGGCGTTTCTACGAGCAATCATGGGCATTGAAACATCCAACATCACCGAAGAAAGATGGTTTTGGGCATCATGAGCCTTCTCTCGACGTTGGCGTTTAGCCTTGGCTCTACCCTTATTTCGACCCATAATTTCAACTCAATCAAGTGCAGATAAAATGTCTTCAGTAATCTCATCGATGGCACGATCACCATCAATTCGATGAAAAATACCTTGATTGTCATACCAATCAGCCAATGGTGAGGTTTGTTGATGATAAGCACCTAATCGACTTAGTACAGTTTCTTCATTATCATCAGCACGACGTTTGAAGTTTGAGGATCCGCATACATCGCATACACCATCAACTGCTGTTGGGTTGAATGTATCATGGTAAACCGAACTACAATCTCCACAAGTATATCGTCCGCAAATGCGTTCTACGATTCTTTCATCTGGAACTTCAATTGCGATTACATGGGAAACTTTTGTGATACTAGATAGAGCCTCAGCCTGGGGAATTGTACGAGGGAATCCGTCAAACATAACTCCATTTGACGCATCATCTTCAAGCAACCTCTCGCGTATCAATGCAATAATTACTTCATCTGGTACAAGTTGACCAGAATCCATGAATTTTTTTGCTTCGATTCCAGTTTGTGTTCCCGCTGCTACCGATGCACGCAACATATCGCCAGTGCTAATTTGTGGCAAACCAGTTGATTCCATTATCCTCTGGGCTTGTGTACCCTTGCCTGCTCCGGGAGGACCGAACAATACTATGCTCTCCATGTTACCGGCGTGTAGTGTTTCGGTTTTCACTGTTGGCCTTGCTGGGCAAGCCATTGATTTCCGTAATATTGCCACTGTTCCATAGTCCAACCTGATGGTAAACCACTCGGTGGCAATGGAGGACCAGCTGGAACTTCTGGCTTTGGAGGAGGAACAGGGGCCGGAGTGGCAATTGCAGGAGGTCTGCCTGCAGGAACTGCTACTGGAGGCCGGCCTACAGGGAGTGCAGAAGGAGGCCTACCTGATGGAACAACAGGAGGCGCAGGAATTGGCAGACTCGGTATTGATTCTGCTAATGCATCAGCAATTTCTTCAGCAGTAACACTACCACTTGCTAATGATTCTTGACCAACAACTGAATCCATCACAGCTTGCATACGCAATCCATCATCAGGGATTGAGTGAGCTTCTGGTGAAACAAGTTCTTCACCTGAGAGATCTTTTGGTGCGGATCTCTTAATTTTTCTAGCAACTATAGCCATTACCAATACAATGGCTCCAATTATTGAATATGCAACCGGTGCCGAAACAATACCAAATAATCCGCCTTGAGACTTGGAATTTTTGACACTTACCTCAATATCCAGAACTGATTCCCCTGCAACTAAATCTCCAGATTTAGTGAAGCAACTAAATGTCAGTTTCTTGATTCCTGAGGTTGCATCTTCGTTAGGAGATACTGTAATTTCAATCTCTTCACTCTGACCAATTTCTAATCCAGAGATAGTATTTTCAGATAAATCAACATCCCATCCCTTATCATTAACTTCGGCATCAATTTCAGCATCAAGGGGAATGTTTCCGATATTTTTTATGGTTACAACTTGAGAGCTTTCTCCATCCCTTTCAACACCTAATAACTTAGCAGATTCATCTTCGTATTCGATCGCACAAAATGCTTCAGGCAAAACTCGTACAGAATAGGTTGAACTAACTTGCAATGAATCAAATCCATTGTTTATGGTTGCAAAAATACCTAAATCAAATGCGTTATCACTGGATTGTTGGTTCAATGGTGATTTAATTCCAACACGAATTGTTGTATTTGACCTAGGATCTAAGTATTCTGGGACACTGCTGAAGATAACTTCCCATCCATCAGGTGGTAAAGAATTCGTCAATTCCAGGTAGACTCTTGAGTTACCTGTATTCTCAAGTTCTACGGAATTATAGTTGAAATCCCCGTTTGATACTGTCGACATAAACTGGTTTTCCGAAAATATGTCTAGGCCAATTTCATCTTTGACCACCAGTTTAGTTTCATTAATTATGAAATTGGATTGATCTTGACTAATTTTGATGACTAAATTATTTTCTTCATCCCTTTCAGCAACACCAGAGACTAGAATTTCAAACCTAACTTGTGCTGACTCACCTGGTTGAATATTAACATCTACTTCTCTACTTTCGGTTTGAGTGTCATACGAGACTTGAATGGTCCAATCAGTACGTTCAGGATTTATTCTTACTGACAAATCCAATGCAGAATTACCAGTGTTTTCGATATCAAGAGTTAGATTTAGACGCTCACCAGTATCGACATTTACATCTTTTGAATATGAAGCAGGGCCTACTGCAACTCCCGTATCATCATAAAGATCAGTACCAAAAGATTCGAGAGTTTTTACAGTCAAAACCACTGATTCAGTGATATTTAGAGACATGTCCGCTTCACTAGTTACTGAGCATGATATTGAATCTGTACTGCCTGCAGAAGGCAGGCCATCAGCAACAGGTGGAACATAAAGTCGTACCTGAACAGATAAAAATTCCAAAATATCTAGAGGCTCAAATGAGTATGATGATGAATTTGAGTTACCTAGTTGAACTTGCCATCTATTCTGACTGTAGCAATCAATATCGTAAACCGCTGGAGAATTGCCATCATTTCTAACCGACATAGTAAATGATGTACTTTCCCCAGGTACTGCTTCAAGGCCACTGGTACCTGCAGGAGTCACTAAAGCATCCTTGACTTCTTCAATTACTAACCTAAGCCTAATTATGTGCTTGACAGATGGATTATTGCTATATTTAGCAGTTAAATCCATCACAAATGTTCCCGCTTTTGCGTATCGATCTACATCTCCTGAAAGATCAGCATCATCGTCATTCATTGTAATGTTAAGGTAAATTGAATCTCCAGCATTACCCATGGCTGATAACGAAAATGGCCCCGATAAGTCAGAATTGCGAGACCAAGTATCCTCGGTTGGAAGAAGTACATCATCACGAACTGTACTTTGCATCTGAACTTGTGAAAGATGTAGACTTACGGATTGAAGATCAGTACCTTCATGTTTCAGTAGAACTGGCCAGGTATAACCTTCTGCAAGTCGAGGATCTAGAGTTTGATTAACCATGTTAGCATCTTCATCACCATTGCTGTCCAGTGTGAAGAGCCTCACTCCAAGTGCTGCCACATTAATTGTCATCTCCTCAATATTATTGTTGATGCCATTAATTTCATCGTTTATTTCTGAAACATCAGAATCAACATCAACAGTTAATTTTAGATTATGATCACCCGTTGTTGTAAAGGCATGATACATGGTCATTGAATCGATTTTACCAGCTTTCAAATTGGGCCGAACACCATCATAAATTGTTGTACCTTCAGTAACGTCTACCAGTGTTACTCGGAACTGACCTGTATCAGCAGTTCCTTGGTTTAGCCAGGATATTCTTAAAGTAATCAAATCATTAACCAAAGGTGACGAAGAAGAGGGATATATCGCACCATTAAATGCAACTAAATCCGCTTTTTGATCCAGTGTTGCATCTCCGGTTAGGATGACCGAGTATGATTGATCTAGGCCGCCAGAATGCATTACTTTCAACTGCCATTTACCTGCAGGAAGTGCTGAACTTGGAGAGATCTTTATCCGTTCAACATTATTCAAATCATCATGCACACCATTGGGAATAGATACACCATTTTGCATGACATTTCCTTTGAAAACTGTGCCATCTGGCGCGGTCAAAACCAAATTCAAATCATTGACTAAACGGGATTCGCTTTGCGCAGTATTCGCACTTCCTGCAACATCAGTCCACGCCAATGTAATATCAATTCCTGATGAAGGGTCTACATCAAATTGATACAAAGTTGAGAAACCTGCAGACAATGTACGTGAATTATCGTAAAATGTTTGTAGATCGTTTCCGTTATATGATGGAATTACAGTATTAGAAACTGAAATTTGACCCCAGCCTTCTTCGGCATTAGGGATATTTGGTGTTCCCAAATCAATTGCGCCGTTGATACTTGCAGCCTTTAGCAGTGAGGATGTTGGAGAGCTAATCCCTACCTGTTCACGAATGAATTCGCGTATCAATGAAACTGACCCGCCTGCTACTGCTGTCGCTTGACTAGAACCGGATAATGACATGTACATATCTTTGCCATTGGAATGTGAACCTACACCACAACTGGAGCCGGATGGTATTGATGCCTCTTCAGCTCTACCTGAACAAATTGAGACTCCAGGTGCAACCAAATCAGGTTTTACTCTACCGTCTAATGAATATCCTCTAGCAGAAAAGTTGGCAACTGAACCACTAGGGTCCGTAGTAGATGCACCTATTGACAATACGTTTTTGGCAGTTGATGGAGACATTACTCTTGATGCATTTTGCCCAGGGTCATCTCCTGCTGAAAACAACGGTAAAAAGTCGGGATTGTCATGCACGAATACATCCAAAGAGCGTGAATCAGCAGTATATGCACCATAATTACCATTCAATCCCCATGCATTTACTGCAACTCGAGAACCTTCTTGTTCGGCATGGCTTAACATATCATAAATCGATCCTATCCTACCGAATACCCCTGTGGGATTATGTTCCAGTGCATATGCTACAATTGTAGCTCCTGGTGCAATTCCAGTTACCGAGGAATCACCACTGCCATCCCCTGCAATTGTTAATGCAATGTGAGTACCATGTCCACTATTGTTATCGGCATAACTTGGATGGAGACCAAACAGAGTGTAAACTCCTGCCACCCTACCATTAATGTCAGGATGATCGATGTCTATGCCAGTATCAGTGAAAGAAATTTTTTCACCAGAACCATCGAGTTGAATTGAAGAGTTTTCTATCTCAGGTATACCAACAATCGCTCCAGCCACAGCATTTGTTAGTCGCATTTCATATGCTGGTTCCGACCAAATAAGTCGGCCATCTCTAGCAAGAGATTCCAAATTTATAGGACCTTTTATCTCACACAAATGTAGTCCACACCATGCTTCATCAGCACCCATCATGACCAAATCACGAGACAGACTTTCAAGCGCTTCTGGCTTCAAATCGACAGCAGGAATAGATGCAATATAATCTGTAGAGGAATCGACACTTGGAGAAACTCTCCATCCTGGCATCATCGAACCGGCCCACCGGACTGAATCATCCGACTGAATCTTTGCCAGATCGTTAGGGTGTGAAAGACGCACTAGCCATGTAGATGAATCAAGATTGTCTAAAATGAATACATCATATTCGTCGACTAAATCATACAATGCACTTCCAGTATGGTGCTCTAATTGAACTACTGCCATTCCAGTTTCTCTGTAATCAAGAGAATCATCCAATCTCGATTCCGGCGCATCATCGGTCAAAGGATCGAATGAGCCTATTGCCAAATCAATGCGGTAATCTGCTACTTTTAACGGACTAGTAATTGTATCCAGTGGCTCCATTAAATGCCAATTCTGAGCGGCTTCTGCCAATATATCAGATTCAGATTCAACCGGGTTTTGTACTGCCCCTGCTATTGGAGCAAGAACCATCAATGCCAGAATTAAGATTGCCTTCTTAGCAGCCAGCATAGACCTCGGAGAATGCTACCATACTTGAATACAAGCCCCTGATGAGCCCTATAGGGCTCACTCGAAACTAGCTGCAATTGCAGCATCAGTCTTGGCTACTGAGGCTTCCCAATCAGGCTCAGTACCCATAAGAGCACGGATAGCATCAACATTTTCAGGTATTACATCAGATTCTTGATGTATCGCTTGGAAATAGTATAAATTATTACCAACTAATTTTACTCCATCTTCCCATACAAATATTTCATGCAAATCGCCCCATGTACGACCCATGTCTCTCGCAAATTCCATAACTTCTGCGGTCGTAGTGATTCCAGTTTCTGCACCATTCATAATTACCACACGTGGAGAATTAGACCACATCTCAAGTATACTATCGGTGGTAAGTCCATGTCCTTCAGGTAATGTAGCGACAATTGAATGAACATGCATAATAGTAGTAGGTACTGCTACTGCTAAAGAGTTGATATTGATTTCAGGTTTAACAGTCATTACATCTGGACCATGGTGGCTTGGAACCTTTAGAACCGGTTTGATTGCATTAATTGGCCCTTTCTTTGAATCTCCAGGATCTGCTGCACGTCGTATCATAGTACACTCTACAGAAAGTTCTCCACAATGATCGTACAATGGAACTAGTGTTCTCGAAAGTCCAGTTGTGTTGCATGAAACAACGCGAGTTCCTTCAACGTTGAGATTAGCGGAATGATTGGCACAGGATGTGTAAGACATACCGGTCATAGCATGCTTTTCACCGCCTTGGAAAATCCATTTAACCCCGGCTGCTTGATATTTTGATTTGTTATCAGCCCCCATCTTTCCAGGTGAGCAATCTACAACTACATCTGCAACTGCCAATAAATCAGACAATCCGCCATGGCAATCATATCCTGCTTCTGCGAATGCTGCAATTCTGTCAGAATCATTGAATGTGCAGTAAAGAGGATACCCCTTTCTAACTGCTAAATCACAGCCAAACGAAGGACGCGTCTTGGTTACACCAATAATTTCCATATCATTTTGACATGCTACAGCATCTGCAACTCTCTTGCCAATTGTACCGTATCCATTGATTGCAACCTTGATTGTCATGAGGCTCCCAATGTACCTGCCTTCGCGCCCCTCACATGAACCTTGCTTCGCGCCCCTTACCTCAACTTAGAAGCAAACTGTTGATGAAAGAGAACATACCCCGAGGGGTAATGGCTGCTATTGATGACATAGTTGCGAGTTCGATGAGCATCAATTCTAGATTGCCAAAGCAACTTGAAAAAGCTCTTGAAAGAAACATTGTACTGCGCATTGGTTGGACTACTGGAGGAGAGCCGGTACCCAAGGATGGTGAATTAGGATTATGCCCGAATTTACCTGATGGATCTAAAGTGAGAAGTTTAGGATATTTGGGTCCATTCACCGCAGCTTTTGGACAAGGTGGAACATATACCCACCAAGGTGATGTTGGAACATTCTTAGGCGCAGGGAATAATGGCAACAATATTACTTGTGAAAGGACTGCTGGGGCTTGTGCAGGATATGGACAAAGAAGTGGACGAATAACAATTCTTGACGGAGCAGGTGATGATGCTGGAGCAATGATGACAGGTGGTCTACTCGTAATCAGAGGAGATTCTGGAATTAGAATCGGAGGAGGCATGAGCGGCGGAGATATTGTCGTTCATGGAGATGTTGGAGGAGACCCTGGGGCTGGCATGAAAGGTGGCCGAATTATCGTCAACGGACGCTGCCCCTCACCACCACCTGGAGTCAAGTTGCGACCACTTGAGAAAACTGAAGTCACTAAAATAAACAAGATATTGGGCGATTCCGATTTACATATACCTGCAGATGCTGTATGTTTGGAATCTGACGGCGATTCTGTAGAAGCAATAATGTCATCTTGCAAAGAGGATTTATCAGGAATTGCTTTAGTTCCTACAACTACTAACCATCTTCCAATGCATGCCACTTGCGACACTGTCGCATTAATAGGAAGCGAAGATGCCCTGGCATTGCCAATACCCTTACTTCCTTACATCCCTAATGGAGTTCAAGATGATTTGTTCCATCCATGCTTGGTACGTGAAAAACCTAGAGATTGTGA
>MDTG01356179.1_pt1 | contig 11597 bp, 12 predicted proteins | sample 811421 | NCBI WGS metagenome assembly MDTG01 (sample SAMN05326645, study PRJNA326480) | marine metagenome | isolation source: seawater | place: Pacific Ocean: South East | collected 2011
CAAATGGTGTAGTCACCTGGTGGTACTTCACCAGGTGAAAACTGTGCGGATCCGGCGCGAAGTTCAGCCTCGACCGAGCCTTTGATGGACCAGGTGCTAGGTGCTACTGGCTGGTCGGTTTGCGAGCCTGCCGGTTGTGCCTTGGGCGGTGGTTTTGATGTGCGACGCGGGGATTCCGACGCGGGTTTCGTGATGGCAGGAGCCGGTGCACGAGGCACCTCGGCTGGGGGAATCTTGTTCACTGATGCGTCGCGGAGACGCGTGGCTGCATCCTGAATGGCAGGAGCCGGCGCAGGTGTATCGACTGCGGTGCTTGGTGGCGACGAAGACTCGGGAAATGGGTTCGCAGAGTTGGCATAGAAAATAGCGACACCCGTTGCCACGATAACTGCCATCACGAGCAGACTGATCGTCAGCGCGAACCCACCCAGAAGCAAATGCGTGCGTCGGTCGTTGTCGTTGCTGGGGACCGGTTGATCGGAGGTGCTCAAATCGAAGTCGGTCGCTAACGTGATTCCTGTTTGGTTAGCTCGCGATGCGACCGCCAAGTCGTGTTGTGCGGCTTGACGTGTTGACGATAGGGTCGATTCGGTGATCACGCGGCCGCTAAAGGGTGCATCCTCATCATGACTTTCCGGCCAAGCGCGGCTCCGACACCAGCGCCGAAGCGGCGTTCCAGAAAGGTTGTCCGCGATATCTTCACACAGATGCACCAAGTCTTGGTTGGCTGGGCGCATGGAGGGGTCGTAGGAGAGTAGTCGACGCAGCAGGACTTGGACTTCATTCGGGGCGGCACGCGTACGCTCAAGCTGAGTCTCCAGATGTTCGAGGTACTTGAGCGAGTTAAGGGCGTATATATACTGTTTTCGCAGTGGTATATCGTCAAAAAAAGGCGTGCCTGTTAATCGTTCGAAGAGGACGCACCCAAGCGAGTACACATCACCGGCGAGCTCGACGGTTTCATGGCGTTCGAATCGCTCGGGAGCCATGTAGGCAAAACTGCCGATGACAGTGTTGGTTTGTGTCTTCGCCTCGCGGTCAAAACTGTCGGTGCGTGCAATACCGAAGTCGAGCAATTTCACATCACCGTGTCGTCCAATTCGAATGTTTGCAGGCTTAATGTCTCGATGAACAAGTCCTAGAGGTTCTCCGTTGGCTTCGGTAGTGTAGGCAGCGTTGAGCGCGTCTGCGATCTGGGCGATGACCTGAAGCGTTGCGCGAAGCGAAATGGGTTCATCAGCGATAAAGCATTCGGCGAGGTCGGCACCCTCCACATATTCGGTGACGAGCGCTATTCGTCCTTCGAGAGAGACTAAATCGGTGACGCGCAAAATAGCAGGGTGATTTAGAATGCCCAGTAACTTTCCCTCGTCCCTAAGTCGCTGTACAGCCTGGCTTTTGGCATCGAGTGTTGCATGCAGTACTTTGACCGCGACCTCGGTTTGTACGCCGCCAGCACTTTTCATCGTTGCGCGATACACTTCTCCGAATCCACCGCTGCCTAGGCAGTTATGAATATGAAACTGGCGTCGGTCACCAGTCGGTAAAAAGTCGCTAGGTGGTGGCATGGACCTCACCATATCGTAAATGGTCCGTGTATGCTTGAGTGAGGAACGGATGGGCGTGGATAGGCGTCGCTCGGCCGGATAGTACAAGGCGATGATGGTTATGGAAACTTGGATTTTCGGATATGGATCAATAATTTGGCGTCCTGGATTTGAGGTTGAAGAGTCGCGTGCCGGATACGTTGATGGTTGGATGCGTCGATTCTGGCAGGGGTCTCCCGACCATCGAGGGACCCCAGAACGTCCGGGTAGAGTGGTGACCCTTATCCCAGCGGTGGGCGAGCGTTGTTGGGGACGGGTATTTCGACTTTCAAGCGCTCAATGTGATCGTGTGTTGCGGGATCTTGATCGCCGGGAGCAGGGGGGGTATCGCAGGGTGTCCATCGTGGTCAACACGTCCGATGGAGTCGAGATTGAGGCCATTTGTTATGTCGCTAACCCCGATAACCCCCACTTTCTGGGCCCCGCACCCATGAAGACGATTGTCGACGTCATCGCGACAGCGCGCGGCCCAAGCGGTACTAATCATGAGTACGCCGTACGCCTTGCCGAAGCGCTGCGAGAAATTGGACATGTGGATTCACACATGTGTCGGATTGAACGTGAGTTGCAGCGAAAATATACGTCGTCAAATTAGCGATTGCGGTCTGCCCAGGCTACGTTCCTGTCATTAGGTAAGCAGTCGTATGGTCGCGTTAAGAAAACCAAATGCGCAGGAAGTTGAGCGGATGCTCGCGAGCGGTATTGACGGGGAGGTCTCTGCGATAGAGCTTGCAAACACCCCGCGTTTATTTAACTTCACGACCGGGGTCTACGCGGACTTTACCTGTCAAATGGTCGGGGCGTTGGTGGTGGATATGAAGCTCTGCTGCTGTTTGCTGGGTGCGTTTGAGGGGCTGGAAGAGGAGGCCGCACAAGACTTGCTTCTCACGCAAGAATTAACTTCGGCGCATGGCGACGTTCTTCGTGGTTTATTCGAGGTATTGAGCTGCATGTTTTTTTTGGAGGACGGCTCCGATCGGTTGCGGTGTACGCTGCATGAGGTGGTGGATTCAGTCGATGGCTTAACAACGGAGGTAAAGCGGTTTATGGCTGCGCCTCCGCGGCACAGTTGTTTTCAAATTGCTGTCTCTGGCTACGGTGAAGGAACCTTGGTTTATATTGCGGTTGACGCCGTCGAACTAGAGAGTGGTCGTGATGAGTAAGCGTATTCACAAGTCGGATGAGGAGTGGGAGGCCCAGTTGTCCCCACAGCAATTTTACGTCACTCGTAAAAAGGGAACGGAACGGGCTTTCACGGGTGCCTACTGGAATACGAAGACTCCGGGGCGGTATTTTTGCATTTGTTGCGATGTTGAGTTGTTCTCGGCGGAGACCAAATTCGACAGCGGGTGCGGTTGGCCAAGTTTTACAGCGGCTATCGAGCAGGGGCGAACCCGCTATATTCGTGACACATCACACGGCATGGTCCGAACGGAAGTAGTCTGCGACCGCTGCGATGCACATCTCGGGCATGTGTTCCCCGATGGACCGCCACCGACGGGTATGCGGTACTGTATTAACTCGGCTTCGCTGCGGTTCGAGCCCCTCTCGTCCGAAGGTGCTTAGGGGAATGCCGGTCGAATGATCAGCACGTAGCAGGCAATCGGAATAACGATTGCGCCGGCGATGTTGAGAGCAAACCCATTCCGCGCCATCTGATGCGTGGGCACTTTGTGTGTACCAAACACAACAGCATTCGGCGCGGTCGCCACTGGGAGCATAAAGGCACAGCTGGCGCTGAGAGTGGCGGGAATCATCAGCCACTCGGGAGGTAAATTTGCAGTAAGGGCTGCAGCAGCAAGAATTGGCATAAGCAATGTCGTGGTCGCCGTGTTGCTTGTTACCTCGGTAAGAAAGGTTACTGCGCCGCAGACCATGACAAGAATGAGTACGATGGGGACCGTTCCGAGACCGAGTTGAGTGACAAGCAGATGTCCGATGCGGTCCGATAGTCCGGATGCGTTGAACGCCCTCGCGATCGCGATTCCGCCACCGAACAATAACAATAGCCCCCAAGGAATATTCGAGGCGGTTTTCCAGTCCACAAGCGCACCGCCCGCACCATTGGGGATGAGAAATAGGGCGATTACGGCGGCCAGTGCAATGGTGCTATCCCCCATTTCGGGTAGCCAATATGACCATCCATCGAAGGGGGCGGTTCGCGTTACCCAGAGGAGGGCGGTAAATCCAAAAACGAGTAGAACACGCGTTTCGTGGGGACGCCACGGACCGAGTTTTGGAACCTCGATGTGCTCGCTCGTCTGCAATGACCGAGTCAGCCACCACCACGCCATTGGGAGGAGCACCAGGACGACGGGTACACCGATGGTCATCCAGTCGATAAACCCCATGTCTTGTCCGGTGGTTTCCTTAAAAATTCCCATGAAAATGACGTTTGGAGGGGTACCCACCGGCGTACCCATGCCGCCGATACTCGCTGCATATGCGATACCAAGCAGCAGTGGAAGCTCGAGGGTTGTGTCACGACGATGGTCGAGAACCGCAAGCGCCACTGGGAGTAGCATCAGCGTGGTGGCTGTATTTGAGATCCACATGCTACAAAATGCAGTGGCGAGCATAAATCCGAGCACTAACTGGCGATCACCGTTGGTGCCGACACGTTGAATAATCCCGAGCGCAACTCGTTTATGAGCCCCCGATGCACTCATCGCAGTCGACAGCATAAATCCGCCCAATAGCAATAGGATCAACGTATGACCGTACGCGGTTGCGACCTCTTTATGATCAAGGATGCCGCAAGCAGGGAAGGCGACAAAGGGTACGAGAGACGTAACAGGAATGGGGATTGCTTCGGTGACCCACCAATAGACGCAAACGGCCGTAATTCCGGCCGTGCAGGCTGCTGCGAATGGAATGGATAGGGCGCTGAACAGCACGGTTATGCCGATACCGAGAGCGGGACCTGCCCAAATGCGAAGCGTGTGGCGACTCATGGAGTTGGGATCGGAATGCCATCACCGCCGGGGACACGACGATGGTTGGTATCGTAGTGCTCGTACACGGTGGCTGCGCGTTCCGCTACGCCTTCGAGGGTACTGGTTAAGCTCCACATCGCATAGTCGGCAACGAGCTTATCGGGTATTCGTCCTGCGACAACGGTGCTTGCGTGAAACCCAAATAAGGTTTCGTCATCAGATAGTTTGATGGCCACCCACGCGCCATTGTTCACGGGGGTATAGATTGCCTTTTCAGCCATTTCCGCGGTAATTCCTGGAACTCGCCCGGCGCGGACCGCCTCCAGCGCCTTTTCGGGGCCACCGGGAGTAAGATCCCATGGGTGCTCCCACGCGATATTATTGGTCTTTTCTGCCATTACATGGTTGTCTTCTACAGTAACGAGCCAGTGTCGGTCGGTAAATAGTCGCGGGACATCAAAGTATTGGTACCACAGAACCTCTCGCTCGCCGAGCGGGGTGAGGTTTTGTTCGGTAAAGCTCCCGTGTGATGCAAAATGCGGGTCTCGTGCGCCTAACCACGCTTGCGCGCGCGGTTGCTGAATAATGAGAAAGCCGAGGATCCGCTGTGGGAGATTGGGGTCATCCGGCTTTTCACGAATCCGGACGATCTTACCGTCCAGTAATTTGGCGATCTGTTCACTCGAGAGAGGGGGGAGGGGGTATTTGGCGTAGGTGTTAAACTGCTGGAGTCCGTGGTGAATGGCCTGTTCTCGCGACTCGTCATTGGCACTGCTTGTGGTGCAGAGGACACTAACTGCAGCGATTGTGAAGAGCATTCGAAACCAGGCCATAGAGCCTCCCGCCGATGTTGTAACGTATTTAGGGTTCGCCGTGGAGTGTGGACGGTTGTTGTTTCGGACCCGTTTGCGATACAAGGTACGAGATGCGTGGTTTATTTCAATGGTTGCTGCTGGTTGTGGTGCTGGCCGGTGGGTGCTCTGGGAGCGTACCAGCCGAGTCGCCGGCAACGGTCGCGACGTCGCAACCGGCTCCGCGTGCGGAGGCCACTCATCTCGTGAGTTATTCTGGAGGAGCCCGGCCTGATCAACGCCTTCCGATGGTCATTTTAATACACGGATACGGGGGAACGCCCGACAAAATGCTGCAGAGCTTCGGCGTGATCGATACACCCGCACGTATCGTGAGTCTGCGCGGACAAGCGAATCAGCGGCGGGGCTATTTCTGGTTTCCAGTCAATGTGGATGATCCCGATGTTCCGGCCCTAGCCGTTGACTTAAGACGAGTTGGTGGAAATCTATCTCGGGAAATTCAAGACCTTAAACGCCAGTATCCGACGCAGGGGCTTCCAATTGTTCTTGGGTTTTCGCAGGGGGCGATGATCGCGATGGAGCTCGGGCTCACGGTGCCTCATCAACTGGGAGCTGCGATTGTTGTCGCTGGTTACTATCCACCCCAGCTGTTTCCAGCGTCGCCGTCTGAGGCCAACGGAACGCACCTCTATGCACTTCATGGAACCGCTGACGACGTGTTGCCGATCGAGCATATGCGTGAAGCTATCGCGCATCTTCGACGCACGAAGTACACCATCGATTACCGCGAAGTCGAAGGGATGGGGCACGCGGTGGATGGCCCATCCCTGCGTGCGTTGTTGAAAGTGTTGCGTCGCGAGGCCGCTCGACAAACCGAGCTAGGTCAGGCCGGCCATCCGTAGGATGTCCTTCGCTTTCTTACCGACTTGTGCGCGGCTCTCCCGATAGACTTCATCCATCGTATATTCAAGTTCGTCGTTCCCTTCCCAGGCGTCGTATAGAATTTCACCGGCGATTTCACGTCGCAAAATTCGGTAGCCGTATGCAGCAACAAAGAGGTCATCACAAAGTCCGATTGGCCCCAAGTCTTCCTCCGGCATCACGTCATCGGGGACCACAAAGTAAGCGATAACTGCGTTAACGGTCATGCGTGCATGTCGAGGTAGACGCTCTTCTGAAAACAAGCGAGCGTAGAAATCAAAAAGGTCCCCGGCTCGGCGAATCGCGCGCTCGCGCGTTCCCGTGTAGGACGACGTACTGGCTCGAAGGAGCGCTGCGTAATCAGGGGTCATCATAGCGGGAAGAGCGTACCACAGAATACGTGGTTCTCGGTGGTATGCAGCTAATAATCTACGGCCGCAACGTCCGTGATATGGGTCCGTATAAACGACAGGACTTCAAGGTGCACTGGGTGGGTCGCGTACGCATCGAGGCCGGCTTGATCGTCGAAGCGGGTGAGCAGTGCGAGGTCCCACGAGCGCTCACTGCGCGTACAATCCAAGCCCACTTCGATTTCGCGTAGGGATGGGATTCGGCCTCGCATGCCGAGCAACTTTTCTCGGACGGCTTTGGCGACGTCATGGCTTGGAAATTTCATGAGGACAATGTGGGTCATGGAAGCTTCTGGGTGGGGAGGTCGACGAGTCGATTAGGTGAGCGCTGGGCGATCACGATCATCGGTTTGAGGGGGTTGTTTGAGCTTTGGCTCGATTGCCGTACAATCGGTATAACCCTCGCTTTCAACTACAATGATGCTCATCCCGGCCGCAATAAGTGGTGCGACGAGACGTAAGCCAAAGGCGCCAACTGGTGTAGTAAAGCCGGATTTGACAAAGGTTTTTTTGCGTTTGGTGGCGAGCAGGATCGCGCACTCTGCGAGCATCTTTGAGGTTTCTGTGTAGCCGGGGTCGCCGCCGTGAAATTCCGTGATGACGCGGCGACTCGGTGATTCACCGACGAACTGTAGGGTGAAGTAGGAGCGTGCGCGCTGCTCGGCAGAAGGACCAGTACCGGGGGGTTTAACCCATCGTAGAATGCGGTTAACGACGGGTAGCTTGGCGATGATCCCGATGAGGACAACACCGATAATGAGGCGATACGCGTGTCGAGCACTTGGTAAGCTAAGCGAGTGCGAGTAGTCAAAATGCTTCCCATACGCCCCGCGATGAACACGGCTACTTCGTTTGACGACCACCGGGTCGATGATGGGAAGTTTCAGGAGAACGCGACCGGTGTATGGACAACGCCGTACAAGCGGAATCCGTCTTTTTTTCCGTGAGGACTTTCGTGGTTGACTTGGGCTGCTTTGGGTGCCAAACGACTGAATCGCTTGCACAGCCGAAGCCCAGGTACCGCCGGAGTAGCCTGCGTTGGTTCGGACATGACAATCGACGGTTTTGGTTTCGCGCCGCGGTAGCTGGAGCACGGTTAATAAGGCACCAAGATCCGCTGGAATACTGTCAAACCCACAGCAGTTGATGAGGAGTGCCCCGGTTTGCTCGGCCGTTTGTTGATAACGCCGGATAATACGCGTAACAAAATTCGGTTCACCAGTGATGTCGACGTAATCCGTTCCTAATTCGGCACAGGCTCGTACGGTGACTTCACCGTACTGGTCGTACGGACCGACGGTGGTTAGGACGACCCGGGTGCTGGCGACCATGGCACGAATGGATGCTTCATCGTCCGTGTTGGCGATGACACAATCGATGTCGCTGTACTCGGCACCAAGCCACGAGCGTACGGCTTCTAATTTTGAACGACTTCGACCCGCGAGCGCCCACCGAAGATCATGATCCATGCGGCGGCTAAAATACCGAGCGACAAGTTGTCCGGTAAAGCCGGTTGCCCCAAACAAAACCACGTCGTATGTTCGTTCTGATCGGTCTGTCACGCCCTCTCCATTTGGGTACGCGCGTTAGTATGCCACGGTTTCGCAGTGGGCAAAGCGCTTATGTATGCGTTGTGTCATTTGTGGCATGAACGGTCGTAATGGATAAGTGGATGAGTGGTCGTGGTCTGGGGAACGATTTGCAGTCGGGCCTTTCACTCGTTGCGAGGCGTGTTAGGACGTTTGTGTTGTGGAGGGTAGTTGGTGTCAACGAATCGGTCGATGCATCCAGTTGTGCTGTGGGGAATGTTTGGGATTGTGGGGATCATTCTTCGCGCGGTATATCGTCTTACCCCAAAAGCGGCGGAGCTATTGACGGGCGATCCCCTAACAATGGTGCAGTGGATCCTGCTAGGTGGATGGGTCATTTTCATGCTTTACGCGGAGGGGTACAAAGGGTTTCACTTGGCGTTTAGTCCGCGCGTGGTGTTGCGCCTTCACGTACTCGCTGATCACCGGTCCCCGCTTGGGTGGGTGCTGGCGCCCCTGGTCGGCATGGGATTGATGAAAGCGACTCGGAAACGCCTCATCGTGAGTTGGTGCCTGGTTTTGGGGATCGTATGCCTAATCGCCATTGTATCAATTCTTGAATATCCCTACCGTGCCATTGTCGACCTCGGTGTGGTACTTGGATTATTGGCCGGGACACTAAGCTTATTGATTCACTACGCGCGTTCGATAACGGGTGAACTTCCGGATATGCCATCGGACATGGTGTAGGCCTATTCGCTGGGCGAAGACTGGATAGCGACCCTGCCTTTTTCCCAGTTGGTGCGTAGGTGCACGACACATAGCTGTGCGAGGACAATCGTGGTCATCGCGGCGACCCAGCCTGGCTCGAGCCGGATGGACGTCGAGCTGTGTTGGAGCGCAACAAAGGTGGTGGGGACAAAAACAGCTGCACTTACGTACTGGAACATCGCATAAGCCTCACGTTGAGTCCCATCGACGACGGAGGCGTGTGACGTATTCGATTGCCCCTGCAATTAGTCGTTAGACGCTGTGAGCTCTTCTACATAGTGGTCGAGAGAAGCCAGCTCTTGCGTAAATGGCTCCTGAACTGGCGGGAAGCGAAAGCCGGTTTTGGGATCGAGGTCGAAAGCGGTGACGCGAAAGGTGATAGCAAACCGTTCACGTTTCCATTGTGCGCGACACAAAAGCACAACAAATCGCCGGATATCTGCAGCGAAGGCCTTGGGCTGATGATGGTAGGACTCCGCCATGCGCGGCCATAAGGTTTGAAAGATCGTCAGCGGCTCTTGTCCAAGTTGAACGAAGTGGTACATCAGTTGATCCAGCACCTCGAATGGCATGAGGTCGTCTTCGTCCGTTTGGTGGTGTTCGGGTGGTCGTAGCTCCGCCGTCGCCGGCGTGGCAATCACGTTGCGGACGGCGTCTAACTGGTGAAAATCTGCCGCCCAGCGTAACCACTCGGTCACCAGTGATTTTGGAACATCGGCGATGGGTGAAAGACCACCCGACGTATCCCCATCCATGGTTGTGTAGCCAACAGCGGCCTCCGATTTGTTTGACGTGGATAGCAAAATGAACCGAAAGTGGTTGGCTAACATCCAGATCAGGGATCCTCTTAGGCGAGCTTGGACATTCTGTAACGGGATATCGTCGGCGGGGTTTGCCCAATCCAGTTGGGTTCCGGTCATCGAGTGGAACAACCGCAGGTGCGTTGTTATCGCGTCCTGGATGCCGCCGTCAAAGTGGCGTGCGCCGAGCTCCGTGGCGAGAAGACGCGCGGCTGTTTGTGTGGCATCGCCGGAATGATCTGTCCCCATATATGCCGTGACGAAGCGATCATGAATATGCTGTTTGAGATCGTGTTGGGTGAAATCTGGCTGGTCGTACCGAAACATGCGAGCGACAAGAATCGCAACCATGGCGGAGTCTCGACCTCCGGATAACGCCAGCGTGAAGCCGCTAATACCGCACTTTTTGATGTACTCACGTAGTGCCAGCGCCAGCGCTAACTCCAACTCGAGGTATGAGAGATCGGACGCTCCAAAGTGCGCGATTAAGCCTTCCTCAGCCAGCCAGGTCAGGCTCGGATCGGGCGTGTTGGAGTGGGGGCTATGCCAGTAGGGGGGCGGAGCGGGGATAACGGACCGACATGAAAAATCGCCGTGTATAGGGATCAAGGTGGGTTCGTTTCCATAATTTCCGCGCTGCATCGCCTCCACTTGTTGTCGCCACGACCCTTCGGCTCGTCGGACCTGCTCAAGACTTCCGATATCAAGCACTCGATCAACGATTTCCCAGTCCGCGTTGAATCGAAAGCGTCGTCCCTCTTCGAGGATCGAACCGTCTTGGGCGATAAAGACGCTGCCGTCGAATACGAGGCGCGTCGCATCGCACCCCAGGAGAGAGGTGTACACATAGGCGCAGTGGTCTTCTCGGCTTATCTGCTCGACCATGCGACGGCGAACTGCATGCTTGCCCATGGTAAACCAGCTCGCTGAGGGGTTGAGAATAATGTGGGCACCCGCGAGCGCGTAAAACGAACCGGGGCGAATCCCTTTCCAACCGTCCTCGCAAATTTCGATGGCGAACCGGCCAATTCCGGGTGCGTCAAATAGAAGATTGCCCATTGGAAGCGCGGTGCCATCCGGGCTGACAAAAGTCTCCACCCGTCCGCGTGGCCAGCCGGAAAACCATCGATTTTCGTATTGAACATCACCGGTCGCGAGATTCTCTTTGGGCACAATGCCGATAATTTGGCCATTTGCGATGACCGCAACAGCGTTGTACAGGACATCACGATGCTGAATGGGTAGCCCTAGCACGCACACCATTCCAGAGGTTTCGGGTGCGAGTTGGACGAGCGTATCCCAGCTCCGTTCAATGGTGCCGTGCATGAGCAAACGGTCGCCAAGGCTGTATCCGGAGATGCACATCTCGGGGAGAACGACGAGGCGGATGTTCTCGCGCTGGCAGGCGTGCAGGACGGCGCGGATGCGGCGGCCGTTTCCAGACCAGTCTCCTACCGTTTGGTTGAGCGTGGCAGCAGCGACATGTACAGCGTGCGACATGAGGACTCCTCAGGTGGATAAGCTACGATGGTCGATCGCTCGAGTTCGAGGACGGGAGCGGGGCCAAACGACGCCTCCGTGCCTATGGTCTTAGTCCGGCACGACCTCTTTGGGTAGCGGCAGTGCGCCATCGTCCATCAATTGTACGACATGCGCCCACTGCTCTGGGCAACGGGCATCGGAGCCATCGACTGCTTTGATACTCAGGTCACCCGAACGCGGTTTAATACCGTAAAGGTGGGCACATTCAGTCGGTGCAATCTCGAAGTCGATAATGGTTTTATCACTCTTTTTTGCTTGGTAGGGTGGGG
>MDTG01043748.1_pt1 | contig 11596 bp, 13 predicted proteins | sample 811421 | NCBI WGS metagenome assembly MDTG01 (sample SAMN05326645, study PRJNA326480) | marine metagenome | isolation source: seawater | place: Pacific Ocean: South East | collected 2011
ATCGAATAAAGATTTTTCATAACTTTCAATTATTTTTTGTCCATCTGTCCCTAGATCATTAAGTTTTGCTTGATCAATGACCTCTCCTGAAATTTTTATTAATTCTCTTTTTACATAAAGATCAAAAATTAGCTTTGAATATTCCAAAGCTTGTCTTGATGAAGTAGAGAATTTAGTTATTTTAACTAGATATTCTGGAATATTTAGTTCATCTTTTTCTTTTTCAAAATAATTTTTTAAAGTAATTGGATTTGCTAAAAGCCCGCCATATATTAGTTTTTCTAATGCTTCGAATATTTTTCTGTGAATTGGGTCATAAAAATTTTTACTTGAAATAATAATACTAACATCATCAAATATCTCATTTGTTAGAAGAATAGACCCTATTACTGATTGCTCAGCTTCTATATTATTAGGTAATTCTTCTGATTTACTTTTAATTAGATTTAATGATTGAGACATAATAGATATTATTTTCTTTTTTATACAATAACAAAGTTATTTAATAGCTGGGGAAAAAAATGTATAATTAATTTTACTCTTCTTGAGCTATAACTTTCAATTTAATTTTTGATTGCACTTCAGAGTGAAGATTTAAAACAACATCAAAAAATCCTAAAGATTTTATTTCTTTAGTAGGTTGTATCATAGAAGGGTTTACCTTTACATTATACAATTCATTTAAAACTTTAGATATTTCTGTAGGTTTTACTGATCCATATAATTCTTTATTTTCAGTGCTAAGTTTTTTAATAGTTAATTCTTTATTTTGTATTTTTTCGAATATATCTTTTGCGAGATTTCTTTTATCTTGATCTTTTCTGTTTAATTCAGCTTTTATTTTATCTACTTCTTTAATATTATCCTTAGAAGCGTATAATGCTTTTTTTTGTGCTATAAGATAATTTCTAGCAAAACCTCTTTTTACATCTATAATTTCACCTATAGATCCAATTTTTCTAATATTTTCTAATAAAATCACTTTCATATTAAATTAAAGCTAAGTTTCTAGCTCTTTTAATAGACAATGATAAATCCCTCTGTTTTTTCTGACTAACCGAAGTAATTCTTGAGGGAAGTATTTTTCCATTTTCTGAAATATATCTTTTGAGTAATTTTATATTTTTATAATCTACCTTAGGAGCTCCTTTACCAGAAAGTGGACATTTTCTCTTAAATTTATATTTTTGATTTTGAAATACACTTAATTTAGAAAAATTGTTTTGATTATTCTTCTTTTTTATATTTTTTTTTTTCATTAATTTTCTCTTTTTGTAGCATCTTCATTTTTTTTGAAATAGTCAGTTTCAAGATCTAATTTTTTTACTTTTACAGTTAAAAACCTTAATAGATACTTATCTATTTTTTCGCTTTTTTCTAATTCCCGAATTGTTTTGCCATTACCCTCAATTTTAAAATGAAGATAGTTTCCTTTTTTATTTTTTTTTATTAAATAAGAAAGATGCATTAAGCCCCAACTTTCAAACTTAACAATATTACCTTCATTGCTTTCAATTATTTTGGTGTACTTTTCCTGAATTTGTTTGATTTGATTAGGCGATGTATCTTGTCTTGCTATTAATGTGTGCTCGTAAAAGTTCATATAATTTTCTAGAAAAAATGCTGATATACTATTATAAATTTTTAATTACAATACAAAAAAAACACTTAATTTAATTAAATTTTTATGCTTTCTCTAGTATTTCCAGGTCAAGGTTCCCAAAATATTGGAATGGGAAAAGAATTTTATGATAATTTTGGATATGTCAGAGATTATTTCGAAATTGCAGATCAGATATTTAAAAAAAAATTAAGCAAAATAATTTTTGAAGGCCCTTTAGAAGAACTAAATAGAACAGAAAATACACAATCTGCAATTTTTTTAGTTAGCTTTTGCATTTATAAAGTTATTGTAAAAGAAACTCAATTTAAACCCCTAGAGGCAAAATTTTATGCTGGTCACTCGTTAGGAGAATATTCTGCTTTATGTTGTGCAAATGTTATTAATTTTGAGCAAACTATAAATTTGTTGGTACATAGGGGAAAAGCTATGCAAAATGCAGTCCCTAATGGCGAAGGTGGAATGTTAGCAATTCTTGGTATTGAAATTAATGTAATAAATTCAATATTGGAAGAAAATTTTAATGAATTTCAATGTTTTGTCGCTAATGATAATTCTAATGGCCAGATTGTTGTAAGTGGTAAAATAAATTCACTTGAAAAATTACAAGTAGAATTAAAAAAAAAACAAATAAAGTTTGTAAAACTTCCTGTTAGTGCTCCATTTCATTGTCCTTTAATGAAAAGAGCCACAAATGAAATGAAACATAAAATTATTCAAACAGAATTTAAAGAACCATCGGTGGCTATTATTTCAAATGTCAATGCAAAACCTCAAACTAACTCAGATGTCATTAAATCACTTCTAATTGAACAAATAGAAAAACCTGTTAAATGGAGAGAAAGTATAAATTATATGATTGAATCAGGGATTAATAATTTTATTGAAATAGGACCAGGAAAAGTTTTATCTGGACTTATAAAAAGAATTGATAGAAATGTAAAATTAAATCAGATAAACAATTTGCTTGATGTAAAAAATATTACAAATGATTGACTTAAGAAATCTAAATATAATACTAACCGGTGCTACTGGTGGAATCGGTGGAGCCATACTTAAAAAATTAAATTTAAATCATGCAAATATTATTGCAACTGGAACAAATGAAGAAAAATTAAAAAACATTCAAGAAAATTACAATAAGGTAAAAGTTAAAAGATTTGATATTTCAAGTCATTCCTCTATTGAAGAATTTGTAGACGAATGTAATAAAATTTTTGATAATAAGATAGATGTTCTAATTAACAATGCTGGAATTACACAAGATAATTTAAGCATAAGAATGAAAAATGAAGAATGGAATAAAGTAATAGAAATAAATTTAACTTCTACTTTTTTAATCACTAAAAATGTTATTAAAAAAATGTTAAAAAATAAAAAAGGTAAAATTATTAATATTACTTCTGTGGTTGGTCACACAGGTAATGTTGGTCAGGCAAATTATGCAGCATCAAAAGCTGGCTTGATTGGAATGTCGAAAAGTCTTGCTTTAGAATATGGAAAAAAAAATATTAAAATAAACTGCATTTCTCCAGGTTTTATCAGATCAGAAATGACAGATAATATTAGTGAGAAATTTAAAGAGGTATTGGAAGGTAAAATATCCTTAGAAAGATTTGGAATGCCAGAAGATGTAGCTAATGCAGTACTTTTTTTGTCATCTGAATTATCAGATTACATCACTGGAGAAACCATACATGTTAATGGAGGTATGTATTTTAGTTGACAAAATAATATAAATATTTATTAACAATTTTAACTAAAGGATTTTATGTCAGATGATATTTCAAGTAAGGTAAAAAAAATAGTAGCAGATCACTTGGGTATAGACGAAGCAAAGGTGAACGAAGAATCTAGCTTTATAGATGATTTAGTAGCGGACAGTTTAGATACTGTAGAGTTAGTGATGGCATTTGAAGAAGAATTTGGATCTGAAATTTCAGATAGTGATGCAGAAAAGATATTAACTGTCGGAGACGCTGTTAAATTTATCGAAAATAAAGCAAACTAATTCTCAAATTTAATGTCCAGCTTTAATATAGGTGGGATGTACATAGTTTCTTCACCCTCTGGTGCTGGAAAAACAACTCTTGTAAAAAAAATCTCTAAAAATAGAAACTTTTCTATATCTATTTCACACACAACAAGGACACCAAGACCAAATGAAAAAAATGGCAAGGATTATTTTTTTGTGTCTAAAAGTCAATTTAAAAAACTTATAAAAAAAAAAGAATTTTTAGAACACGCTAAAGTATTTGATAATTATTATGGCTCTTCAAAAAAACAAGTTAATCAAAAACTTAAAAATGGAAAAAATATAATATTTGATATTGATTGGCAAGGAACGAAACAAATTAAAAATAAAAAGTTAAATTACAACCTGCTAACAATTTTTATATTGCCACCTTCCAAAAACGAGTTACTTAAAAGACTAATCAAGAGGGAAAATAAAAATAAGAAAACTGTAAAAAAAAGAATGAGAAGTTTTAAGAAAGATTTATCTAGATGGAAAGAATATGATCTAGTTGTAATAAATGACGATTTAAAAAAATGCTATAACAAAATTAAAAAAGCAATTAATAGCAAAAGTAAAAAAAATTTATTTGATTTAGGATTTATAAAAAAACATGTAAAAACTTTAAGTATTTAAATTTTCATAAATTTTACAAATTTCAATATAATTTTTTACCGACAAATTTTGTGGTCTTAAATTTAAATCTAAATTAAGTTTTTTTGATATATCTATGTAATCTTTAAAAAGAAATTTCATTGGCCTCTTAATCATCTTTCGTCTTTGGTGGAAAAAAATATTAGTTATATGTTCTAAGTTTTTATCTTTTTTTAATTTTTCAAAACTTGATTTAGGAGAAAGTAAGATTAAGCTACTCCAGACTTTAGGTACGGGATTAAAACTACTTGGAGGAATATTAATTATTTTGGATTTGTTCATTTTCCATGACGTTATTATTGATAATCTTCCATAATCTTGAGTATTTTCGACAGCTACAATTCTATCAACAACTTCTTTCTGAAATACAAAAACAAATTTTTCAAAAAATTCATTTAAATTTTCAATCTTTATAAAGGATGTTAATATTTTAGTTGATATATTATATGGTAAATTTCCGAATACTTTTATTGGTCTCTCAAATCTAAAATTATTATAGCATTTTAAAATATCATCATTAATTATATTGATGTTTCTCCCAAATTTTCTTTTTAACATATCTGCAAGGTCTTTGTCTTTCTCCACTACATATAACTCTTTAGGATTTTTGTTTAATATTCTCTCAGTTAAATTTCCAGTCCCAGGACCAATTTCCAAAATTATATCTTTTTTTGATATATTGCCAGTTTCAATTATTTTGGATAATGCTTTATTATCTTTTAAAAAATTTTGACCTAAACTTTTTTTTACATTTATTCTCATCTAATTTTTTCAGCAAATTTCATTGCATAAAAAAAAGAAGAAGGGTCTGATCTATTTTTTCCAGACATCTCAGAGTTAGGACCATGATCTGGAGATATTCTAATAAATGGGAGACCAATAGTTATATTTATAGCATTAAAGTTAAATAATGTTTTAATTGGTGTTAAAACTTGATCGTGGTACATTCCCAAAACAACGTTGTATTTATTTAAATTTTTTTTAATAAAAAAAGTATCAGCAGAAAATGGACCACTAACATTTAATCCTCTCTTCTTTAAATAATTTATAGATGGTTTTATTATCTTATCTTCTTCACTAAATTTATCTGTTGTTTCACAGTGAGGATTGAGTCCCAACACAGCAACTTTGCTCTTTTTCTTTAAAATATTTTTATAAAACTTATCAATGTTTATTAAATTTTTAACAATTTTATCTTTATTCACCTGCTTTGTAACATTTTTTATTGGTATGTGGGTAGATAATGGAGAAACAGAAAGTTTATTATTGTAAATTAGCATTACTTCATCTTTTGAATTTGTTTTTTTTGAAAGGTATTCAGTAATACCAGAATACCTTTTGCTTAAAAAAGTTTTTTTTGAAATAGGCCCGTTGATTAAAACAAAATCATTACTATTTTTTATAATATCCAAAGATTTTTTAAAACAATCTTCAATATATTTATTTGATTTACTAGAAATATTAGAAAATATTTTTTTATACGAAAATCTTATATCAATAATATTGATTAAATTTATTTTTGAGTCTAAATAATTATCAATCTCATTTAATGGAAAGTCACATTTAAGTTTTTTTAATTGTTTTTTTAATAATTGTTTATTACCGATAATTATGATTTTTTTTTTAAATTTTTTTTTCTTTTTAAAATATTTTCCTAAAACTTCTGAAAATATGCTAAATGGCTCACCATGTACAATCAGTATATATTTAGTACTCATTGATTTTTGTATTTTGTTTTAATTTTTTATAATATAATAATGAAAATTGGTTTAGTTGCCTATTTTGCTCATATATTATTCTTTCATTTAATTCTTTATTTATGTCTATATTTTGTTTCATTTCTTTTTTTTGGTTTAGTTTTAGTATTAAAAAACCATTTGGATATTTGAAGGGCTCTGTTATTTGGCTATTTTTCAAATTTTTTAATTTCCTATTCAATATCTCCGATAAAAGAGTTTCTTTTACCCAACCTATTTCCCCTCCTCTAGACGCACTGTTTGATAGGCTAAATTTTGCTGCAGCAGATTTAAAGTCATTTTCATTTATATAATTAACGATTTTTTTGTATTTATTTTCATAAGTTTCATTATTAGTTAAATCAAATAATATCTCAGATAGATTGTACTCATATCTTTTATTGCTTGATATATTTCTGATTAGTTCATTTTTTAATTTATCTTTATCAATTTTAACTAAATTATTAAATTTTCTAAAAATAAGTTCATTCCACAATCCCTCTATTTCTATTTTTCTTAACACCTTTTCATGTTCCACATTACTTTTTTTTGTTAAATTTATAAATTCTTCCTCATTATCTACATTTTTTAGTTGAAAAACTCTTTTTTTAATATCTCTTAAAAATCTTTCGTTATTAATATTTTTAAAAATTTTATCTAATTCTTTTTGTTTAATTGTTTCTCTTATTAAAGAATTTTCTGCAATTTTCATTAGTTCATCTTCAGGTAGTGAATTTAGTTTTGGTCTAAGAAATAATAAATAATTTTTTTCATCTAAAATATCTAAATTAGTAATTATCTCTCCATCGATTTTAAATTTAATTTTAACTTGTGAAGTAAAACTATCTGTGCCTCCAAAAGATAATAAAAAAATAAAAATAAAAAAAATTTTATGCATATTTAATTAATTACTAATTAAATTTCCTAAATTTTGAACTCCCAGTTCAGTAAATGGTATTATTTTAATTAGAAAAGATAATGATTTGTTAGGTTCCAGGCTGCCGTCTCTGTAAAAAGATTTGTTATAATTAAAATTCAATGAAATACAGTCTGTTTCATGGCTATACATTAAATTATAGTATTGAGTGAAATTATCACTTAAATCCTTTGATAATTCAAAGGTTAAGATATTTTCTTTATCATAAAAAAATTTATTTGTTGTTTTTATAGTCTCAATATTTGGTAGATCATTGTGCTCGGAGTAATACGATATATTTGTTAAAAAATTATTTACATTTAAATTTAAGCCCACTTGATCACGGTTTGAATATTTTAAATCTTTGTCGTAGGAAAAATTATAAAAAAAATTTGAATTTTCTGATAAATTAAAGTTAAATTCACCAAAAATATCTGATCTTTTTTCGTTTAATTTTGACTTACTGGGCATTCTGTAGTCTGCATCTGCTTTTATTACGTTTGCTAATTTTATATCAAATATTTCAGGTCCATTATTTTCCACTCTTTTAAATTCTAAGCCTACACTCAATGATTCTCCCCCCTCTACTTGTGAATTTTCTCCTATACGATTTAAACCAAAAACACTGTTGTAATCTAAATATATATTCTTTGATGACAAATCAGTGTTTCCATTAGGACTGTACCTAAAAGATACAGTCGGTGTCAGGAAGTTAGTATAATTTTCCATTTTTTTTTGTAGTGGATAATTACTGTCCACTTTTATAATTCCAAATAAATTATAATTTTGATCACCCTCAAAATTTTGAGAATTATTTGAATAATCGTTTGAATTTTTTAATAGTAAATCAAAATCTGAAACATATCCTTTTTTACTTACTGATTCGTTCGAAGAAAAAAGAAAGTCATTTGTTAATAGGCTTTCAGAGATATTCGTATTGTAGTGCTTATTGTAACCATAGGAATTAAATGTAAACTTTCCTTCGTAGCTTTCTGGAATAATAATATTTTTTCTAAAATTAAAGTCTGGAAAAATATATTGATATCTATCATGATAATTTCTAGATAAATCCTCATAAACTTTAAATGAAGAATATAAACTTGAGTCTTCAAATTCCCAATTTAAATCCAAATTTGAAGTTAAAACACTGTCACTACTAATTAATTGAGAATAATCCTTAAGCTTATGTGTTTTTAAATAATTATCACCCTTCACATCTTGAATATTTAATTCATATGTAGAATTAGTATTTAAATTTCCTTTTTGATTATAGAATAAATGTCCTTTTGTACCTGCATCACCAACTAAAAAACTGAAATCACTCAAGATATCTGAATTTTTTAATGCTTGCCTATATTCATTCTGCATTAAAAAACTTTTGTCCGCATAATATCTTGGGGTAAAAGTTATATCCCTATCAATATCTATTACTCTAAAATACGGGAAATTTATCTGTGTTCCAAGAGTATCAGAACTACCATATGATGGAGTCAAAAATCCAGATTTTCTTTTAATAGATGGATCTGGATGGTTGAAATATGGTGCAAAAAAAATCTTAGTATCAAATAATTTTAACCACGAGTTCTTGTACTCAAAGACTTTCTTAACTTTATCGTGTGTAAATTCTTCAGAATTAAGCTCCCATCCTCTACATTTTTTATTTTCAATATTACAAGTACTAAATACAGCTTTATAGACTTTTAATTCTTTTTCACTTGAATAAGAGCTTCTACCTTTTAACATTGGATCATTATTTTTATTCCCAAAATAAGAGTCCTTAAATTCTACTTTAATTTCTTTTCCAGCAATTTCATTAGTTTTTAAATTTATTATCAGATCATCAAATATATAAGTGTTATCATATTTGTCTAAAATTAATGATTTCTTGGATTTAATTATTTCTTTATTTAAATCTACAACATATTTTTCTTTGAGTTTAATTATATTTCTTTCATTGTCCTCTACAATAGTTTCTTTTGTTCCATAAATTTTTTTTAATACTAAGTTATAGGATATATCTTTACTTGTTATATCGTATTTATCCTCAATATTCAGATTTGTTGGACCTTCGCTATAAATAATCTTATTATTTCTATTATAACTTAACTTATTACTTTTAATAATGATATTATTTGTCTTGTCATAAAATAAAACATTATCTTTAAATATTAACAATTTTTCTTTTTTATAATAATAAGCTTCATCAGAAACGATATCTATATTATCAGATGGTATTTTGGTTGTAGAATTGAAACCAATTATTAAGTTACCATTTTCTTTAACATCCATATTTTTTGCTTCAAATTTTACTTCTTCAGAAAATAATGAATTTAAGAATAGAAAATTAAATATGATTATATAAATTAATAATTTATTAGTTTTCATTTATTTTTAACAATCCAATGTTACAAACTAAAAAAAGTATTAAAAGCGGAACCCATACAGATAAATATATTGGCAACACTCCACTTGTACCTAGCAAGCTTGAAAAATAATTTAAATAGTAAACAACTACAGACACAAATATCCCAAAAATAATAACAAAAAATTTTGACTTAATGTATTTTAATTTATTAATTATAATAAATCCCAAGATTGTCATTAAAATATAAAATATAGGCATGCTATAAACTTTATTCAAATGAATTTTAGTATCAGTATTTGAATAACCAATCTTAGAATAACTATTAGATAGTTTGTGTAATTCATATATATTCAAAGCATTTAAATTTGAAAATAAATTTGAAATTATTTCTCCACTAAAAGAAGAATTATGAACATAGCTTTTAAGTTTTTTTGATTTTCCATCTTTGCTTAGAATAGATACATTCTCTAATTTCCAATTTTTTGACAATATATTAGCTGTTTCAGAAACGATTGTATTATTGCTTTCATAGTATTTATTTACTTCGTTAATAGTTAAATATTTTAATTTATTCTTATTTAATTTTTCAGCGTGAATTATATAAAGCTTGTTGTCTATTTCCTCTTTAATCCAAAGTCCATTGTCATTTACAACCGCCAAATATTCATTTGAATTTGAAAATCTATTTTTGACATCTAAATATTTACTTTTTAAATTTGAAGATAAGGTATAGTAAAAAATCAACAAAAATAGACCTAAAATACATGAAACGATCGTTAAAAAATAAATGATATTAATATTGCTTATACCATTAGAGTTTAATATTTCTAATTCATGCTTTTCATTTAATTCTAAATAAAAAAAAATAACTGTAACAAAAAATATAAACGGCAAAATTTCAAAGATCAAAGAAGGAGCATTTAATATAGAAAGATAAAAAACATAATAAATTTCAATATTATATTTTTCTGAAAATCTTATTTCTTCAAAAAAATTTATTAAAATTACAATACAAAAAAATACAAAACTTATTTTTATAAATTTATTTATAAATAAATTTCCTAAATATTTTTGATATTTTTTAAATATCATAAGTAACTAATTTTAAAATTCGACTTAAGTAAGATATAAAAGTAAAACAAAACTATTAATATCATGGGTAGTAATAGGGAAAATATTTCAATCTTAATATTATAATTAACTATTTTATAACTTAACCTTGAAACAATAATAATGCCAAAACCTGATAAAAATATCAAAGATTTATAAAATTTTTCTAATTTACTAATTTTACACTTTAAAATTACCAGTGAACTTACTAATGATAATATTATTATATATATTGGATTAATTACTCTTTTATAAATCTCTTCATATACATCACTCATTAAAAAAGAATTATATTCACCACATCTTATAGTTCTATTTTTTCTGTCTACTATATTTTTATCTAAACATTTAATTAAAAATAAACTTTTAGCTTCACCAAGTTTAATTTTTTTTCTTGAATGAAAATTAATATCAGATAGTTGATAATTTGTTTCTTTAAAATTTAAATTAAAGTTTCCTGATTTATCAATGTTGATTATCTTTCCATTATATAATTGAAAATTATATCCTTCATCAGTCTGAATTAGCTCTCCTTTTCTAGCAATAATTATTTTATTACCTTTATTTTTCAGTTTTTCTTTTATGTAAATACCTTCTAAAATTCCTTCATCATTATACTTTTCAACAAATATGTTAAGCTTATCAGAAACTCTAGAGAACTTTTTTTCTTGAATAAGTTTTGGAAAGAAATCTATAGAAGAACTTTTAAGATAAACTTGTGATAGATTTTGTGTGTGAGGTACTATTACTAAATTAAATATTAATTGAATAAAAACAAAAATAAAAGAAACTTTAAATATAAAGTTTATAAATGATATTTTTTTTATACCATTAATCCAAAACACAAGAATTTCGTTATTTTCAATATATCTATTTAGGACCACAAATAAACTAAGGAAATAAGCAAAAATTATTAATTTAGAGAAGATTTTAGGTATACTTAATATTGTATATATGAAATAAACTTTGAAAGAATGTCCCTGTTCTGTGACAATATCTAGTAAATTTACGCCTTGAATAACCCATACTATCAATGTTATTGCCAAAGATGACAATAAAAAGAAAGTTATTATATCAAAATATAATTTACGAAATATTAATTTATTCATTGAAATTAGTAATTTAATAAATATACAACATTATCTATTAAATATTTCAAAAAAATGAAGCTAAAATTAGA
>MDTG01068306.1_pt1 | contig 11594 bp, 13 predicted proteins | sample 811421 | NCBI WGS metagenome assembly MDTG01 (sample SAMN05326645, study PRJNA326480) | marine metagenome | isolation source: seawater | place: Pacific Ocean: South East | collected 2011
AAATATAATGGCGGAGAGACTGGGATTCGAACCCAGGAAAGAGTTGCCCCTTTGCCGGTTTTCAAGACCGGTGCTTTCAACCGCTCAGCCATCTCTCCACGGAGTTCGTTTTATTAGTATAATTATAAAATTCAACAAAAAAATCTTATAGTTTTAATATTTACCTTTGTTTACAATTAGTTTCTAGTTATTGTTATAAATTCGAAATATTAAATTATAAGAATCCATTACAATTAAGATATATGGTCAAAAAAATTTTATTGTTAACTTTTTTAATTTTTTATAATAATTTTTTATTTGCAGATATTTTAACTCTCAATAACTGTTATTATAAAGATGACTATGGAAATGGTTATGCTAAAAAAAAATGGAACAGGGAAGATGAAAAAAAAGGAAATACATCTCTGTATAAATTTTATGAAGATCCATTAAAAATTGAAAAACTTGATGTTTGGATAGTTTTGGATATGGAAGAACTGATTTATAAAGATTCAAATATATTAAAATTAAAAAATCAAGGATATAAATCAGTAAGTATATACGACAATCATTCTTTATTTATCGATAAAAAAAAAAAGAAAATTTTATATAAAAAAATTAAGTCTGAAGATTATCTTAAAGTAAGAAATAAACAATTAGATAAATTATTTACCTTAAAAAAAAATTACAAAGATCTTTGGTCGATTAACGACGAAAATAACATAAAAAATTTTAACAAAATTTTTTTGAAAAAAGAAAAAAATCTTATATTTAAAATCATAAGCGAAAATAAAAAAAATATTTTAGCAGAGAAAAAAAATAGATTTTTTGATGCTAAATCAGGTATCAATATTGATCTAGAAACATTTGAGTTTAAATTTACATCTAATATAAAAAATATAAATAAAAAAAACCTAGGTTATACAGGAGTTTGTAAAAATGAAAAATAATGATTTTAATAAAGGAATTTTTCTCACATTTCTTGGATCGTTTTGGTGGGGTGCAATTGGTGTAATATACTTTAAATATATTGCATTTGCTGGACATATTGAGGTTGTTGTTCATAGAAGTTTTTGGACTACTATATTTCTTATTTTTACATCTTTGATATTTTCAAAATTTAATAAAATTTTTTTAATTTTAAAAAAAAAAAACAAATTATATGTTCTTTTTTTTTCAGGTATATTAATATTTACCAACTGGGCTGTTTGGATATATGCAGTTTCATCTAATAAAATAATTGATGCAAGTTTTGGATATTTTATAATGCCTATAATAAGTATTTTTTTAGGTTATTTTTTTTTTAATGAAAAATTAACCTTTAAAACTAAAATCTCAATAATAATTGTGTCACTTTCTATAATTTTTTTATTAATTTCTGATTTTAATTCTATACCTTGGGTAGGTCTTATTGTTGCTTTAAGTTGGAGTTTTTATAATCTTTTAAGAAAAAAAATAAATGTAGAAACTGATGTAGGTTTATTAGTTGAGAGTTTATTCCTTTTACCCCTAATCGTAATTATCTTTTATTTTATAGTTGAAAATAATGTAAATGATTTCGATTTATCAAATCCAAAGTTAATGTTAATATTTATGTTAGCAGGACCAATGACGGTTATACCTTTATATTTATATATAAAAGGTGTAGAACTATGTGGACTTGGACCCACGGGTATGATTTTCTATATTACACCAACCTTACAATTTATATTGGGATATTTTTATTATAATGAACCACTTAATATTTATAAGTTAATAAGTTTTATTTTTATTTGGATTGCTGTATTTATTTACTTAAGAGATTTATATGCACATAAATAAAACAATTTTTTTCATATTAATCTATTATTTTTCTATATTGAGCAACATAAATGCGTCAACTTTTTTAGATTGGAAAGAAAATTTCAAAATTTATGCAACATCAAGAGGTGTTTCTGAATCTACAATAAATAGAGTGATGAACGATGCAAAGTTTCTACCTAAAGTTATTGAGTATGACAGGTACCAGCCAGAATTTTACGAAGATACAATTACATATATTAACAAAAGGTCTTCAAACAAAAAAATTAAAATTGGTAAAAAATATTATGAAAAAAATAAAGAGGTAATAAATAACATAGATAAAGATTTTAAAGTAGAAAAAGAATTATTGTTAGCCTTAATGGGTATCGAAACTAATTTTGGTAAGTATTTAGGTAAAATGGATATTATATCATCACTATCAACTTTAAGCTACGATAAGAGAAGAAGTGAATTTTTCACAAATGAATTGATAACACTTTTAAAATTAATAGATAACAATATTGTCGATCCATCAATACTTTATGGATCATGGGCAGGAGCTTTTGGTAATTTCCAATTTATGCCATCTACAATTGAAAACTATGCAATTGATTACAATAATAATAATTTAATTGAACTCAAAAATAACCAAGATTCATTTGCATCTGCGGCAAATTATTTAAATAAATTAGGTTGGAAAAAAAACTCTCCTTGTTTCAAACAAGTCACTCTAAATTCTCAAGTCCCAAAAAAATATTTAAATACTTCGGCACAAAAAATTAAAAATAAAAAAAAGCTTAAATTTTTTAAAAAGTATATTGAGAACGATTTAAATTTCGATGATAATTTACGTGTTGCAATAATCACACCTGACGCAGATATCGTAAAAGACTATAAAGATAACTACCCTTCATATATTGTATTCGATAATTATGAATTAATTCTCAAATGGAATCGTTCTTTAAGATTTGGTTTAGCAGTATGCACATTAAAAAATAAATTTAAAAATGAATTTTAATTTTCTATTAATAATTATTTTATTATTAACCTCATGTACAACTATAAAATCAAGCAATAATTCAAATAAAAAGATTTATAATAAATTTTCAAATAAAGGTTTTACACTTATTTATTCTGATAGTTTGTTTAAAGATAAAATTATAAATAAAAAGCTAAAAGAAAGAGATCTTGTAGTATTTCAAAAAAATTTAAAAAAAGGAACTTCAATTAAAATATCAAATTTAATAAATGAAAAAAGTATTATAGCCAAAGTTGGCGTAAAAGCTAAATATCCTAGTTTTAACAATTCTGTGATATCTAAGCGTATTGCTGAAGAGTTGGAATTAAATTTAAAAGAACCATATGTAGAGATTAATGAGATTATTCATAATGAAACATTCATTGCAAAGAAGGCAAAAATTTACGACATAGAAAAAAAAGTTGCAGATAAGGCACCAGTCGATACCATAACAATAAATAATTTAAATAAATCTAATATTTCTAAAGATAAAAAAGCAATTTCTAGCAAGTTTATTTATTCAATAAAAGTTGCAGATTTTTATTTTGAAGATTCAGCAAAGACTGTAAAAAAAAGAATAAATCAAGAAACGGATCTTGATAATATAACAATTTTTGAAATTACAGAAAAGAAATTCAGTGTAATATTAGGTCCATATTATGATTTGAACTCTCTTAAAAATGCCTATAATACTTTATATAGTTTCTCATTTGAAAATTTGGAAATTATTAAAAATGATTAAAAAAAAAATAGTAGTTTTAATTATATATATTCTAATACCTTTTAAGGTTTATTCATTTGATATAAAGGCTCCTTCGGTAATATTGCAAGATTATTTGTCTGAGGAAATTCTATATGAAAAAGATGCCGATAGAGAAATTTACCCCGCGTCTATGACAAAAATAATGACTAGTATAATTGCTTTTGAACTAATCGAAAGTGGTGAGCTTAAATTAGACGACAAATTTTTAGTTTCCGAGAAAGCATGGAAATTATCTACCGCTGGTTATTCATCAATGTTTATTATGGTAGGTGATGAGGTTTCTGTAGAAGATTTATTAAGAGGTATCATCGTTGCATCCGGAAACGACGCCTGTATCGCTCTTGCGGAGGGTATTGCCGGCTCTGAAGAAGAGTTTGCTAAAATAATGACCTCAAAAGCTATTGAAATTGGTATGACAAATACAAATTTTTCAAATTCTTCAGGTATTAACGATCCAGATAATTATTCAACATTAAGAGATATTTTAACAATGTCTAGATATTTAATCAAAAATTTTCCAGATTATTATTCTTATTTTAAGGAAACCGAATTCACTTGGGATAGAACTGGTGGAGATCCAATAACACAAGGCAATAGAAATCCTTTACTTTACAAAAATATTGGAGCAGACGGTATAAAAACTGGATACTTAGCTGTTGAAAAGTATTCATTAGCATCATCCGTTGAGAGAAATGGTAGGAGATTAATTGCAGTTGCAAGTGGTTTTAAAACTAAAAAAGATCGTTCTAGAGAATCCGTTAAATTACATTTATGGGGTTTTACAAATTTTGAAACTGTTCAAATTTCAGATAAAAATTTAATAATAATGGATTTTGACGTTTGGTTGGGAAAAAAAAATACAGTTGGTGGTTATCTGAAAAATGATGTTTACAAAACAATTAAAAAAGCAAGAAAAAAAGATTTAAAAGTACTTGCAGTATATGACGGACCAATAGCTGCTCCAGTTGAAGAAGATGACCAAATAGGAATATTAAAAATATTCTACAAAAAAGAATTAATTAATGAGCTACCAATTTATGCCTCTGAAACTGTAAAAAAAGTCAACCTTTTTTCAAGACTTTCAAGATCTATAAATTATTTAATTTGGGGTGATGTATAATAAACCCATTATAGTTTTCGAAGGTGTAGAATGTTCAGGTAAATCAACACATGTTAGCAATGTAATTAAACATCTCAAAAAAAAAGGAGTAAAATTTATTAGTATTAGAGAACCAGGAGGAAATATTTTCTCAGAAAAAATAAGGCAAATAATTCTAAACAAAAAATCTAACCTACATAAATTTACAGACCTATTACTATATCAGGCATCTAGAAATGAAAATGTCGATAAAATTATAAGAAAAAATTATAAAAAAAAAGTTATCATAATTGATAGATTTACGGACTCTACGGTTGCATATCAGCATTATGGTATGAATATAAACCTTAATATAATAAATAAAATCAACAAATTTATTCTTAAGGACCTATCTATAGGTTTTACATTTTTAAATATTGTAAACACAAAAAATTTAAAATTAAGATTAAAAAAAAGATTACATTTAAATAAATACGATAAATTTAAAATTAACTTTTACAATAAAGTTCAAAAGGGATATATGAAAATATCTAAAAATAAGAAAAAATATCTAATTATAAATTCAAATCAGTGTCTGAGTAAAAACAAAAGTATAATTATAGATAAAGTAAATAAAATACTAAAAATATGATAGATCAAGATATTAATAGAACATTGTATGGATATGAAAAACTATTTAATTTATTTATGAGATTAAATAACGAAAATAGAATGCCAAATAAATTTGTTATTTCTGGAAAAAAAGGTATTGGTAAGTCTACTTTCGCATACCATTTAATTAATTATTTTTTTTCGATCAAAGAAGAAAATAAATATGATTTAAAAAATTACTCAATATATGAAGAGAATAAATCTTACAATCTAGTTAAAAACCTAACACATCCCAATTTTTTCCTAATTGATTTAGATTATGGAAAAAAGAAAATTGACATTGAAAAGATAAGAAAAGCAATTAATTTTTCAAATAAATCATCATTTAATAGTGAAAAAAAATTTATACTTATAGACAATATAGAATTTTTAAGTCTGAGTTCAGCTAATGCTTTATTAAAAATAATTGAAGAACCAAATGACGATCTAGTATTCGTTATTATTCATAACTCTTATTACAAAATAATGGATACAATTAAATCAAGGTGTATTTATTTTAATATAAATTTATCTAGAGCCGAATGTATTGATTGCTTTGAGAAAATTTCAAATGAAAAGTTCTCTAGTATATTTAATAAAAACTTTGAAAATAACTATTTTTCAGTTAGTGATTATTTAAACTTGAGAAATATAGCTATTAATGAGCAATTAAACCTTAAAGATACTAATTATTTTGAATTAATCAAATATTTCTTGTCTTTTAAAACAAAAAATTTATCAGATTTTAGTTTGATGATTAAATTGATACAAATTTATTATAGACAAAATTTACTTTCTAATTTTTCAATAAATAAATACGATGAATTAAGTAATTTATTTAAAAAAGCGAATGATGCAAAGAAATTTAATCTTAATTTAGAAAATTTATTTCTAGAAATTGAAAAAAAAATCTAGTATGAGAAAAAATTTTTATATTACTACTCCTATTTATTATCCATCTGCTAAACCACACATGGGACATGCATATTCTAGTATAGTTGCAGATTTTTTTGCTAGATTAAAAAAAATTCAAGGTTTTGATGTTTTTTTTTTGACTGGAACTGATGAGCATGGTCAAAAAATTCAAAGAGCTGCTGAAAGTGAAGGTAAAGATCCACTTAAATTTTGTAATGAAATCAGTAAAACTTTTAAAGATTTAAGTAAAACCTTAAATCTTTCAAACAATGATTTTATAAGAACAACTGAATACAGACATAAGAAATCTGTAGAAAATCTTTGGAACATTTTAGAGAGCAAAAAAGAAATCTATTTGTCAAAATATTCTGGCTGGTATTCTGTTTCTGATGAAGCATTTTATACAGATGATGAAATTGAAGAAGTTAATGGTTCGAAAATATCTAAAATTTCAGGATCTAAAGTTGAATGGGTTGAAGAAGAATCTTATTTTTTTAAATTATCTAAATGGCAAAACTTATTACTAAAATATTATGAAGATAATCCTAGCTTTATTTTACCAGAGTCAAGAAAAAATGAAGTAATTAGTTTTGTAAAAGGAGGCTTAAAGGATTTATCTATAAGCAGAAAATCTTTTTCATGGGGAATTAAAGTACCTGATAATGAAGATCATGTTATATATGTATGGTTGGATGCATTAACAAATTATTTAAGTGCATTAAATTTCCCTAACATAAATGATAATTTATATAAAAAATTTTGGCCAGCCTCAGTCCACATTATAGGCAAGGATATATTAAGATTTCACGCTGTATATTGGCCAGCTTTTCTTTTAGCGGCTAACATCAAACCGCCAAAAAGAGTTTATGGCCATGGATGGATACTTTCTGGTGATGAAAAAATGTCTAAATCGAAAGGCAACATTCTTGATCCAATTGAAATAATAGAAAAATATGGTCTCGATCCGTTAAGATATTATTTACTAAAAGAAGTTTCATTTGGAAATGATGGTAATATATCATATCAAAAATTAGAGAATTGTATAAATAGTGATTTAGCAAATAATTACGGAAATTTATGTCAAAGAGTAATTTCTTTTTGCGAAAAAAATATTGGTTTAAAAGTTCCAAATGTTGGTCAATTCAATAAGGATGATTTAGAAATATTAAATAACTATAAATTTAATTTTGAAAAGCTAAATAACCAAATAGATAATCAGAATATAAACTTTTATTTAAATTTTATTGTTGATCAATTATTTAAAGCAAACAAATATTTTAATGATCAAGAGCCATGGAAAAAAAAAGATGATGAAAAAAGATTAAATACAATTGTATATGTAGCGCTTGAAGTAATTAGAAAAGTTTCAATTTTACTTTATCCAATAATTCCCGAATCTTCATTAAAGGTTCTTAATATTTTTAATATATCAGAAAAAGACATAGACTTTGCGACGATTTTAGATGATAAGTTTTTGAAAACAAACGATAAAGTTAATAAAATACAAATTTTATTTAAAAAAATAATACAATGATAGACTCACATTGCCATTTAGATCATGAGCCTATTTCTTCAAATTTAGATGATATTATTAAAAGATCAAAAAATGAGGGAATAGAAAAATTACTCACAATCTGTACATCTAAAGATAGTTATAAAAATATATTAAAAATTATTGAAAAAGATAAAATTATTTTTGGTACTTTCGGTATTCATCCACATGAAGTTGATAAAAATGAAATTGATAAACATGATATAATTTCATCTGTTAAACAAAATAATAAAGTTATAGGAATAGGTGAAACAGGTTTAGATTTTTATTATAATAATAGTAAAAAAGAGGCTCAAATTAGAAGTTTCAAAACTCATATTGATGCTGCCATAGAATTAAAATTACCTTTAATTGTACACACACGAAATGCTGAAGATGATACTTATGAAATTTTAGAAAAAAATTATCATCCAAATTTAAAAATTTTGATGCATTGTTTTACTGGTAGCAGTATATTTGCCCAAAAATTACTTAAACTTAATGCTTTTTTTTCAGCAAGCGGAATTATAACGTTTAAAAATTCTCATAAACTTCAAGATACATTTAAAACAATTCCTATTGAAAAATTAATGATAGAAACAGATAGCCCTTTTTTAGCACCTGAACCCATGAGAGGAAAAAAAAATGAACCATCATTTATCAAATATACGGCCAATAAATTAGCTTTTATAAAAAATGTAAATAGTGAAACCTTAATTAGTCGTACCACCAAGAACTTTAACAAACTTTTTTTTAACACCTAAAAATGAAATTTATTATTTTAGGATGTGGTAGTTCGATGGGGGTTCCAAGAGCTGACGGTTTTTTTGGTAAATGTAATCCTAGAAATAAAAAAAATTTCAGAACAAGATGTTCAGCATTATTACAATGTAATAATATAAACATATTAATTGATACTTCTCCTGACTTACGTATGCAATTGATAAAAAATAAAATTACCAGCATTGATAAAGTTTTGTATTCCCACATGCATGCAGATCAAACACATGGAATAAATGATCTTAGAATTTTCTTTATAAAGAACAGAAAAACATTGGATGTATATGCAGATTTAAATACAAGAAAGTATCTTTCTAAAAATTTTTCTTATTGTTTTAATACAAATTCAAATGAATATCCTGCAATTTTAAAAATGCATCCAGTTAGCAAAACTATGTTTTTTAAAAATAAAAATAAGAGAATCAAAATTAAATGCATAAATGTTCAACATGGAAATGTAAAAAGTATATGTTATATATTTAATGATAAGTTGGCTTATATAAGTGATGTTAGCAAAATAAATAAAAAAGACTATAAATATTTTAGAAATCTTAAATTTTTAATTATTGATTGCTTATGGTATAAAAATCATCCTTCACATTTAAATTTAAAAAAATCTTTAGAATTAATAGAACTTTTTTCTCCCAAAAAAGCTGTTTTGACAAATTTACACTCTGATTTAGACTACGATGAATTAAAAAGTAAACTTAAAAAAAATATAATCCCAGCTCATGATGGATTAAGTTTATTTCTCTAGTAAAGTTTCAATTTTTGATATTACTTTTTTCGACATAGGGTTTGTGAATGAAGAATACGTCTCTGCTATCTTGCCATCCTTATCTATAAGAATTTTATGAAAATTCCATTTTGGAATTGCTGATTTACCATGATTTTCTCTTGCCCATTTATAAATTTCATGCGCATCGTCTCCTTTAACACTAGTGATAGAAGTCAAGGGAAAATTAATATTAAAATTCACTTCACAAAATTTTTTAACTTCTGAATCGTCATTTTTTTCTTGATTGAAGGAGTTTGAGGGTACGCCAAGCACTAATAATCCCTTATCTTTATATTTATCCCAAAGTTTTTGCATGTCTGAATATTGATTTGTAAAACCACAGTAACTAGCTGTATTTATCATCAGCACAACATTATTTTTAAAATCTTCAAAATTTAAATTATCTCCATTATTGCTTTTAATATTTAGGTCAAAAAATAATTTTTCATATTTTGCATTTGCTGTAGAATTAAAGTTAAACATTATAGTTACTAATATAATAAATATTATTCTTTTCATATTTGTAAATTAGCGGTTTGGTGTAAGTAATATTAAAAAATATCCTGCAAGAGTGGATAATAATGACCCAGTTAAAACTCCAATTTTTACACCATCCATATACTGCATATTTTCTGCAAAAGCTAAATTTCCTACAAATAAACTCATTGTGAAACCTATACCTGTTAGTATTCCAACGCCATAAAAATTATACCAGCTCGTATTACTTGGCATTTGAGCAATTTTTAATTTAATTGATATATATGAAAACACAAAGACACCTAGTTGCTTACCAACAAATAATCCAAGAACAATTCCTAAGGGAACTTTATCAAGTAACGATCCAAATGATAACCCATCTAATGAAACACCAGCATTTGCAAACGCAAACAATGGCATAATACCAAATGCAACATATGGACTGATTGCATGTTCAACTTTGATTAATAATGAGAAATCTTTTTCCTTTTCTCTATGAGGTATCGTCATCGCAAGTAGTACACCGGCAATCGTTGCATGTATGCCTGAATTATGAGTAAAATCCCACAAAAATAATCCTATAATTAAATAAGGTAGGAATTTTTTAATATTAAATTTGTTTATAATTAACAAAGTAACAAAGGCTAAAAACATTAAAGAAAGATATTTTAGACTTAAGTCTCCAGAATAAAATATTGCTATAATTAAAATAGCTCCTAAATCGTCAATTATAGCTAATGCAGTTAAAAAAACTTTTAATGATAATGGTACTCTTTTTCCAAGTAATGATAAAACACCAAGAGAAAAGGCAATGTCCGTTGCTGATGGAATTGCCCAACCATTTAATGTTTCTGCATCACCTAAATTTATTAAAACATAAACAAGTGCGGGTATCACCATACCCCCAACCGCCGCTATTATTGGAAGTAATGCTTGTTTAATATTAGAAAGTTCACCTTGCAAAAATTCTCTTTTTATTTCTAATGTTACAAAAAAGAAAAAAATAGCCATAAGAGCATCATTAATCCAATGAAGCACACTAAGTTTTAATCCAATTTCGTTAAAACCAATAAATAAAAATTTTTCAAGATATCCAAAATAATAAGATGAATAAGATGAATTACTTATAATTAATGCTAAAATAGCACTTATGAGCAATACAAGACCACTTGCTGCCTCTAATTTAAAAAACCATTTAAAAGGTTTTGAAATATAATTAATCATTCTATCTAATCAAATCTCTGAAAAAAAAATAAAGATCTTTGACACTTTCATAAAAATTTTCCAGCAAATAATTAAATCCTGGAATTAGTTTATTTATTGGATTTTGAAAAGTATCCAAAATAATTATAAATGCAACAAATGTAATTAAAAATAATAAAAAAATATTAATAAGTGGCACATTTGGTTGCGTTTTATCAATTAATATGTTTTTTTGTACACTAATTTTTTCAGCATCGGTTATAATTTTATCAATTTCACTTGGTATTTTTTCCTCAGGGTCAATTTTTTTAATTTTAGTTTCATTTTTTTTATACTCTTTTTTGAAATTCGCTTCATCAAATTTGTAGTACCATTTCCTCTTACATGAACCGCATTCTAAAAATCTTCCTTTTGGAGGAATTAAACTACTATCTATATTAAATTTTTTACCACACTGACATGCTATTATCATAATATCTTTTATACCAGATTCTTGATAAATTTCTTTTTTTTTTAATATCTTTATCCTTTGAAATTATCGTTATCTACTGTAATAGTATTCCATTCGGGGCGTAGCGCAGTCTGGTAGCGCATCTGGTTTGGGACCAGAGGGTCGCAGGTTCAAATCCTGCCGCCCCG
>MDTG01207566.1_pt1 | contig 11594 bp, 5 predicted proteins | sample 811421 | NCBI WGS metagenome assembly MDTG01 (sample SAMN05326645, study PRJNA326480) | marine metagenome | isolation source: seawater | place: Pacific Ocean: South East | collected 2011
CACGCAGACTGCTCCCGCTCATTTCCTTCCTCTTCTTCGCGACGTTTTGCGCGCGGGGAGAGAGAGAGAGAGAGAGAGAGAGAGAGAGAGAAAGAGAGAAAAAAGTGAAAAGAAAAGAAACGCACTTTTTGTATATCGCTCGAGCGAATTCAGAGAGAAGATGAGAGAGAAGAGAACGTAGCGTGACATAAAAAATGGCCACGCAAGTCGGACACATCAAGAGGATAAATCACTTCAAAGGCATAAACGTGGATGGCTTTCAATTCCAAACTCCGGACGTGAAAGCGTACGTCTTAACCCATTTCCACTCAGATCACACGATTGGTTTAACTTCCTCGTTTAAAGGACCTCAAAAGATTTACTGTTCGAAAATTACCGGGAATCTAATCAGAGAGATTACTAAAGTGAAAGAACAGTTTGTGGTCCAATGCGAGTTGCACAAAGAGACAGATATCGAAGGCACTTCGTTCACTGTGACATTTTTCGATGCCAATCACTGCCCGGGCGCGGTGATGGCGTATTTTTTCGATAAAGAGACGAAGAAAACTGTGTTACACACGGGAGATTTTCGCGCGGACGAGGAGAAAGTGCAGAAGAACCCCACGTTGTTGGAAACATTGAAAAGAAACGGGCGCGTGGATGAATTATATTTAGATACGACGTATTGCAATCCGAATTACGATTTTCCGAGTCAGAAAGTCGCGTTGCAGTGTGTGCAGAAAATAGTTCTAGAGGCTTTAAAAGAAGAACCGAAGACGTTGTTCACGTGTAGCGCGTATAGCGTCGGGAAAGAGAAGGCGTTTAAAGCCATCGGGGAGGCAGTGCATAGATTTTTCAACAACGAAAAGAGTCAAAACAATAATGTAAATGATAATACGAAAATTGCCGTCATGTTGAAGAAGAAGCAAATGCTCACGCTGACAGAGTGGTACGACGAAGATTGCTTTACGTGTTTTGAGGGTGAACCGGATGATCCGACTGGGAGTAAAGCTATGGAGCAACATGTGCGTGTGATTTCACATGGCGGAAAGGATCCGCACGTGTCCATGAATGCCATTTTACTCGCCGAGAAACATCGTTTCAAACGCGTGATTGCGTTTTCACCATCCGGTTGGGCTTGGAAATGGCAAATGCGGAAAACGTACGAGGAGACGAAGTGCTTGGTTTGTGAACCGTGGGAAGGAAACGACAGATCGACAAAACTATACCATGTCCCGTACAGCGAACACTCAAGTTACGGCGAGCTCTTAGGTTTCGTCGAGAAGGTAAGGCCGAGAAAGATAACGCCCACAGTAAACGCCGATACAGAAAAGGATCGTGACAAGTTACTCAAACGGTTCGAACAGTGGTTGGATTTATCCGCGAATAAAGGCAAGCTCCATCACTACTTTTCAAAGCCAAAGACGAAAAACAATACTACGAATAATAATAATAATAATAATAAGAGTGACGACACGATCATTTGTTTAAGTTCAGATGACGAAGATGACGTTGAAATCATCGATCCTTTGATACGGGCGGCGTTAGGGAACGTTAAAATCGACATCCGCACGCAGCAAAGAGAGTTGGACAGACTTGCCTGTTCGAAGGCCGAGAAGAAGGGAATCAAACAAGAGAACAACAGTGGAGAAGAAAAAAAAGAACGTATCATCATTGATTTATCCAGAGATAGCAATAGTCCTGTGAAAGGGATCAATAAGCACTCTTCTCGCGAAGTGTTAGAACCTTTCCCTCTCGGGTGCGTCTGTGTCGTTCGTAATGGCGAGTTTAAGCAATTCAAGAATCGAAATCACGTCGAGCAAAGGCTCCGAGAGCTCGGCGCCGAAGTCGTTAACAGAAAATCGTCACGCGTGACACACATCATGTGCGCACACGGAAGTATGCAAGCGACAGAACTCTTGAGATTGGAAAAATTGAATTATAATAAAGCGACCACTACTCCTGCGAGGACATCTTCTGCCGTCACAGTCGTCGCAGCTGCCGCAGAAGCAAGCAAAAAATCGAACGAAAAGAAGAAGAGCGAGGATGAAGAAGAAGAAGAGGAAGAAGAAAACGAAGAGCATATGGAAGACGCCATCACGGTCACAGAAAGTTGGCTCATGCGTCACGTTCGCGCGATGAAAAACGGAACCGCCCGAGAGCACACGAGCGAGGAAATCGAGCTGTTCCACGAGCGACAGCGGAAACGCTTGAAACTCGCTCGCGCGGAGAAGGAGAAGAAGAAGAAGAAGCAAAAGTAAACGAAGTCACTCCGCCTGAGGATAAACAAAGGAGCATCATCGTGAGCGCATCGTTGTAGTGAGTCGCGTACCTGTACGTAAATGTGTAATAGTAGTAGTAATATAGTAGTAGTAGTCGTAGTGGCAGTACCGTGGCACAATAATAACGTGGCGTTTTTTTGCCGTGTTTTTTCTCAAAGCGAGACTTTTACAAGTGAGAAGGAAATTATTTTACGAGAGCTGATTTTTTTTCAGCAGTTTTTTGAGAGATTTGAGGAAACAACAAAATTAAAATTTTACGACTTGCTCGAGGGGCCCGATCTGTTGTTGGCAATTAGAGTTGTTGCCGCACAAATTATTTTCCACCGCACCTTGTTTGCAGGAGCGACGTATCATCATCCGCCTACTCCAACCAGCGCTCGTGTTATTGCGTCGAACAGAACGATGAACTCCAACACCCCGACTCCGCACGGGATCCATCATCGCGAAGGCCAAACAGTCGAGGACATCGCTCGAGCACCTCCAGGAGAGAGAGTGTTGAAAGTGTCCCAAAACACGCAGACGAACAAATTGGCCACTTCGATTGGTTTCGTCTGCGAACACGGAGAAGCGCCGCTGATTTTAGCCCTGGGCCCTGCGAATGTGAACACGGCGGTGAAAGCGATGGCCATCGCGAGGAGGAAATTGAAGGAAGAAAACGTGGATTTGCGTTTGTATCCGACGTTTCGAGCCGCCGGGGATGGCGCGAAACGATTTTCGGCAATTCTTTTGCAGACATGGAAAGAAGAAGGGAACGGGGACATGCAAGCGGAGGACGATGAGACAGACTTGAGTTTGACGTGCGGGTCGAACTCCGTCCCGAGCCAAGTGGCCGGGGCGATAGCTGGAAAGATTCGCGAGGGATACTCGGTCTCTATTCGAGCATGCGGCGCAGAAGCGGTGAGTAAGACGGTGAGCGCAGTGACGTTTGCGAGAATGTTTTTGGCCGATACAGAGAAGAATCCACCAGAGTCCACACCGTTGGGGAGAGTCGTGGATATTTCGTGCGCTCCAGAGTTTCGACACGAGTTGGTTGGGAGCGACGGACAAGAGAGGACGATTTTGTTGTTCACGATTAAAGTGATTGACCCGAGAAATGCGCCTACAGTTTCAATGAGCACGGAGGCGAGCGGAGGCATTTCCATGGAACGGCAACGAAGGTTAGCCGAAGATGTTAACGCTGCTGCTAATGCTAATCCTGCTGTAAAAAACGGCGAAGAAGTTTCGTATTGTCACCAATGCGGCGCTGTATTCAATCGCATGAGTGCAAATTTCTGTTCCCAGTGTGGCTGTAAGAGAAGCTAATTTTTAAAAGCTGTTTTCTTCTCTTATGGTACCTGGTACTACGTTTGTATGTTTATATATCGCACGGTGGGTGTGGTGGTACTTCCTCGTGCATCATCATCCTTTTACTTACCTCACCGTTTGTTATTGAAATTTTGTGCACTGTGTGATTCATCACGTGTAACTCTACTATACTCTATAAATACTACTACATCTAAGTTCGACAAAAACTACAGTACTATTTTTGAGGCGCACGCAAACTACAGTGCAACAACATTTTTCTCTCTGCCACGTGTTAACGTTTCGAAAACACCATGAAATACCGTTCGATTCGACTACCAGCTTGCCAAAACCGGTCGAAGAAACTTTCTTCGTACGTTTCAAATCCGGAACCTTTGCCTGGAGCAGAACCGGTGTATAATCGAACGCCTTGCACGTTTTCAAACGATGCTTCAATCGTATCGCTCGACTCGTCGGCCCCGTAACTTTTCTCGCTTTCAAACGCTATTTCGTCATCATCAACGGTAAGCCCGGATATCATCTTAGCTAAGGTGTGCATGTACCTTTCGTTGTCCGAATAAATGGTTAAACCTCCGCCACCATCACCATTTTTATCCTTCTTCTTCAATGCCATGTGCGCGGCCACGAAAAATTCTTTGTTCAACAATGCTTTATCGTTTCTTGACTTCTCGTCGCCGGAGTGATGCGGTGGTTCTGGGAAGTTTATAAAGATTTGATGCAAAGAATTTGGAGGAATGCTTTCTCTCAGTAAACGAAACGCATCCCCGGATACGACCGCGATGTTTTGAAGTTTTGAAACGCATATTCTGTTGAAGATATCGCACGAACGGTCTCTGCGCAACTCGCTCGCGATCCAGACTTTATTCTTGTTGTTCTTCGATGAAGACGAAGAGCTCGCGGCGGCTTGAGCTAGAGCCCACTCGCCGTTTCCAGCGGCAACTTCGAGACATATTTCATTTTCTTCTTTCGCCTTCTTGTGCACGTCATGAAAGAGCTTCTTAAAGTTTATGTGTCCAGTCTTCGAATCGATCGTCTTCTTCAAGCGTTTTCTCAGCTTTTCCGTGCGTTTCTTTTTGTCATCTTCTTTGACGAATACTTCGTTCAAACCCAGAGAATTTTCGAGTTCTTGGAACAACAATTCACTAGTGCTGCTGCTATTTTCTCTATTGTTGGTGTTGGTGTTCGTGACGTCATCTAAGAGGACATTCCCAAGTTTTGACGTGAACAAAAGGCATCTGGAAAAACAGTCGTCGATGGTTGTTGTCGTTTCTTTTGAAGAAGACGAAGATGAAGAGTCTCCATCCTCCTTGCTGACGATGTCTTTCAATCTAACCATGTCACGCTCGAGTTCCAAACGATTCGTATTGCGAAAGAGATTGCGACGATGTGGGTCTGCTAATTCTAACTCGTCTTCTTCCACTGTTTCCACTTCTTTTCCTTGGACCGAGCCTTCGTTAGCCTCGCGAGCTTGTTTGCACGCTTTTTCGCACGACTTTATCGCTTTCAAACATGCTTTTATGCTCTTTTTTTTTTTCTTATCCGTTGCCAACGTAAGTGCAATGTTGGCTTCTAAACGCGCCAAACAACCGTACATTTGCGACAAGCAATCGTATTTTTGTGCCATCTCTCGTCTCTCCGGTACCTTTTGTTTCACGTTCGGATCGTGATAAAATTTGCACATCTTACCACGTTGACACTCTCCGTTCTTCCAGAAGAGACACGTCGGTGCCTGTCGCTCTTTTACTCCATTCTTTAGGCCATCTTTCACGCCCCTTCCGTTCAAACAATCGCCGATGGATGTTTGCATGGATTCAATCTCTTGCTTCAACAAATCCTGGCGAAACGACTGTGCATACATTTTTGCCAAGAGAAGTTTTGATGTGCCATCTAAAACGTCGTCAACTTTCGTACCTGTCCACTGAATCGCAGATGACACGTCTCCGGTGCGCAAACAGACGCGATAAAACGTATTTAAAGCTCTCGAATCGATTCCAACGCCGCGCGCACATTGAGAAATATCATTGTCACCATCTTCACTGCTAACTTTACTCGTCGACGCCATACTCTCTATGAGTTTTACGACTGCTCTCGCGTCACACTCGATTAAATACGATTTCAATAACATCGTAAAAGCGACCACATTTGGTTTACAATCTGGTCGTATGATGGCGTCTTCTCTTCCCTTTTCTTCTTCTTCTTCTTCTTCTTCTTCTTCTTTGTATTTTGTCTCAGTCACCATTCGCCTGAGAATGATTTCAATATCCTTCGTTCTCCCAGCGTTAGCGTAGGCATTTAACAATGCGCAATACGTATAAACCGATGGATTAACTCTTTGATTTTTGACCAAATTTCTAAACGTTTGCGTCGCTTTGGAGAGCTGTTTGACTCTTGCAAAGTGCTGAATATTTGACGTCGCGTCGTTTCGAGCACGTTCTATTGATTTACTATTTCCCAGTGCTTTCCCATTCGATGACGATAATAACAGAGGACTTTGAGGTAACAACGCCGCCGAGATATCTTTTTCGTCCTCGTCGTACATCTCCTTCTCTTCGTCCTCGTCGTCATCATCACCCATTTTTCTTTCCCCTTCTTCTCCTTCCGTAGTAAAAGTGTTGTTCGTTTGGTAGTTGAACTGCTGCTGCTTCAAAGCGCTCTTCTTTTTCCCAGGCGGTCTCGTCAAGTTCATCTGTTGCATCAGCTCTTTCCTCGCTTCAAACTCATCGTACGCTTCCTCGTCTTTTCCTCCTTCTTTGTCTCTCTCCCCTTCTTCTCCTTTTCCGTCACGCGCGTCCTCAAATCCAGGAGCGGTCCATTGCGCCTCATCTTTCTCCTCGCGTCTGCGCTTCTCCCGAAACCGTCTGTTCCGTTCCGCGCGTTCTTTCTGTTTCACTCGTCGTCTCTCCTCTTCATTTTTCAGGTGGGTCTCGTTCAGCCACGGCCGCTTGCGTTTGCCCATCTTTATCCCTCTCTGCTGGAGCACGAAGACGACCGGGGGGTCTTTGTGCCCTACACAAAACACAAAGCGCGTTTCGACAAAACAAAAGAGAGAGAGAAAAAGAAGGAAAAAAAGACGAGTTTTGTGCCATCGTCTTTAGGCGTGTGTGTTTGGCTTGTTTTTTTGTACTTTTGCGGGCCCAACCCAACAAGTTTTTCGAAAAGTTCAGAGTGTTTTTGTTTGATTTTTGAAGGAGGGAAGTACAATAATATCTAAAATATGGAAGAAAGAATCTGCGAAAAGCGGCTTCCAAAAGATATTCATTTCTTTTTCCTTCGGACATCGGATGAATAAAAAGTATTTTTCAAAACGCGACAACCTCACAGAATTAATTAATCCAAGTTGAACTAAGGTAGAATAAACCAAAGGGAAGGCGCGGGAAGGCGCGGGTTCGATCTCGCGTCCTGCTGTCTGAGGTTTTCTCTTTCGATCTCGCGCCCTGTCTAACATCTCTCCGATCTCCGCGGGGGAGGATCGTTCGAGTGCACGAAGAAGATTTGTTTTTATCCGACGGGTGTTTTAATCCGTTTGTATTTAGTATTTAATAAGTTCCTCTGGGGGGATCTTTTAAAACTGTTGAAACCACACGCGCCGCGCGGAACTCTGCACCGAGAAGAAGAAGAAGAAGAACGACCGTATCAAACATGAAGCGATCGTCCAGAGAAGGTCGAAGACGGCAAAGCTTGGAAAGAGAAAACGAAGAGCTGAAGAACCACGTGAAAATGTTGGAAGAGCGATTGATGAGGACGATGACGACGACGAGTTCTTCGAGAGATTCGAACGCCGAAGCTTCTAGCCCGTTCTCTTTACCTTCTCCTGATGCGCAACAACGTCGTTCCTCCAATCGCGATAACGTGAGGGTTATAACGCCCAGGAAGTCCCTACTAGATTCAGATTTCTTTCAGCCTGACCTTCCCTCAAAGAAGAACGTTCCTCAAGGGTGGGAAAGCATATACGATGTCCTTAACGAAGCCGAGTATGCCGGTTGGTTGATTAATCCGAAACATTTAAAAATACTAGATGAGATTTGTAAAGGGAGCGAAGGTACGGTGTTTAAAGCGAAATGGGAAGGCGCTAGCGTAGTGGTGAAGAAAATGGGCTTGAGAAACAAGAAGCAAGCAAAAGCGCTGCTTCGATCAGCAGAGATATCTGCAAAACTGAGACACCCAAACGTGCTTCCTTTACTTGGTGCACATTTTAATCCATACGGGGATTCATATTTGATGTTTCCAATGATGCTATTTGGGACGATGAAGCAATGGTTGGAGAAGGCCGGCGTCAGCGCTTTGTTCGGAGGGGCTACAAAGAGTAAAGCGCACGATTATAAGAAGCGGTTGAAAGCCGCCTGGGACGTAGTGAAAGGCATGTGTTACTTAGAAGACATGTCCATCATGCATAGAGACTTGAAACCGTCGAATATTTTTATGAAGAGCTCGGCAAAAGGCTGCGCAGTGATTGCAGATTTTGGACTGGCACGATACAGCCCTTTGAAAGATAACGAAAGCACGCCTACGGCCTGTACGGGGACGTTTATTTATATGGCTCCAGAAGTTATCGTCGGTAAATGGTACGATACTAAATGCGACGTTTACAGTTTTGGTATCTTGTTGAATGAGTTGCTGGATCTAAAAGCCCCGTATTCGGGATTATACTATTCACCACAACAAATCGCCCAAGCTGTGGTGGATCAAGACATGAGACCGAAAATGTATTCAAACGAAAACTCTCAAAATACGAAACGTTTACAAAAGTTGGTTGAAAAATGTTGGGATAAGAATCCGAACAAGAGACCTACCTTTTCAGAAATTCGCAATGAAATGGATGTAATAATGCCGTGTTTAGAAGTGGCAGATTCTCCCGAAGCTTTTCCAGGCACCGGGGACTGCTACGATAACGGCAGAGAAAGCTCGGAATCAAGATCTTCCCGAGAAGAGAGCACAGGGCCACATAATAATCCCGTTCTCGGAAGTTTGAATAAAGTTCTCGAAGCGTTCTTCTAAATTAAAGCTAAAAATGAGTTTATATGTAGGATCAAAAGTGGCTGATCAACTTGCCAATTTTAGACTTGTTTTACGGGGCAAATGTTCCCATAGATGTATATAATTGTATTGTTTGGTGTTGTATATACACTAGTATGATGAATTAAACAACAAATTGAATGAATGCGTATATGAAACGTTATCGATCGATAGAACTTTAGAACTATACCACGCGTGACGCACAGAAAGAGAAGGAGATTAAATTATAGCATGAGGAAAGTTTGTGTTTCCTAAAAAGAAAGCAAAAAATACGCGAAACTTCTTCTCACGCGCATTTTAACTGTACAAAAAGAGTAAGCATGACCAGAACGATTGCTTACTCTCGACGACGAAGACGACGACGACGACGACAACGACTATGGATAAAAGAAAATCAATCACCATCGTTCTTCATATTCCTCTCCTTTATCTTCTCCGCTTCGTCGACCTTTGTTTATTTGTTTTCTCTTTTCGCGTCTGCTGAAACAAAAGTCGGACTGCGAAGTGCGACAACGACAACTGCCAAGACAACGACAGCGGCTTCTTTTCCGGGAGCTCGTTCGTTTACGAACTTTTCAATGACGCCAACAGTGAAACCTCGCGGCGAAACGAGAATCGTTAATGGCGTTCCATCGATGACATCTCCAAGAAATCGAATAATTAACGGTAAACCGGTGTACGAAACATCCACGTTTCCGTTTGTCGTTGCCATTTTTGGATCCTATACAGACGAGACTGGCAATGCAGTTCGCGATTTCAGATGCGGAGGGACGTTTGTGTCTACTCGACACGTGTTGACGGCATCGCATTGTTTCTTTTCTGATGGACTCGTTTCAAACACGCAAAATTTTTACGACAAGATGGAGGTTCTCGTAAACTCCGTGCAGCTCAACCACGGAGGAGGAGGTGAGGAATATAAGTTTATTGAAATTGCCGAAGTGCACGGGAATCCAGATTTCAATGGGATGAATTTCGATCAAGATTGCACTGTGCTTCGTCTGGCAAGACCAGCGAGTGAGATATTCGACGTACAGCCCGTAAGACTTGCATGGGCCGCCAATGAAGTAGACGAGGTCGAATTCAAAACCGTTTACGACGAAAACGAGATGTGCTACGTTGTCGGATTTGGCGTAGACTCGAGCGGTTTCTTAACTGAATATTTGAATAATGCCACTGTTCCGCTCGTCTCTGAAGAGACTTGCGAACATAGCGACTCCTATCCTGGATGGCCGTGGGGGAACCCGATCTCAACCTCCATGATTTGCGCGGGATATAAGTCTGGTGGAACCGACGCATGTCAAGGAGATAGTGGTGGGCCCTTGCTACATGCGGGTACGCTCGCTCAAGTCGGTATCGTAAGTTGGGGCGAAGGCTGCGCATTGGAAAACAAATACGGCGTATATACAAAAGTAAGCGCGATGCGAGAATTTATTCATAGCATCGTTGGCGACGAACTGTACGAGCATTCACCATATAAATCTGACTCGGACGAAGAAGAAGAAGAAGAAGAAGAGTTACCATTAAGACCACGTCCGTTCCGATGCTTTTAATACAAAACTAACCATGGAATATTAATTAATCTATCAAATGCCCGTAACACTAGCTTGGACTGACCCTTCCTCGGGAAGTTCCTCCAACAGCTTCATCCAGTTGGGAACACCGGCGCCAGATTTCCACAACGTACCGTTCTTAGCGATTGCAAAAAACACGTCTCTCACCGTAGGATCGAATCCATCCACTTCCACTTGATTAATGATCCATCTTCTCCACGCCGTTTGATCCTGTGCCTGTATGCGCCACCTTTCCTTGGCATTGGCAAAAATGTTCACCTCAACCTCTGAAGAACTGCTCTTCTTGTTTCGTCGCGAGCGATTCCCAAACGTCAGATCCATCGGCTCGTCCCCTGTCGGCTTTCCGTCGTTTTCTAACATTGTCACCGTGCACACCAAAATCTTATTCTGAATAAACTTCTCCTTGAACTTTTCCAAGTTTGCCATCGTTTCGAAAATGTGCGCTTCAGAACCGGCAACGACGAAAACTCTATATAAAGACCGAAGTCTATTCAACGGAACCGTACCTTCGTCTTTTTTCAATTGCACTTGTAATCTCCCCAGTTCTTCTTCTCTTTCCGCTTGCTGTAAAGTCGCATCTCGCCCTTTCAACTCGTTCTTTAAGAGTAATCCCAACACCACTAACGCGGTGGTGTTTACGCCCAAATTTTTCAACGTTTCTATTAAATCCGGCACATCTTCTGCGAGTTCTCCTTCGCCACCTCCGCCTTTCAAAGCTTGCACTAATCTCGACAAAATAATGAAAAGACCAACTATTGCTCCAGTTGCTAAAGATCCGAACGTGAAAAGTTTCAAAAATCGGAACGGTTCCGCCGCTTCTGCTCGAAGCTTCGCCTGTGCTGCTTGTTTCTCTTTCCTGTCCCCGAACTCGGCGTCGATTTCTTCAAACTGTTCGGTGCTCCGAAACATAGCCAAGTCATCGTCACGTTGCAACACTCGAAAGTCCAAGTCAAACTTTTCCAACGCGACCACCAAATCATCTTTCGCTTGCTCGAATTTGTTCATCTTTACATATGCACATGCTCGATTGTAGTGACTTGCTCGAGACTCTTCTTCGTTCGGGTTCAGCATTAAAGCGTCCGTGAAAAAAGCCGCTGCTTCTTGATATTGTTTCGCTTCGAACTTTTCCAAGCCAATGTTGACTTTCTTCGCCGCTTTTGAGACTGGAGCATCCCCTTGTTCGCCCGCTTTGACAACGACTGTTGTTTGTCCACGTCTTCTTCCAACAAAAATTTCCTTTGAAATGTTATTACGCACACGACTACTATTACCGCTGCTGCGGCCGCTGCTGTTCATAAATCTACTAAAACTCCTACAGGCACTGTTGTTGTTGTTGTTGTTGTTGTTGTTGACGTTTTTGTTGTTTTTGTTCTTGTTTAAATAAGAAGAAGAAGAAGAAGAAGAAGAAGAAGAACTCGTTGTTCTCGTCGTTCTTCGTATTCTTCTC
>MDTG01211762.1_pt1 | contig 11594 bp, 14 predicted proteins | sample 811421 | NCBI WGS metagenome assembly MDTG01 (sample SAMN05326645, study PRJNA326480) | marine metagenome | isolation source: seawater | place: Pacific Ocean: South East | collected 2011
AGTAAAAATAGAAAATTTCGAGTTAAAGGAAAGTGCCAAAGAATTAAATATTGGTATTTACGGTTGGTATGCTATTTGTCCATCAAAAGAACTTAAAAAAAATAAGATTTACTATTTCTCAATGTTTGATGAACCATTACTATTATTCAGAGATGAGAATAATTTAGTACGTTGTGTCAAAAATGTATGTCCTCACAGAGGAGCATCATTTTATGATGGAGATTTAATAAATGGTGAATTAACTTGCCCATACCATGGAGCAAAATTTACTTCTGAAGGCAGCTGTAAAAATGTAGATAGATTGACCTGTAGCCATATAATAGACAGTAACTACAAAAGCTACGCAAAAAAAATTCATCTTTACCAGTATAAGACACTAGAAAAAGATGATTATATATTGATAAATTATTCTGAATGTCCAGAAACCAATTTAAATGATTCTCAAATGGATTGCTCGGTTGACAATCATGAATTATCAAAACATGGATTTAAAATAGATGATTATGTATCGGAAGAAGTTTTAGTTGACTTTAAATGTGACTGGGCCAGAATTATTGAAAATCATTTAGATATACTTCATATATTCTGGGTTCATGGTGATACAATTCCAGATAAAGATGTAAATAAAAACGTTCTTACAAGCTTCAATCAAAAAATAAACATAAGTAAAGAATTTATAGAAAGCATATATTCTTATAAAAATGACTCTTCTAAGGAATTTATAAGGATTAAATTTATACCTCCAGGGAGAATATTAATTTATAAAGGCGAACCTAATCAATCAAGATATGTCCAAGTTCTTGACCATATTCCTTTAGGCAATAATAAAGCAAGAGTAATAGTGAGACACTATAGAAAATTCCTAAAAAACAAAATAATAAGAGATCTTGTTCTTTTTGAAGAAATCCAGAGAAAAACTTTTTATAAGATTTTTAATGAAGACTATATGATTTTAAAAACACAAACCTATAATTTAAAACTGGAACTTATCAAAAATGATGAAATAAAATTGCTTGGAGAAGATAAGATAATAAAATATTTTTGGAATTGGTATAAGAAATCAGAAGAAAAAGATAACCCTTGGAGATACAGCAAGAAATTAGAAAATAATATGGACGTTTACGATGATTTGATTTTCAAATATCCCCCTGAAATAAATAAATTTGATATCTTGAATAATTTAAAAATCATTAGAAAAACAATTTTAAGATATGCTTCTCCTTTAATACTATTTTTATTACTAATATAATGAAAAAAATTGATAGGCCAGCATGGTTAAATTGGATATATCTATTAATATTCATAGGTTCTTCAATTCAATTATTTTCATATTGGAGTAATAAGCTCTTTTGAAAAATAAATACTGGTTAGAAGCTAAAAAAGTAACTGTATTAAGAAACAATTTTAAAGTAATTAATAATTTAACGCTGAAAATCAAGACAAGCGAAAGGGTTTTAATCCTTGGCCCCAACGGTTCTGGGAAATCATCAATTGTAGATTTAATAAATAGAAATATTTATCCTATAGATAAATCAAATTCAAGCTTTAAATTGTTTGATAAGAAATTAATAAATATTTGGAATCTTAGGCAAAGAATAAGTACAGTTAATCAAGATATAAAGTTAAGAATAAATGCGAATTTAAAGGTAATAGATCTTATTATTTCTGGCCTTTATGGTAAATTTTGCAAAGTAGACAATCATAATAAAAAAGATTTTAAATTAGCCGAAGAACAACTCAAACGATTAGTAATGACTCACATTACAGATAAAAAATTTGGACAATTATCAGAGGGAGAGAAACAAATTTCCCTTATCGCAAGAGCATTAATAAATAATCCTGAAATATTAATACTTGATGAACCTACCACTAATTTAGATTTAAGATCTAAAATTGCTTTACTACGAAAGATTGAGGAATTATCAACTAAGAAAAAGAATATATTATGTATTACTCATGATATTGATATGGTCACAAATTCTTATAACAGAATAATTATGTTAAAAGATAGAAATATAGTTGCAGATGGTAAACCTGAAGAAGTAATGAAAAGCAGGAATATAAATAAACTTTTTGATACTAATATTAAATTATTAAAACACAAGAATAATTGGTCGATTTCAAGGTAATTTAAATCTATATGATTATTAAGATAAAGACTAGGATCAATAACAATATATAGAAATATACTTTTTTATCTCTATTAAAAATGCCTTTATTTCTAAAAGAGGAAGATCCGCACCTAGCACATACAATTTTTCCACCTAAAGATCGGTCAGAGATTAAATTATTACTTCCACAACGAAGACATGTTTTATTTACCATAGTTTTTTTTGCAATAAATTAAAAAATCAGGAGGAATTGCAAGAATCATTTTAAAAATTTGTAAAGAATCTCATCAATAACTAAATCCTTAATGAGAATCTGTTGCAATAAGTCAATTTTTAATCCATAATTAATAATAATTAATAATATTATATTAAAAATGAATTTCCATAATTATGGAGAGTCAAGCACCCAATCTGTAAGAATAATAACTGGACAATCAGTTTTAATAGACCCTACTTCTAGACCAAAAGGTACTTGCTTAGAAGTTGAAAATGGTATTGCAAGAGTTTATTGTCCTTGTGAAGAAACAGAAGGCATGACATTAGCCTTTCTGCAATCAGGAGATCAACTTAGGACTGATCGTTTATGTAGTGAAGGTGTATGTGTAGAGGCATTAACAGATCTTTCATTTCATAGCAATGCAGAGATTTCTGATAATTCTGGATTTGATGCTGTGAATGAATGGACGTTGCAGCTACTAAGAATTAGACATTTAGGAAACGCCGAACAAAGATTGCAAGCACTTTTTGCTATTTTAGTTAATAGATTAGGAAGAAGATGTGGACAATGGTGCGAATTACCATTTAGATTAACGCACGAAAGGATTGGTGAACTTATTGGTTCAACTAGGGTGACTTCTACAAGGTTAATTTCAAAATTAAGAACTGCTGAATTACTAATAGCCCCACTAGGAACACAAACTGTTAGTGTTGCTCCTTCATTCATTGAATCATCACCTTTAGATAGTTAAAAATGCTTTTAAAAAGAATGATGTCTGAATCATTAGTAGAAAAATTATTAATAGAGATAGATTCAATAAAGGCTAGAACAAAAAATATTAAAGTAACATTAAAATATACAAATAATAGAAATCTTAAATTCAGATTAAAGAAAGAATTTCGCTCACTATTAAATAGATTAGTAGATATACAAAATATTAGTTCACAGATTTACAACTCAAATAAAAATCAAATATGTTTATCAGCTTTATTAGAAGAAAAATGCAAACGAATTAAATTTGAAATCTATAGTAGCAAAGAATTATTTCTTACTTAATTCATTGTCTATTATTAAAAGTGCAGAAGGCTGATTATCAGCGAAATTAACTTGATTTAATATATGAGCGAATTCATCTTCAGATTTTATTTGTCCTTCCATAATAGGGTCTAAAAACACACTTGTCCGTGAATCAAAAGACCTATCTGCCATTGAATAAAGTTGTTGAATAGATGATGATAAATCGGCTTCCATACTAAAAGCATATGAAATTACCTCCGTTATGGAATCCCATTCTTGAATAGGTTTCTCGATATCATGAAGTTGAACTTTCTGCCCTCTAGCTATTAAATAGTCTGAAAATTTGTATGCATGATCCATTTCGTCTTTTGATTCACTTAAAAAAAAGGAACTAAATCCATTTAAATCTCTTTCTTTAAACCACAAGGAAATTGAGTAATATTGAACATTTGCATTTCTTTCCATAGTTAAGTGGTGATATAAATTCTCAAGTAAATCTTTATCTAAATTCTGAGCTATGGCCCTACCAGATAAACCAAAATTGATTTTTGTAGTTAATTTCGTGCAGTTTCTAGACATAGATCTTTTAAAGCTACTTATATTATACACTATAATGTATAAAATATCATTCGAGAGTATATAATATTTTTTAATAGTTAATGTAGTTACTATATGAATTCAAGTAGTTTTGGCATATTCAAAAAATATTATATTTTCAAAAAGAAAAAGTGTAAGAAGGAAAAGTGCTCAAATTGGAAAGGAGGTAAATGCAGATGTCATTAACTATATTTAAATAATAGACCTTCTATATCCTCCAGGGAAAAGAAACACTTTACTCCCTTTGATTATTGAGAGATCACAATTACTACCAACTTTTAAATTTTGTTTGATATTTGTCCTAACTCTCAAATTAATATTTGATATTTTTACTTTATAAACAAAATACTCACCCAAAAACTCCTTAGCAATTATTTCTCCTTTTCCATTTTTAGATTCTCTCAGAGAAAAAGACCTAGGAGAAATAGATAAGAATTTTACTTTTTTATTATTTATAAAATCATTAATCTCGATAATGCCTATAGAAGAATTAAAGTGATTCTTTTCAATATCTAACTTTAGGATATTATTGCCAAGGATAAATGAGCTTACAAAAAGTGATTTTGGATTATTTATTATTTGATGAGGTTTATCAAGTTGATGAATTTCACCATCATTCATTACGGCAACTTTATCACAAATAGCCATAGCTTCTTCTGGATCATGAGTAACCATCAAACCACTAGCGTTACATTCTCTTAAAATATTCGGCAACTCTCCTCTTAATCTTAATCTGACATTAAGATCCAAGCTACAAAAGGGTTCATCAAGCAACAGAAAGGAAGTTCCAGGAGCTAGAGCGCGTGCAATAGCAAGTCTTTGTTTCTGGCCACCGGACAATTGATGTGGATATCTATTCTGTAATTGTTCTATTCCTAAAACTCTTAATAGGTAATCAACCCTCGAATTATCTTTTTTATTCTTACAACCAAATAAAGCATTTTCATAGGCAGTTAAGTGTGGGAAAAGGGCATAATCCTGAAAAACCATTCCAATATTTCTTTTCTCAGGAGCAACCATTCTCTTAGAATTAGATATTTCTCTATCGTTTAGGATTATTGTTCCTTTTTTAGGCAACTCAAAGCCTGCGATGAGTCTCAGTAGTGTTGTTTTACCACATCCAGAAGGGCCCAAAAGGCCTAAAAGCTCACCTTTTTTTATTTCAAAATTAATTGAATTTAATATCCATTTTGAAGGATTATTACTCACATATGTATGATATAAATTATCGACAATTAATGAATTTTTATTTTTCAATTAAAGATTAGAGGTAATAAACTAAAAATTAGCAAGAATAAATATTTAAAAAAAATATCAGTATATTTTTATACTTAAATAAAAATAAAATTAAAATACCATGAAAAAAAAAGAAAGAGCAAAAATAATATTAGATGAACTTAATCGCCTTTACCCTGAAACCCCAATACCGCTCGACCACAATAATGCCTTTACTTTATTAGTTGCTGTAGTCTTAAGTGCTCAATCAACAGACAAAAAGGTAAATGAACTTACTAAGGATCTTTTTTTTAAAGCCGATACACCAAAAAAAATGATCAAATTAGGAATTAGTAATATATACGAACATATTAAGCAGCTTGGGTTATCAAACCAAAAGTCAAAAAATATTTATAACCTATCAAAAATTCTTGTTGAAAAATTTGAAAGTAAAGTACCTAATAATTTTGAAGACCTTGAGTCACTCCCTGGAGTAGGTCATAAAACAGCCTCTGTTGTGATTTCACAAGTCTTTAATATTCCTGCCTTCCCTGTTGATACTCATATTCATAGATTATCCCAAAGATGGGGATTAACTAATGGGTCAAATGTTGCTCAAACGGAAAAAGATCTTAAAAAGATATTTCCAATTAAAGAATGGAATAAATTACATTTACAAATTATTTTTTATGGTAGAGAGTTTTGTACCGCAAGAGGATGTGATGGCACTAAGTGCTTAATATGTAGAAAATTATATCCAAATAGAAAAAAAAAGTTTATAACCAAAAAAGCATAAAAGAATTTATATAATGATTACAGTAATAAATATTTTATGAGAGTTGCAATCTCTGGTGCCTCTGGCAAAACTGGATATAGAATAGTAGAAGAGTGTATTAAAAATGGATTTAAAGTAAAGCAAATCTTGAGGGAAAATTCAAAAATAAGTGAAGGGATAACGGATATTGATTCAATCAGATTATCGCTTGCTGATAAAAGCAAACTTGATAATGCCCTTAAAGATGTAGATGTCTTAGTTATTGCCACTGGTGCGAGGCCCTCAATAGATTTAACTGGACCATTAAAAGTTGATGCTCTTGGGGTTTACAGACAACTTGAAAGCTGTAAGAGGATTGGATTAAGGCGAGTAATATTAGTAAGTTCTCTTTGCACTGGGAAACTCCTACATCCTTTAAATCTTTTTGGATTGATATTAATTTGGAAAAAAATTGGTGAAAATTTTTTAAAAAATTCTTCTTTTGATTGGACTATTGTAAGGCCAGGAGGATTAAAAGAATCAGAAGAGATCAAAGGTCAAAATATTTTATATTCTAAAATCGATACTCAATTTGAAGGATCAATCCCTAGAAGATTAGTTGCAAAATGCTGTATTGATTCTATAAAAAATAAGGATTCAATAAAAAAGACAATTGAAATTACAAGTTCAGAAGGGAATAAAAGTATATCTTTTAAAAAAGCTATGCAAATGATTTAATTGATGTAAAAATAAAAATAAAACATGCAAATAAATTCTAAAATAGATGCACTAAAGCTAATGCTTACAGATTTAAGAACAAGGAATGAACCTATTAGGCATAAAGCAGCCTTTAAAGGATGCCAACCAGAATTTCAAAGTCTTGTTTCAAGACTTATTAGGCAATTAGAGGAAGAACTCGATTATGAAAAGAAGCAAGATAGAAATTATTAAATTTAAAACTCTTATATAAGTTTTGACAAAAAGATAGAATTAATTGTTATTATTCATAACCTTAAATAATTGAAAAAATTTACTTCAAATATTTTAACCTCAAAAAACATTCCTAATATTATTTCATTATCAAGAATAATATTAATATTCCCGATTATATATTTTCTAGAAATAGAAAATCAAATTATTGTTTGGCTATTAATATTATTTTCAGGAGTAACAGATTTTTTAGATGGTTACTTAGCAAGAAAATTAAATATATTATCAAAAACTGGAGCTATTTTAGATCCATTAGCAGATAAAATAATTATTATTATTCCTTTAATTTGGCTTTGTAAAGAAAATATTATTCCCTACTGGTCACTTTCAATTATTACATTTAGAGAGTTAATTATTACAGCCTTTAGATCATCAAGAAATGATGGGATGCCTGCATTAAAATTTGCAAAATATAAAACTTTACTATTTTTTATCTCTTTAATATTTCTCTTTTCACCTTTCAAAGAAAATTATATTCATTTGCTAGGCTTAACAATTTATTGGATTGCATTTTTACTAAATATTGTCTCTTTTATAAATTATTTACCTTTAAATAGAATTGAGTCAACTTCTGGCTCGAAATAGTCACTTTTTTTGTATTTAAAATCATTATCATAACTATTTTGTAAACCTTTCAATAAATCAAATTTTGGCTCCCAATTTAATTCATTTTTAATTTTATTAATAGAAGTTAAGTAGTGGGTTAATCTTAATGGAAATAACTTCCTTGATTTTTTATCTAATTTTTCATAATCAAAAGAACACAAATTAACTTCATTCGATTTAATATTACAAACTTCAGCACACTTATATACTAATCCCTTTATGGTGACTCCTTTCTCTCCTGAACAATTATAAATTTGGTTAGTAGCTTTATCAATTTCTATAGACTTTAACATTGCATCTGAGAGATCAGAGACATGTCCTAGTTGAGTTAACAAAAGGCCATCTCCAGGAATTGGGATTTTTTGTTTATTAACTAACCTCTCAAAAAACCAATTCTCAATCTTGTTATAGTTATTCGGCCCATAAATATAGGTAGGTCTAAAACTCGTGAATGGAATCTTTTCTTTAATTAGCCAATCTTCCGTTTCAAATTTTCCTTTATGCCTACTTTCTTTATCTACTTCATCTGTTTCTAATAAAGGTAATTCATTTATATTTTTATAAACACCTGCTGAACTAACGTAAACATATCTTTTAAAGGAATCTTTTAAATAACTAATTAAATGTTTTGTTTGTTCTAATTCCCTTCCAGAAATATCAAAAATATAATCATAATTAGTATTGCTAATTTGTTTGATATCGTTAATTTGATTCCTGTCTCCTTTTAAAAAATTTATTCCTTTAGGAATATCATTATTTCCTCTTGTAAAAATATCAATTTTTACTTCTTTTGTTAATAATTTTTTTACCAATGATTTGCCTACAAATCTTGTACCACCCATTACAAGTATTTTCATAATAATAATTTTACTAACCTTAGTAGTAATCTAAATAAGTAATACTAAAAATATTACTACTAATAAGTAATTTAGGAAAATGATTTGATTATGAAACTTATCCCTGCAATTGATTTAATGGATGGAAAATGTGTAAGGTTACTTAAAGGAGATTTCAATAAAAGTAAGCAATTTTCAAAAACCCCCTCCTCTCAGGCTAAATATTGGGAAGAGAACGGAGCTTCATCCTTACATATAGTAGATTTAGATGCTGCAAGAACTGGTATTTCAACAAATGATAATTCTATAGTTTCTATAAGAGAATCAACCAAAATACCTATTCAGATTGGGGGAGGCATAAGATCTGAAGAAAGAATTCAACAATTATTTTCATATGGTATCGATAAAATTATTATGGGAACCTCTGCTATTGAGAATAGGTCATTAGTTGAGCAATTAACTCAGAAATTTCCTGGCAAAATAATAATTGGTATTGACGCTAAGGGAGGTAAAGTAAGTACTAGAGGATGGTTAAAGCAATCAGAAATCAAAGCAATAGATTTGATAAAAGATCTTTCAAAACTAAACATATCAAGCTTTATTGTTACAGATATTGATACTGATGGAACATTATGTGGACCAAATGAAGATTTCATTCGTGAAATATTAGATGTATCAATACATCCAGTTATTGCCTCAGGAGGAATAGGTTCAATATCTGATTTGTTAGCTTTAACAAAATTTGAAAATTATGGTTTAGAGGGAGTTATAGTAGGAAAAGCTTTATATGAAAATAAATTTTCCATTGAAGAGGGGAATATGGTCCTCTCATCTAAAAGGTTGCATAATATTTCAACTAACAATGATTATATTGCATAAATAATTAACTAAATTTGCATCTAGGACTGGAATTTAGAGAACAAATTAGTTAATTTAAATAAGAGTTGATATTCTTCAGTGAAAATAAATAATGAAAAATCAATCCTAATAATTGCTCCAAGCCTAATAGCAGAGTCTTTATCCTTAAAAATAACTTCTTTAGATCGAAATTTAAATGTTCTTTTAGATAAATCAGATACTAATTTATTACCAGATTTAATAATCTGGAATATTTTGAACTACCAATCTGAAGATCTTATAAGATTGGAACTTTTAAGGTTAAAAGAGCGGTGGCAGGAATCCAAGATATTAATTATTTTTTCTGGTGAATTTATTAAAAATAATATTAATTTGCCCAATCTTGCTTGCGAAGGATCATTGTTAAATCCTTCTGCAGATAAAGTTTTATCAGCAATAAATACAATAGTTAATGGTGGAAGAGTATTTGATATAGAAAATAATAAGAGATTAATAAAAAAAGAAAGAAAAGTATTAACCTTAAATCAAAAAATATTATCATCTGGTCTTAAACAAATTGATAACGAAATTAATAAAATTATTCGCTTTCTAAATAGAGAGTTAACTAATAATTTATATACATTTATTCTAAGAGGAAGATTAAGAGAATTAGTGACTGCGAAATCACTTTTGATCTTTTTATGGGGGAATTCATTAGATATTAGTATTGACGAAATATTTTCGAATGAGAAAAATGATAATTCATTGGAAGAGGAAACAATATTTATTAATAACAAAGATACTTTAGAAATCTGGAACCTAATATACAAACGGTTAACAAAAAAGTATGTCTCAGCAAATTTAGATTTTGAAATATTAGACTCATCGATTATTCTCTCGGGTTTGAAAAAAGAGTACATTTCAAGATTGATTTGTAATATTCTCAAAGAGTTAGATAATCTAATTAAAAATTTAAAAGATAACTATAGTGAAAAAAGCTATGAAGAAGATTTTATTTCCCTTGTAAATAAATTAAAAAAGAATTCTATATCTAATATTTCAGATAGTTATTTAAGAATAAAAAAAGATAATAAATCTATAAATCTAAATGAATTTATTTTTAATAAATTCAATTCTGATGAAAATGATATCGAAGCTCATAATTCATTGGTTTTTATAAACCCAATTGTAAACAATCTACCTTTGGATATTGATGGTAAATTATTACCTCTATATGAAACTGAATCATTTAAGACAATGGAATCCATAATTTCGAATTGGGTTATAAGAACAAGCAATATACTTGCGTCAGAAATTTTCAACTATTGTTCGAATTGGTACGAATTAAGATTTTTATTAATAAACACAAAATTACAATCCACAAGAAATTTTGAACGTTTTCGAAATAATATTAATAATTTTAATCGTTGGCATAATAACATTTACTTACCTATCTATTTCTATGAGAGTAAGAGAGAATATCTTGATATTCAAAATAATAAATTAATTAGATATTTTAAAAGTGAAAATCGCGAAAAAGATTTAGAAAAATTAGATTGGGTCCAAAGACAAGTTACCCTACTTGTAGAGATAAGAGATGCCGTAGCACCTCAATTGGAAATAGCTCTAAAATATATAGGGGATATATTTGTCACATTCTTAACTAAAGTAGTTGGAAAAGCAATAGGTCTCATAGGTAAAGGGATAATGCAAGGATTTGGAAGATCTACTCAAAAATAATATTGTAAAAATGAGATTACTAATTATTTTTTTTATTTATATTTTTATTAATTTATCTATATTTTCTCCTGTAAATGCTTCTAGAGGAACAGACAGTTACGATGGCAACATTTTTCCAATATATGCTGGTAATGGTTCCATAGTGCCTCCGCAAACGAACTTAAGGGAATCACTAAGTAACAAACGTATCTCAATTTTATTTTTTTACTTGGATGATAATGCAAATAGTAAAGCTTTAGCTCCTGCTATATCAGGTTTAGAATTAATATGGAAGAACTCTATAGACATTATAGCGCTTACAACAGATGAGCTTCAAAACAAAAAGAAAGAAGATCCATATGAAGAATCTTTCTATTGGAATGGACTTATACCTCAAACTGTTGTTATAGACGAAGAAGGTAATATAAAATATGATAAAAATGGAATTATTGATATAGATCAAATTAACAAAATTATTAGTGAAATAAAAGGAATAAATTATGAAGACTCATCATTTTCAATAGAAAGTTTTAATGAATATAATAGTAGAATCTCCAAAAAATTAAAAAATAATTAATTTAAATGCAGTTAGTTTACTTATCTTTATTTTTTTTTATAGCTCTAATATTAACTGATCTTATTTATTATTTTAGACCTAAATCAAAATTGAAGATCATAGCTAAAAATAATTACCA
>MDTG01331905.1_pt1 | contig 11594 bp, 16 predicted proteins | sample 811421 | NCBI WGS metagenome assembly MDTG01 (sample SAMN05326645, study PRJNA326480) | marine metagenome | isolation source: seawater | place: Pacific Ocean: South East | collected 2011
AGACCTCTCTTATGATTTCTTTGATTCCTTGATGAAGTGTCGGGAAGAGCAAACCATGTGGTTAGCCAACCTGATTAAAGAGGAGTTGCAAGGAAACGATAATTTAAACGAAGTGATAATTTTGGGACAAGCCTTCAAGGAAGAAACCAACCTTACCGTAGGTAGTCCTGCCACTTTACTAAAAAATCTCTTGGAAGAATCAAAAATTTCTGCCCGAATGTATGACCCTCATGTTCAAGATTTGGAAACCGTTGGAAAACTCTTTCCCACATTCCCGCCCGCAGTTTATTTCGTAGCAACTAAACACGATTGCTTCCGTGCTTTTGATTTCCCTGCAGGTTCAGTGGTATTAGACCCATGGAGATTCATGCCTGACCATGACCACATCACAGTTATTCGCATCGGACAGAACTAAGGTGTTTTCATGAATCTTGATTCCAAATGTGCCATTATTGTAGTGGATGCTTGGAATAAACACTGGGACGAATCAGTGCAAGAAAAAATGGATGAAATTGGACCTCAAATCAACAAGTTATTGCAACAAGCCCGTGCCAAAAACGCCGTAGTGATTCATTGTCCATCTGACCTTAATTTGGACAATACCGCTATTCAAACCACCCAATCGTTTTTTTCACCAAATGCCGATAAATTAAAAAATGAATTAACTGAAATGAATTTCCCTATGATTCTTCAAGCCGATGGAGAAAAAGTTTGGTCTGCTATCCACCCCAGCATTTCTACTGAAAATGATTATATCACTACCTCGGGACAACAAGTTCTTAATTTATTGATTAAACATGAAATAGAAAATATCTATTATCTGGGACAAGCAGGAAATATCTGCCTACTCTATACCCGAGAATTTAGCATTCTTGCGATGAAAAACAATTATAGGGCTAACTATTATCTGGTAAAAAATTTGGTCGGTTGGTTAGGAGAAAATTCCCGACAAGGTATAGATTTCTATCAACAGCACATTTGTCCTACAATTCTTTGGGAAGATTGAAATACTTCCCAACAACATAACGGCTTGTATGCAGGTTGCTTTCGTTGATGCAGGGTTTTTTATCGGTCGCCGTGGCAGACATTGGGGACCCAGAGGCAGCCTCACTAAAATGAGAAGGCTTATGGCTCAAGGCCGTAGAAGCAAAGCCAATTTCTTTCAGGCTCAAAGAAAAGCCATTATTTCGGATATGAAATATTTGGAATTTCGTATGCGTCAAGTAGGATTTTATGTTTCTAAAAATCAACCTGTCCATATGTGCTGGGATGGAGTCAAGGGTCGTAGCAAAAGAGGAACACTATCAAATTCTTACAAATCTGCCCGAGCCATAAAAATGGGCTATGAGGCCGAATCCTATTCTGCTGCCACCCACGAAATTCATGATTTCCGAGAACACTTACAATCCCTTCATTTTGATACCGATGATTTGCGAAGAAATTGGATTTCCTATTATCAAGAAGATGCTGAAGCCGATGATGTGATAGCGATTAAGGTTCAAGAAGCCATCGCTAACCCAGAATTAGGTCCTGATGATACCATCTGGGTATTTTCTGGAGATTCTGACCTACACCAATTATTTTCTTGGGACCCCAGAATTCGCATTCATAATTTTGTTTCTGAGATACCCCGAGATAAAATCACTCAAGACCTTGGAATTCCGTTAGATTCCTTTGTGTTGTTCAAATCTATTATTGGAGATACCAGCGATAGCATCACAGGCATTCCCAACATCGGACCCAAAAAAGCCGCAGAAATTATTAGTTCTTTTGGTAAAGACCTCCTCATTAGTCCCGAAACCAATGGATTCAAGTGGTATGAGCCCTCTTCTGAAACTGCTTTAGAATCCATTTCCGCCATTTTGAAAAATTGGAGAAAAGAAAAAGAATATACTCAAACTAAATGTGTAGAATTATTTGGAACGCATTGGCGAGATTTAGAAAGAGGCAAAACCCGAATTATAGATTATCAAGATTATGAAACCTTGGCTACCGAGATTCCCACTCTGCGACTTAACTTTCAAGTCAAAGATTATAGTGAAGTAGTTCAAACCAACCTTAAGTTGATTACTCTGCCCTGTCCTATTTGAGAGAAATATTAAATAGGTAGAGCCCATGATGAATCATCATGGAGATAGAATTCACCATAGACGAAAACCTACTAATGAGGTTTATTGAAGATACCAGACCCGGAGCAGATATGGAACACAAAGGTATCCATTCTCTTTTATCACAATTTTACACTATGTCTATGTTATGGAGAGATTCTATTGATGTAGTCCTCACAAACGGCAAGCACACATCCTTGGATTCAGAACGCTATCAACAGTATCTGGACGACAAGGTTTCGGCCAAGCAGGTGACCTTTGATGCAAACCAAGACGAAAACCAAGATTAAATGTCAGGCTTGCGGAACTAAGTTCAACCCCGAATCTGCCTCTTTGCGAGGCGAATTCTATGAATGTGGGTGTGGCTGGTCAGTTCACATTATGGCTGTGCAGGAGGGGGGATAACTATGTCTTCTCGCCCCAAGAGGGAAATGCGTCTTAGGCGTATTGGCAAGAGAAATATTCATAATTCTACCTGTCGCTCACCTATGACCGCCATTGTGGTTCGCAAGGGTGCAGTTGTGGCTACAGGTGTCAATAAGCGAGGATACCGAGGCTCTTCTATTCACGCAGAAATGGATGCACTTAGGCAACTTCGTTGGCAAAAGAATGGAGCCGAAGGAGCAGACCTGTGGTTGTTTCGTTTTGGAGGACATGGCGGAGATGACGACCGTATGAGCAAACCCTGTTCACATTGTATGGAAGCCATTTGCGCCGCAGGTATTAACAAAGTCTATTATTATGATTGGGAAGGAAACCTCCAATCTATTAAAACCCATTCTGCTAATCCTGAAGACCACTATACAATCAATAAGTGGAATGAGAGAGTTCAAATAGGTGGTGGAGGCTAATACAATCATGAAGATTCTGATTGACTCCAAAGAAGCACATAATACCAAGGCTTCCTTCCAGATGTTGCTTAATGCTGATATTGTTAATCTACCCGAAGGCGACATTGTAATTGAAAACGATGACGGCAAGCGTTGGACTATTGAAAGAAAAACTTGGGGAGATGCTTATTCATCTTGGAGCAGTAAAAGAATTCAGGAACAGATTTCCAGAATGGTAGAACATTGCGACAAATATATTTTACTCATTGAAGGCTCATGGAGTGAAGTCTATGCCGATATGGATAGCATCAAGGGATTACAAACCTTCTTTAATCGCATGAGTGTAGAGGTATGCCCTGTGGTTTATACTGATTCCTTAGAGGAAACCATCCGTTATGTTCGTAGCCTTTCTCTACGAGTCAAAGATGGCACAGTTAATACCTTAGTTAGACCCACAACTGTCGTGACCAGCAGCAGAAACAAACATCATGCCATGCTTGAACAAATCCCTCGTGTGGGTAGAGCCACCGCTAAAAAGATTTACGAAAATTATGATAATCTCCAAGATTTTGTAGAAAATTGGGAGGATGCTCCAGAAAGAGGAGTGGCAAAAGGAGCCACATGGAATGCAGTAGATACATTTATTCGCACACCTTGGAAGGGCGCAGAATCCAAAGTAATCATTAGCAAGGCCGAAGAGAAAAGGTGATATTTTATGAATCTCGGTTTCACAGACCGCATCATTAGATTGATGGCAGGAATCACACTCCTCATCATAGATTTTATTGCCAGTAGTGATTGGGAATTAGCACTTTTGGGTTGGGGTGCATGGGGAGTCCTCACTTCCGCATTCGGTTGGTGTCCCTTTTACCGCCTCGGAGGGATTAACACTTGCCCCATAGATTATCAGCCTCAACAAGAGTAGATTTTAAATAGGTAGACCACCTAATATCTTAGGATGGCTAAAGTTGCAGGGACTATGTTTTACGGCTTCAACCCCACATGGCCTGAACAAGACAACATCCGTGTCAAGAATTTGGTTCAATTTTCTGCTTTCCAATTTGGTAGCAACGGCAATGATTTTTGGGTGCAAGTCATTCAACAAAACTCTAATCAAGACTGGGAACATCGTGTCTATGTTGCCAAACAAAATGGAGAATCCCTCCCACTATACAAAGAAATGAAAGCAGCCTATCGTCAGTTTCAGCAAGACGAGAGCAGGTCAAAAAAGCAAAATGATGCCGACTTTTATACCACTGAACCCACCCTTTACAAATACCAACAGGTTTTTGATTTGGCTTCCGTCAGAATCATGAGCGATTATCACCAAGACCGCCTTAGCAAACATCCAACCTCTATCCGTGGTCATGCTAAATCCCAGTTCAAAAATTGGGTGCGAGCCATTGATGGTTGCAGTTATGAGGTCATCAAAACAGGATTTTACAAGATTCAATATCGTTTGTTCCGACCCATCAACTACACTTACAATTACACGATGGTTAATAAGCAAGACACATTCAAAAATAAGAAATTTCTCAATAAGATGGCGAGTGTTAAATAGGTCGCAACACAATTATCATGTTATGTTAGAGGCTTCTATTTCTGTATCTATGATGAAAAACATTCTCAAAGGATTACAGTCCATCACCGAAGATTGCATCTTAGATTTTTCCAAAGATGGCCTCACAGTTCATGTAGTGGACTCTATCAGAGCCAAAATGTTGCGACTCAAAGTAGTTCCTGCTGCCTTTGAAAGTTATACCTGCAACGAAAAACATCGTTTAGCAGTGGAGTTAAGCAAACTCAAGGCCATTACCACCAGCCTCACCACTAAAGATGAATTGAAGATTTCCTACAAAGACAACAAGTTTGCTTTGTTGGCTAACAACATGGAAAGAGCCATTCGTTTGAAGAAAATTGATTTGGTTTATGATTTGCGAGCCATTCCTGATTTTGATTATGAATGGAACACCACCGTTTCCTCCGCTAAAGAAATCAAAGATTATATCAAAACACTGGACAAAATTCCCATTCTACAAATCGGAGTCGGAGAAAAGAAAATGGTTTGGCAAACTCTTGATGCCGAAGAAATAATTTCATGGAATCCTAATTTGGAAATGGAGTGTGAAGAAGAATTTACCACTACCCAACTATATACCGCATCAGAAATCAATGCTTGTATCGCTGCTTCAACCAAAGAAGAAGTTGCTATGTGCGGTGGCACAGGCAGTTGTCCCTTACAATTCACATGGACACCCTACGAAGGTGTAGAATATACAGGGTTAGTAGCCCCGAGGATGTGATTTCTTGAGAAGAAGCAAACCAACCAGTTATGAAGCCGCCAAATCTTTGGTATTGATAGAAGAAGAAATTACCGCTAAGACCGTCATTGACCGCATGGTGACTTTGGGTAGAAAAGAAATCCCTACTAACCGAAGTTTAGCCGCTAAATTAAAAAACGATTCTGATTTTATCGTGGTCCGCCCCAACGGTTCACAAGGGCCTACAATTTTCCGCCGAATCAAGTGATTGAGAACATCTAACACAACCAAAACATCAAACGCATGGCCTGAAACATCAATCTTAAATAGATGAAACAGACCAACAACTATTCCATGGGCGTGAACTTAATGACAGATAAAAATCCTTTCCAACTGAGCCAGAATTTCTTAGACAAATTTAAAAGAAAGAAAGCACCTTTCGGTTTTAATGGACTGGGGGAATTGGTCTATAACCGAACCTATTCTCGTTTGAAGCCCGATGGCAAAAATGAGCAATGGTTTGAAACAGTCACTCGTGTTGTAGAAGGCACTTTTAATATGCAAAAGCGACATATTGAGGCGAATGGATTGGGTTGGAATGCTTGGAAAGCCCAACATTCAGCCCAAGAAATGTATCGCAGAATTTTCTACATGAAATTCCTGCCACCGGGCCGAGGTTTGTGGGCTATGGGAACACCTATTACCGAAGAAAGAGGTTTGTTTGCAGCCCTTAATAATTGTGCATTCGTTTCCACACGCTCTATGAGCAATGAATTTTCTAAACCATTCTGTTTCCTCATGGATGCTTCTATGTTAGGAGTAGGAGTTGGCTTTGACACTAAAGGTGCTGGCACCATGATTCTTAAAGGCCCAGCCGAAAACCGCAAAGCCGAAACATTTGTTATTCCAGATACCCGAGAGGGTTGGGTTGATTCCCTTAGATTATTGTTGGATTGTTATGCTTACGGCACAGCACCCATAATTTTTGACTACTCTGAAATTCGTGAGGCAGGAGTCCCAATTCGTGGCTTTGGAGGAGAATCTTCTGGACCACAACCATTGGTAGAACTTCACGAAAAAGTCTGTGATATTTTGGGAGCCGAAATTGGCGCACCCATCTCTATTACCTCTATTGTAGACATCATGAATCTTATTGGTAAGTGTGTGGTAGCAGGAAATGTGCGCCGAACCGCAGAAATTGTATTTGGAGAGCCAGATAATGATGAATATCTTGATTTGAAAAATTATGAGGTCAATCCTCACCGAGCCGAATATGGTTGGACATCTAACAATTCAATTTTTGCAGACCTTGGTATGAACTATGAGCCTTCTGCAGAACGAGTCAGATACAATGGCGAGCCCGGATATGCTTGGTTAGAAAATATGAGAGAATTTGGACGCATGGCTGACGCACCTAATTTCAAAGACCACCGAGCCATGGGAGGCAATCCTTGTTTAGAACAAACCTTAGAGTCCTATGAATTGTGTTGTTTAGTTGAAACCTTCCCCAATAATCATGATTCTCTGGATGATTACCTCACCACACTCAAATATGCTTATCTTTATGCCAAGACCGTGACATTGGGTAAAACCCATTGGCCTGAAACCAACCGTGTTATGCTTCGCAACCGCCGTATCGGATGTTCCATGAGTGGTATCGCCCAATTTATTGCTAATCGTGGCATTGGTAAATTGCGACAATGGATGGACGAAGGCTATGAACACATTCAAGATTTAGACAAAGAATATTCGGATTGGATGGCAATTCCTCGGTCTATCAAAACCACTTCTATCAAACCATCAGGCACAGTTAGTCTTTTGGCAGGAGCCACCCCCGGAATTCACTTCCCTGAATCTCGTTATTACATTCGCCGTATGAGATTAGGCAAAGATTCTAACCTCGTTGCACCATTGGAAAAAGCAGGATACAAAATTGAACCTGCCTTTGGCAGCGAAAATACCACTCTGGTAGTAGAAATTCCTGTGGATGTTGGAGCAGGTGTCCGCACCGTAGATGAGGTGTCCATGTGGGAACAACTTTCTATTGCAGCCTTGGCACAACGCTATTGGGCCGATAATCAAGTTTCTTGCACCGTCACATTTGACCCTGAAAAAGAAGGCCCCCAAATCGCCGCCGCCTTAGATATTTATCAATATCAACTGAAAGGAGTTTCATTCTTACCAAAATTAGAATTAGGAGCCTACCCTCAAATGCCTTATGAATCTATTGATAAAAAATCCTATGAAGATATGAAAGCATCTCTTGGAAAACTTTCTTTTGGAAGAATCAAGGGTGAAGAGGTAGTCGTGGAAAGATTCTGTGATACTGATGTTTGTCAGATTGATTTCGTATCAGATAGCACATCTGACGCAACTGACGCAACGGAAGCAACTGAAACGCTGATGCCAGAAGAGAAAATTTAAGTATCTGACGCACATCATTATTAGCATGGAGTCCTATCACATTGAGTCACTTATACAAAGAACTAATGATTCCATCAATAGTATAGAAGTGTGTTTGCATCATGGTATCCATCAAAACCAATGTGTTGAAAGATTGGCCCTCCGTGTTTTGGAACTCGTGCGAGGGATGAATCGTGAGCAAAGATAATGATGCTCAAACTGCTAAAGAAATGGCAGCACATCTGGAAACCCTTTTAGAAGCCTTAGTAGATAACACTAAGTCCACCGAATTACATTTAGAAAGATTAGCCAATGAATCATTATCTCATAAAGAAGACCTCCAAAAATTAATGAAGGTTGTTATTGATGGCAACGGACAACCACCCATGCAAACTCGTTTAGCCTTATTGGAACAATCTGTATCTTCTACCGCCAGCGAAATTGAAAAGATTAAAAGTCGTTGGTGGCAAATAGTTATGATGATTCTTCCCGGAATTTTAGGAAGCGTTTTAGGTATCTCAGCGGTGATGTGATATGGCAAGAAGTCCGAATTACAATCCTGCAACGCACGGCACTGGCTGGGCTTCTAACCAACCCAGTAATGCTATTGTTGCTTACCTCAATAATCCTGTAGTGACTAATGAACAACGACTCCTGTTATGGGAACAAGAGGGAGTCACGCCCCCTTCAAATTTAATTGACCCATCTACTCTAACACAGCCAGCCCCCACCGCCACCACCACCACTTCCAGTTCAACTTCTCGTAGCAGAACCTCATCTACACCCAAAAAAAGAACCAAAACACCGAAAAAGAGGAACAAGCCAGTGAACGAGTTTATTATTAATTGGGCTTGGCGATTACCAGAAGAAATTTTAACTAAGGTAGTAGCCACCCCTCTAATTTCATTAACACCATCAGAACCTGCTACTACGCCCGCAGCCACTATACAACCTGCTCAAATCACCACCACTACTACTCAAAATATCACCAATCCAATTGTAGAAAATTTCCAACAACTGCCCCCCGATAACCTCACAGGATTATTCGGCATTATAGATGGATGATTGATAGCATGACAACTAATATGGACATTTTGGCTGCTATGGCTGCAGAAAAAGAGAGAAAAAAAGCATTCTCTTTACAACACCCACAATTAAGCCCTCAATTAACTAATGCAGATATTGTTAAGGCACATCAAGACCAAATAAAGGCTGGACGAGGTGAACAAAAAATTGGGGCAGACTCTAAATTGGGAGCCCCGAGAACTGGAGCCACCTTAGAAAAAAGTTTTGATGCTAAGAACTTTTTCAACATTCCGGGAATCAAAGAAGCCCTCAAGAATGATAGGTCTTGAAGACATAGATTCAAATAGGAGGACGCAACCATCAAGGTTATGCCCTATTCCGACCCAGAGAAGAAAAAGCAATATATGAAAGAATATAATAAGAAGTGGTATGCAGAAAATAAGCAATCTCGTAATCTTGTTGGCAAGGCAGTAGAAAACAAGAGAAATCTTAGAGTTAATAAGAAAACATGGATTCTCAATCGTTTGGGAGGGAAGTGTGAACGATGTGGAGAAGACGACCGAATTTTATTGGATGTCCACCACACCGACCCCTCGTATAAACAATCCCGCCATAAGAGTATTACCGATTATGCGTGGGATGATTTGTTGGCAAAAGCCCACACCTTAGAACTTCTGTGTGTTAGTTGCCACCGCAAACACCATGCAGAAGAACGGGATGCACGATGAAATTTTATGTTATCAACTGGATACAACCACCCAAACCATTCATAGGTTTGCTCCAACCCATTAATTTTTCAACCTGCCTTAGTTGCCAAACACACAATACAATTTTGCACCCCAAATGTGAATTTTGTGGAATCGCATTCAAAGCAGAGGAAGAAGAACACCTCACCCATATTAAAAATTTAATACTTGAGTCTAAATCTATCAGCCCACATCAATTTTCGTTTTTACAATCAAACTTAAATAGCGGGAAGCCTCATAAAACTGTATGAGAAACCTACTTACCCCCATTATCGGATTTGTGATAGGCTCGGGAGTTTATCTTTCCACTAAGGTATTAGCCGATACGCAATCTGGTAAAATGCCCGGTCCTAAATCTTTCGGATATTTTATTACAGCCATTACTGCAGCCTCAGTCGCTGGAGTAGCACTACTCGGGAAAGACAGAAATTTCTATTCAGAAGAGGGTTCTGCCCCTGTTCAAGACCCTATGGAATTTGGAGAGATGGCAAATTGGACACCTCTTGATGGAAGCGAAGGTCTAAAGCGAAAGCGAGCAGAAAAGTCTTCTGACATCTTCATCACTTACGATGATACCGAATTTTGGTTGGGCAGCGATAATACGCTTGACGAAGCAATTGAAATTATAACTGATGTTGCTAATGGTAGATACACACCAGAAAATCTTAAAAAAGATATATTGTCCACTAAAGAATCAATCGGATGGAATGCAGAGGGGCCATCGGACAGTTTAGATGTTGGTGAGAAACAACAAACTCGTAATAAGCGTGAGGATTTTAATATCACCTCAGATTATACTTCTGATTTAGAGGTCGGAGATATAGATTTAGACAACAGCACCGTATCTGATGAATTACATGATGAGGTAATAGATGCCATTAGAACCTCTGTGGACGCATCTCTACCATTAGAAGATGGAGAAAGCGATTCAGATTCCATGGATGTAGATATTGAAGTAGAATTGCCCATCAATGTCACAGGAACAGTTGATTATGATTGGCTGGCAGATTTGAATTATGAAACTGATGCAGATGTAGACGAACATGATTGGAGTGCCGAGCAAATTAATTCCCGAGTTCGCACCATGTCAGGCAAACCAGTTTCCGAAACACTTCGCAAAATGAAGCATGATAAAAACATCACTCCTGAAGAAGCCCGTGAACGCAAGGAAATCAGAGCCGAGAATTTTAGAAAATATTAGGCTATACAGGAGTTGATGTTATGGCATTATTAAAACAAGACGGAATGTGGATTAGTGATTGGAATAAATCCACTCCTGAAGATTCCCAAGGTTGCAGACAAAGGCAACGAGAGCAAACTAAGAAAGCCAAAGAATTAGTTGCCAAGATGAAAACCCAAGGATGGAAAAAACTTACTTCAAAAAAAGCCAACGAAATTATGAACACTTACAGTATGCAAATCTCAAAAGCCATAGAATCTCACGACCAGAACATTAAAAAGAAGTGGGGTCAGAAAAAAGTAAAAATGTGGAACCGCAAAAACGCTTCTAACTATTTTGTTATTGGAGATTGGATTTGGCACATTGGAAGCGCAAGCCCATTGGAAGCACTTGCATGGGGAGAATTGGGTGGATATTCCGCACTTCTTAACAAAGGAAACCAATATCGTATTATTTTTTCCTCTGGTAGCGATGACGATGAATCTGGTTACTGGTCAAAACCCGTCACTCAAATTGTTTTCAAATCTAAGGCTGCTAAACCTGCGGCAAAGAAACCCAAAGCCCCTGCTCGTAAGCCAAAGGCTAAAGCCAAGCCAAGAACTAAGGCTAAGTCAGGTCGTAAAGCCCCAGAAATTTCTGCCACCCGTAGAAAGATTGGCACACGAATGCGTGGCAATGACGGAAATATGTGGGAAGTTAAACCTTCTGGTAAATCTCAAAGATGGATTCGTGGAGCAGAAAATTGGGGCGGTGACCCAGAAGGACAATTAGCCCAAGCCTTAGAAAGAGCCCGAACCTCCCCCGCACCCCCACCATTGGAAATCACAGAACTTCCGAAAATATGTCAGTTGTGTGGCGATGAATCTCCTCAAGCCTTTGGACTGTATGATGAAGACGACCAATTAGTAGGAGAAATCTGGGCTTGTGATGGAGGATGCGCCCAACCTTTAGCCGATTCCCGAAATTTATCATTTGGAGCCGAGGAAAATTATAACGATTTCATTTCTGATATGGAATCAGTTATGGAAAAATATGGAGAA
>MDTG01296534.1_pt1 | contig 11593 bp, 13 predicted proteins | sample 811421 | NCBI WGS metagenome assembly MDTG01 (sample SAMN05326645, study PRJNA326480) | marine metagenome | isolation source: seawater | place: Pacific Ocean: South East | collected 2011
AGTATCTTTATAAGGTAGAGATTCATCATCTAATTTAATTCTTCCTTTTATTTCATTAAATAACTGTTTTTGAATATCTTTGGTATCTTTTAGATGATATTCGGTATATGCATTTTCTTCTTCTAAATAATTTCTAACTTCAGGAATTAATTTTGAACTATCCCTTAAAACCTCAAGAATATTTGATTGATGTACCCAACTATAATTATCTTCCCAATTGACATTGTGACAAGATTTTAGTTCGGGTTTTTTCTTTAGTTGTGGTACTTTCATAAAAATATAATTTAATACATGAATTTTTTTTTCTTCACACTATTTATTTTTGTCCTAGTCTATTTTTTCCTTAATTGGTTTGCCAAAACTTCTAGTAAAAAAATTTCAAAAGGGATAAGGATAGTGACTATAGTTTTATCAGCAATTTTAGCGATTATCATGGCATATGCGGGAAGATTCATCTTTTCCTTACCATTTGTTTTGATGATATTGCCTTTGCTAAAAACTAAAGCTGGTTTGTCTTTATTTCAGCTGTTTAGAATTTGGGGTTTATTAAGAATGTTAAAAAATTCTGGTCGATTCAATTTTAACAACATTAATAGTAATTTAAACACTCAAAGTATATCTATAGAGGAAGCGTATAAAATATTAAACCTGGATCCAAAAAAAAAATATACTAAAGATCAAGTTTTAAGCTCATATAAAAAAATTATGAAAAAAATACATCCAGATATAAGCCCAGAACTTACAAGGCTTGCCTCAATTGTTAATGAAGCTAAAGAAGTTGTTTTAAAGAATATTGGTTAATTAATTATTTTTTTTATTTTATCAAATATTTTTACAGGATTAATTTTATCTTTGCCTAAAGTGTTATGGCCTACCGTATTTTCTCCATCGGGAATTATAGGGTGCATTCTTGGACTATAGCTACCGTATAAAAGGGGAGTGTCTGCCATTAGCACAATAGTTTCAACTCCTATCGCTGCAGATAAATGACTAAAGCTTGAATCATTACAAACTGATACATTGCAATTTTTAATAATAGGTAAAATATCATTTAAATCTAATTGATCTAAAGGTACGCATTGATTTTTTAAATTTGATTCTAATATTTGATTTAAAATTTTTTGTTCCTCATCTTTTTTTCCTGTAGCTAAAAAAAATTTGCAATCATGATTTTTGCTACAAAGGTTCATGGTTTTAACAAAAGTATTTGCAGGAATTCTTTTTGTATCCCCTGATCCACCAATACCTAATAAAATATTTAATTGGTCGCTAGAAATTTGATATTTCGATTTGGTTTTAATGACATCTTCAGGACTAATTAAAATATTTGGATCACTTAAGATATTTAAATTTAATTCTTTTTTTATAAAATTTTTAGCAGCCTCTATTAAATGTTGATTTTTTTTTTTGAACAAAGGATATTGATATATCTTTTTAATTCCTGATAATTTAGCAACAATGTTGAATCTTAGAGAAGAATTAAAAATAAAAGCTTTATCAAAACTATATTTCTTTAAATCTTTAATAAGCTCAAAGGATCCTTTTAATCCGTCATGTTTTCCATCTTTTTTTTTATTGTCACGATCTAAAATTATAATTTTATCTATATGTTTATTTTTTTTTAAAAATTGATGTGCTTTTGAGTTAGCTTTTACTAAAAGGCTTACTTTTGTATCAAACTTTTTTGCTATAGCTTCTATAAAAGGCAAAAAAATTACCATATCTCCAATTCCCTTTCGATTTTGAATTATTAAAATATTCATCTTATTTTTATAATATCTTTACTAAATTTTTTTTTTTATATAAGTTTTATTTATGAGTGAAATTAAAGGCATTTATGCGGCGTCACTTTCAATCTTAGATGATAATTTAGCTTTAAATGTCAGCAAAACTATCAATCATGCAGAAAATTTAATTGACCAGGGATGTCACGGAGTAGCAATTTTTGGAAGCACAGGACAAGCTCAGTTAATTTCTATAAGTGAAAAAATTTTATTAATAAATAGTTTAGCGAATAGTAAATATAAAGATAAATATATTATTGGTACAGGCTTAAATTCTTTGAGTGAAACTGTTAGTTTCATGAAAACTGCATCTTCTTTAAATTTTAAAAAATTTTTAATAATGCCACCAGCTTACTATAAATATGGAGATGATGATGTTATCAATTATTATTCAAGAATTATCGAAGAAGTTAATGATTGTAAAATAATTTTATATAATTTTGAAAAACTTTGTGGATATAAGTTTAGCAAAAAATCTGTAGAGGATTTAGTGGCTAAATTTCCTAAACAAATCGTTGGTATCAAAGATAGTACTTATAATTTATATGATATTCTTAAAATAAAAAATTTTTCTATACTTCCGGGATCTGAAACACAATTATTAAGCAGCTTAAAAATTGGATGTTCGGGAATTATAACAGCAACTTGTAACGTAACTGCAACCTTGGCAAGAAAAGTTTATGATGATTTTCAAAATAATAAAGATCAAACAATGAACGATAAACTTTGTGATGTTAGAAAGGCATTTGATAAGTATAATTTAATTTCGGGTTTGCACACTTTTCTTTCTCAAAAAGATGCATCTTATAATAATATTCTACCAATTCTTAGTTTGTTATCTAAAAATGATAAAAAAAAATTGTTTGAAGAATTAGAAAAATTAGATTTTAATATAAAGAATTAAAATTTATTAAAAATGAATTTAGTAAAATTTTTAGAAAAACTATTTAAAGAAGATGGCATTATATTAATAGATGCTAATTCTAAAAAATATATAATAGGTAAATCAAAAAAAGAAAAACCAATAACACTTAAACTTTTAGATAAAAAACTTCATTATAAATTGTTATTATTTCCTGATTTATATTTTGGTGAAGCTTATACCGATGGATCATTGGTCATCGAAAATGGAACCATAACAGATTTTTTAGATCTTGCGTTAAAAAATATTGGAAGAAATGATACTAATGCTATCGGTAGAATTATTAATAGTATAAGGGGAACTTATAGATTTTTTACTAATTTTAATTTAGCTACAAAATCAAAAAAGAATGTAGCACATCACTATGATATTTCTGAAAAACTATATGATTTATTTTTAGATGAAAAAAGACAGTACTCATGTGCTTATTTTAAGAACGATAATGATTCATTAGAAACTGCCCAAAGTAATAAAATGGATCATATAATTAAAAAACTTAATTTAAAATCAAATCAAAAAGTTCTAGATATTGGATCTGGCTGGGGCACTCTAGCTATAGAGATTGCTCAAAAAACTCAATGCGAAGTTTTAGGAATAACACTATCTGAAAATCAACTTAATTATAGTATTAAAAAAGCAAAAGAATTAAATTTAGAGAATCAAGTGAGATTTAAACTAGCAGACTATAGAGATCTTGATGAAAAATTTGATAGAATAGTTAGTGTAGGAATGTTTGAGCATGTTGGAAGAAAATTCTATAAAAAATATTTCAATACCGTAGCTAAGCTACTTGATGATGATGGTGTTGCTTTAATTCACACAATTGGATCAGTCAATCCACCTAGACAACCACATCCGTGGATAACGAAGTACATATTTCCTGGAGGATATACTCCTAGTTTAAGCGAGTTAGCAAGCCCGATTGAAAAGTCAGGCTTAATTATATCTGACATGGAAGTTCTTAGAATGCATTATGCACACACTTTAAGAAATTGGAGAAACAGATTTTTAAGTAAAAAAGAAGAGGTTTTAGAAATGTTTGACGAAAAATTTTTTAGAATGTGGGAATTTTATTTGGCAGGTTGTGAAATGGCTTTTAAATGGGGAGACCAGGTTGTATTTCAATTTCAACTGACTAAAAATTTTACCTCAACTCCGAACACAAGGGACTATATTTACTAGTTAAATATTGATAAGTCTTAAGATCTCTTAATATGAAAAAAAAGAAAAAAAGAAAAAAATTAACCAAAAAAAATAAGTTTGCTAGCCAAGCAAAAAAAAAAGTAAAAAAAAATAAAGTTAAAATTAAAAAAAAACAAAAATCACTAAAAAATCAGCAAAAAAATTAAGTAAAAAAAAATTAATTATTAGAAAAAAAGAAAAAAATTTTATTATAAAAATTATTGAGCTACAAGATAAATTAAAACCTAAATTTAATTTTAACATTAGCTTTATTTTTAAACTTGAAAATTCTATTCAAAATTTTTTTGATAAAATTGCTAAAAATATTGAGCAATATAAAATACTTAAAGATGAACAAAAGACTAGAAAAAGACTAGAAGAACTTGAAAGAAAAGAAAAAGAAAAAATTGAACATCAAAAACAAAAAAAAATAGAAGAAGAATTAAAAACTAAATTTAAAGAACAGGCTTTAAAAGAAGAATTAAAAATTGAAAAAGAAAGAGTTAAAGATATTAAATTATTTTTAAGACAGGAGCAGGCTTTAGTAAGAAAAGAGCAGGCCGAGAAGCAACGTCAATTTTTAAAACAACTTCAACTAGATAAGCAGATTGAAAAATTCAGAATTAGAGAAATTAAAGAACTTGAAAAACTAGAAAAAACATCTTTAAAAGAAAAAAGAGATGATTATGCAGGTCTCCAGCAACGTATTGAAAAATTAAAAGAAAAATACAGAATTATCAGAGATCAAAAAATAAGAGAAAGAGTAGAGGCATTAGGAGTAAAAGTAACAGAAGGAGATGATAGAGAGGCACTTTTACAGAAAGAAAAGGAATATACTTTAGCTAGGCAAAAAATAGAGCTTTCTCTAGAAAGTTTTTACCGAAGTGCTAGCAGTTTAGTTTTTCAACTTAATAAAAGACATATAACGAGACATATGTCTATTTTAAGATGTATTGATAGGCGTTTTGAAACTGGTGAAATTTTCATTAAATGGGATGAGTCAATCGATGAAGATTGGTTGATTTTAATATATATTAAAAATAATTCACCTGAAGAGGGCATTGTTATCGAAGATAAATCAGATAAAGAAAGAAATATGTCACATGAGTTTAAGTCAAATGAAATTTTTAAGGCATCAGATTTAATGGTTGATTCATTAACTCAACTTATATCAAGAAGTAGAGAAAAAAAGCCTAACTAAACCTATTAGTTGTTAATCGCTAACATAAACTGATACTCCTCTATTATTTATGTCCACATCAAATCTTTTGTGTAAGGGTGGAAAGGCTCTTTGAGAACAATTTAATCTATCGCACGTACGACAAGATACCCCAATAGGGATCTCTGTTTTTTTGTCATTAATATTTAGGTTTTCGGTGTAGACAAAATCTTTTGCATATTTCGCTTCACAACCCAAACCTATGGATAACATACTTTTTGATTCTCCATACCTTCCAACACCTTTTTCTACTGTCCTAGCTATACAAACATATTTTTCTCCATTACTCATCTTGCTTACTGCTGCATGTATTTTTCCTGGAGTTGTGAAAGCAGAATAAATATTCCATCTAGGACAAGCTCCACCATATCTTGGTATTTCAATTCCTGAAAGAGAAAATCTTTTAGATATATTTCCTGCAATATCTGCTCTTAGCATATGAAAAGGAATACCAGGCATATTTGGATCTTGAAGACAAGTAACCCTATGCGCCACTTGTTCAAATGATGTTGCAAAAGTATTTTGCAAAAGTTCTAGATCATATTTTTGTTTTCTACATTCTTCATGAAATAATTTATAAGGCATTAAAATTGCTGCACCACAATAATTTAATAAAGCAACTTTAGTTAATTTTTTTGATTCTTCTGAAGGAAATGAAAATTTTGATAAGTATTCATTTATTTCTTTTAAAGCCCCTTCCTGCGCTATTTGTGCAGCAGCGTATAACTTTTTAGTTTCTAAAGATACATAATCGCTAAGTAATAGCTCTTTATTTTTTTCATTATAAATTTTAGAAAATGGTTTTCCTTCTTCTGGAATTATATCTTTAACAATTATTGAATATTCTTTTCTTAAAAATTCGCATATTGACATATATCTTGTTCTTTTATTTGTTTGAATTTTTTCAAAAATTTTGTCCGCAAATTTTTCTAATTTAGGAAAATAATTTTTATTTTCCTGAAGAAAGTCTGAAACAACCTCACCAGGAAAAGAATTTTTTCTACTATCTATCATTTTTCCTGAGATATTTTCTACTTTATTGACGATCTCATGATCTTTTTGCTTATAATTATCACCCAATTTAATTAATGCTTTAGCAATTTTAGGGTTAGAGTTAACTAAATCTTTAACCTCAGGACCGAGTATATCAAGATCTTCAAATAACTGATCATCTAAAAGTTCGGAAATATCATTTTCTAAATTTATATCACTTTTGCTAGTTAAATCTGATAAATCAACTCTTAATTCTTTACTAATCTTAATTAGTAAATTACCATCAATTTTTCTTTTTCCACTCTCAATTAAATTTAAATAACTTGGTGAAATATTTAATTGTTCCGCAAGTTTGTTTGCTTGTATACCAAGTTGTCTTCTAAAAGCTTTTATCTTAGGTCCAATTTTTAAATCTAATTTACTTAAATTTTTATCTTTTGAGAATTTAGAAATCGCTATTTTTGAATTTTTCAAATCAATTTCTTCATTGCCTTTAAGATCAGATAATTCAATTCTCAATTCCTGACAAATTTTTAGTAAAAGTTCAGCATCTATACTTCTTTTTCCACTCTCAATTAAATTTAAGTAACTTGGAGAAATAACAAGTTGCTCAGCTAATTTTTTTGCTTGAAGACCAAGTTTTTTTCTAAAAACCCTTATTTTTTCCCCAATATCCTTATTAATATTCATATTTTGTAAATTCTGTAAATTTTAATTTACAAAAAATTAACTTAATTTACAAGCAAAATAGGTCTTTTTTGTAGATTTTGTAAATCTTGTAAATTATAAGGTTTATATGAACATCAAAAACATTGAAATAAGTCCAGAAAACAATTCAAAGATTACTCAAAAAGAAGATCATGAGCAGTATATACAATCAGGAATTTATTTAAGGGATGATCACTGCGATTGGGGTTCAAGTGGTATGAATGAATTCACAAACGAGTATAGTGAAGACAAGTAAATTATATCCAAATTCTTAGAAAATTAACAAAAGAGTAAATGAGTTCTGAAGCTAAAATATCATTTGATTTAAAAAGATTTGCAGGAATTAAAAGAGACTATACTTCGGAAGAAGTTGAAAGACTAAAAGGATCAATAAAAATTGAATACTCAATGTGCAAGTTACAATCAAAAAAGCTTTGGAATCTTTTAAATACTGAGCCTTATATTAGTACTCTTGGATCTCTTTCAGGAAATCATGCTGTTCAACATGCTAAAGCAGGGTTAAAAGCAATTTATTTGAGTGGATGGCAAGTAGCAGCAGATGCAAATAGTGCAAGAGAAATGTATCCAGATCAGTCACTGTATCCTTATGATAGTGCTCCAAAATTAGTTGAAGCTATGAATAATGCTTTAATCAGAGCAGATCAAATTCAGCATATGGAAATTTTAGATGGCGATATGGAACTAAAAAATAGAGTTGATTATATGCTGCCCATTATAGCTGATGGTGAAGCAGGCTTTGGTGGACCTCTAAATGTTTTTGAACTAACAAAAAAATTTATTAGAGCAGGGGCCGCAGGTGTTCATTTTGAAGATCAACTTGCTAGTGAAAAGAAATGTGGTCACATGGGAGGAAAAGTTTTAGTTCCTACAGGTACAATGATTAAAAACTTAAAAGCCGCAAGGCTTGCTGCAGATATAGCCGAAGTTCCATTAATTATTTTAGCTAGAACTGATGCAAATGCAGCTAAATTAATCACGAATGACTATGATGAAAATGATAGACCGTTTTTAACTGGAAAAAGATCACCAGAAGGTTTCTTTTATGTAAAACATGGTATTGATCAAGCAATATCTAGAGGACTTGCGTACGCTCCCTATTCAGATTTAATATGGTGCGAAACAGCAACGCCTAACATCGAAGAGGCTAAAAAATTTGCAGATGCAATTCACGAAAAATTTCCTGGAAAATTACTTGCTTATAATTGCTCTCCATCATTTAATTGGAAAAAGCATCTATCTGACCAAGAAATTGCTTCTTTTCAAACTAAAATTGCAGCTATGGGCTATAAATTTCAATTTATTACGCTTGCTGGCTTTCATACTCAGAATATTGCAATATTTGAATTGGCTGAAAAATATAAGTCAGAAGGGATGTCTGCTTATTCAAAAATTCAACAAAAAGAATTTTCAAGAGAAAAGGATGGATATACAAGTATTAAACATCAAAGAGAGGTTGGTACATCTTATTTTGATGCAGTATCAAACACTATAAGTTCAGGAAAAAGTTCTACCACTGCAATGAAAGACTCAACTGAGACTGAACAGTTCTAATTTGATTTAAGTTTTTGAATTTGATCCCAAGCAGAATTTATTGCTCTCATTTTTTTTTTACTTTCTTCTATGACTTCTTGAGGAACTCCTTTGCTTATAAGTAGATCAGGATGATGTTCTTTACTGAGTTTAAGGTATTTTTTTCTTATCGATGTAAGGTCTTCTTCGGGACTACACTCCAGTACCACGTAAGGATTCATCTTATTAGAGCCTTTTCTGCTTTCTTTTATAGAATTAAATTGAGATTGATTTATGCCAAAAATTTGAGCTATGTTTTGAATCATGTCCATTTCAGATTTGCTAACATTTCCATCCGCTTCAGCTATATAAAATAAAATATTAATTACTTCTTCTAAAACATTTAAATTATTTTTGTAAATTTGCGATATTTGTTTTGCATAAGGCTCGTAACCCGTGCTTTCTTCTTTAGCTTTGTTAAATATTTTTCCAACATTATCTATTTCATTTTCAGGAATCTTTAATTTATCTCTGACAGCTACTAATTCTTCCTTACTAACATGGCCGTCCGCTTTACTGAGTTTCGCAGAAAGCACTATTAAAGATAATGCAAAAATTTGCTGAGGTTGTGCAAATGCACCAAAATTCCTAGACGTTCCGGCCCTTGCTCTAGATATTTTTCCACCAATTAATGAACCTAATAACATTCCAAATGGTCCTCCTAATGAAAAACCAACCATTCCACCTATTAAACTTCCCCAAATAGACATAAATAAATATAATTTAATTATTCAAAATTTTTTAATTTATATTCCCAATCCCCCATCCTTTTGTAAACAACTTTTAATATTAGATTACTTTCTTTATCAAGCCAAATATCAAAATTTAGCTTTTTATCATCAGGTAATTTATCATTTTTAGATTTTAATTTATAACGCTCTGCAGAATAACTTTTTCCATATAATATAATATTTTCATCACCAACATACATAATCACTTGATCTTTAACGCTACCTGACACAGGACTAATTTGTTGTTCAGCCTTCAAAATTTCATGATTCCACCAATTTCCAATAACACAATCCAGATTTGCTTTTCCTTTGAAAGAAGAGCCATCTATTATAAATTTTTTAGATGACTCATCGAAATTTAATTTAACATACTTCTCTTTATCATTTTGATATGTAGTTGATTTAAAATAAATGAGCTTATTATTTTTATATTTTTCAATTCCTTCACTAGAAATAGAAAAAATAACTGCACCAAGTAATTTAACTTGAAATTTTGTATAGTTTTTTACTATCATTGTGTTACTATCAATACGCTCGAAGAAATAGTTGCTGTAACCAATTTGCTTGTTATTTCTAAATACTTCCATCTCGATTTTTTTTACGCCTTCGTAATGAGAAGTATGAGCTTGAGCGTATGAAGAAAAAATAATTAAAATTAAAATATAAATGTATTTATTCATAAAATTATAAATAGAAAAATTAGACTAATTATAATAATAATTAAATATGTTTCTTTCTATTAAAAATATACCCAAAGTATCTTGGAGTTCTCCAAGCCCTTTAAATTTAAAACCAAAAATTTCTACTTTTTTCTTTTTGTGTCTGGGACTTGGTTTATTTGGTTTAGGTGAGGGTTTATTATTAGTTTCTCTTACGGGGGCTTCACCTTGGAGCGTTCTTGCGCAAGGCATTTCTTTACATATAAATTTATCAATTGGGTTAATTACTTTTTTTATAAGCATATTTGTTATTTTTTTGTGGATTTTTTTAGATCAAAAACCAGGCATGGGAACAATATTAAACGCAATAATAATTGCAATAATGATAGATTTATCATTAAGATTTATATCCACACCAGATAGCTATATAGCAAAACTAATAATGGCTTTGTCAGCAGTTATTATAGTGGGGTTGGGTAGTGGAATTTATTTAATTGCAAATTTAGGCCCAGGACCAAGAGATGGCCTAATGACGGGATTACAAAAAAAAACTAACTTCCCAATAGCATCTGTAAGAGCATTTCTTGAAATTAGCGTTGTTTCTATTGGCTGGTATTTAGGAGGCATAGTTGGAATTGGAACTTTATTATTTGCTTTTGGGGTAGGACCGTGTGTAGCCTTAGGATTGTTTTTAGTAAATAAAATTTCTAATTTATTTCAAAAAAGCTAAATTTTTATTTAAAAATTTTTTTTAAAAAAATAGTAAAAAATATAATTATAAAAAATCCAATAATTGGAAAATATATTTCAGGTTGCATTATTACTGACCAAAAGTTTGGCACAGTTTCATTTGAGCTGATTATATTGCCTAATCCACTTCCTATACTTACCATAACAAAGATAGCTGGGAAAAGTCCAATGAGCGTTCCTAAGTAATAATTTTTAGAAGATACATTGAATATCACTGGTAATAAATTAGCAATAAAGAAAGGAACAAGCCCAACAAATCTGAAAACAATCATAATTGGTAATTCATTTCTTTTAAATAGTTTTTCAAGATGGTTAAATTTTTGATAAAATCTATTTTTTATAACATCGTAAAAAAAATATTTTCCAATTAGATATAAAAATAACGAACCAGTTGTAAGTCCAAATAAAGTTAAAAACGTACCAATCCATTTACCAAAAATAAAACCACCTAAAAGTGCTATTGGAGTTCCAAATCCTAGCATAGTGACCCAAAAAATACTGAAAGTAATAAATATTAATATTAAAAAGATTAATTTATTTTGTTTTAATAAAACTAGCTCTTCTTTATTTTTATATATGAAATCATAATTGGTTATTTCTTTTAAATCAAAATTAAAAAATAATATTATAAGAAAACTTGATAAAACTAATAAATATATTGATCCAATAATAATTTTAATTTTTTTTTCCTGCTGCATTAAGTAAAATTATATCATAATTTAAAAAAAAACCTTCGAAATATCCGGTTTTTTTTATTTTGATATTTGAGAAAAAAAGGAATTACATTCCCATTTCATCAGCAGATATATCGCCAGCAACTCTTGATTTTTGATTTTTTTTTCTTTCATGAGGGTCCAGTATAGCTTTTCTTAATCTACAAGATTTTGGAGTAATTTCTAAAGCTTCATCACTATTAAGTATGCTCAATTGCTCAGCAATCGACATCTTACGAACTGGCGTCAGCACAACGTTTTCATCAGTTCCTTGAGTTCTCATATTTGTAAGCTTTTTACCTTTCATAACATTAATGATCATATCACCAGGTTTTGGAGCTA
>MDTG01248963.1_pt1 | contig 11591 bp, 11 predicted proteins | sample 811421 | NCBI WGS metagenome assembly MDTG01 (sample SAMN05326645, study PRJNA326480) | marine metagenome | isolation source: seawater | place: Pacific Ocean: South East | collected 2011
ATAATATCAACTTCTAAAGATCAAATTGCTATAGCACCAGGAAGTTTAATTGACAGGTGGGAGGAAAATAATCGAAACTATTTTAAATATAAAGTTGATTATCCCTCTCAAAACTTTTACTCATTTATTTCTGCAGATTATAATGTTGAGAGAAAAAAATGGAATGATGTGGATATAGAAATTTACTACGACAAAAAACACTCAGTTAATGTTAATAAAATGGTGAAAGCTGTAGAAAGATCACTGGAATATTATACTAAAAACTTTGGACCTTACACTCACAAGCAGTGTAGAATAATTGAATTTCCAAGATTCTCCACCTTTGCTCAGGCTTTTCCTGGTACCATGCCTTATTCAGAGGCTTTTGGTTTTGTTATAGACCTTGAAGACAAGAAAAAAAATAATGTGATTGATGCAGTTGTAGCTCACGAGATTGCACACCAGTGGTGGGCACATCAATTAGTTGGTGCAAATATGCAAGGAGCAACTCTTCTAAGTGAAAGCTTCTCAGAGTACTCATCTTTAATGACAATGAAAAGTATATCGAAAACACCCATGGCAATGCGTGAATTCATTAAATATGACCACGACAGATATCTGAGGGGAAGGTCTGGAGAAGTTGAGAAAGAACTTCCTTTATTCAAGGTTGAAAATCAGTCGTATATTCATTACGGAAAAGGAAGTGTTATATTATATGCTCTGCAAGACTATATTGGTGAAGACAAGGTAAATCAAGCGCTCAAAGAATTCTTAAATAAATACAAGTATTCCAATTACTATCCTACCTCTCTGGATTTTTTAAATATTTTAGAAAAAAAAGTTCCCGATTCTCTAAATTATTTGATTGATGATTGGTTTAGGGAAATTACCATTTATGATAATAGACTTAAAACTGCTGAGGCAAAAAAACTACAGAACGGAAAATATGAGATTAATATTGAGTTAGAGTCAAAAAAATTAAGGGCCGATTCAATTGGAAATGAAAAAACTGTTCCGTTAAATGAGTGGGTGGACATTGGGTTTTTTACCGATAAAGATGAAAAAGAGTTAATTGGCCAAAAACGTATTAAAGTAGAACAAAATAAGAGTAAGTTTTCTTTTCAATTAGATACTCTACCTGCTAAAGTAGCAATTGACCCTAGACATCTTCTCATTGATAAGGTTTATTCTGATAATATAAAGACAATTAATCTAAATTAAATATTGCTTTTTTTGGTAATATTTTTATAAATTGAAATATTAACTATAAATCAATTAAAAAAATGAAAAAAATATTACTTTTTATATTTATTGTTTGCAATTTTGTAGTTGCTCAACAAAATATAACTTTTGAACAAGTCGGGCTTAAAGTTGAAGCTGGTAGTGCGGGTTATGTTCTTGATCTAGTTGACGGCTTTTACTCAAGTATAGACCTTCCGGACGGAGTATCTGTGATACTTGACTATGTTGCTTTCAAATCTCATGAAGTTGAAGCTACTCATTATTTATCATTCGTTGGAACAGTTGAAGGACTTGCTGAACTTAGAAAATTAAGGTCTGGTTCGGCATACACAAGATACAATAACGAGATGCAAAGATTTGGTTCAATAGTTTCATCAAATGTTGGGAGCACACTTATTCGAACTGGTCTTGACAAGAGAGATGGACACACATATTCACAATCTTGGCAGTGGAGGGTTGACGACCCTGCAGTATTTGCTGGAGCTTTTCAAGCTCTTATGAAAGAATACAAGCACCCAGGATATGTATCTTTAGGACAAATTTCTCATGGACAAAGTTCAGACGGCGAATCTCATTATATTTATGCTTCACACAAAGATTACGGCGCTGCCATAACAAGTAACATTGACACCAAAAAAGAACAAGAAGCATTTGCTAAATTCCAGCAAACAATAGCTCCAATATCGACTTATTTTGGATCTAGAACGCTTATGAATATAAAAACTTGGAATTAAAATGAATCAAATCAAATACTAAATTAAAAGCCCTCATTTGAGGGCTTTTTTAAAATCTATAATTTTTTGTCAATAATATTATAGAAAGCTGGAAATTAAAGACTTATTGTATCTATTAGACCGGATAGTGCATAGTCCAAATCTGTAATTGCATCTTTATCGTGGGTCCAAAGTTCAATTATTACAGAGCTATAAATGTTAATAATTTTAGGGTGGTGATTTATACTTTCAGCTTGGTCTCCAACTTTATTTATGAAAGCCAAAGCTTCTTTAAAATCCTTGAATTTGAATTCTTTGGTTAACTTGCCATTAATTTCTTTCCAATTATTATCCATATTTGAATTTTACGTTAAATAAAAAAACTCTTTTGAAAATTACAAGAGTTTTTATACAAAATTATAAAGCAAACGGATTATGATTTCAATTTTTTGAATTTCCTTTTTCTTTTAATTTCTTTGAGATCGATAGTTTCGGTTACTCCGTCCTTTGTGACCTCTGCAACAAAATCACACTCTCCATCACCGTAGTCAATAATCATTTCTGATTCACCTTTAAGAATTCTTTTAACACCTGAAACTGGAATTTTTCCTTTTTTATGCATAAGCTCCCTTGCACATTCTCTTGTAAACAGTATAGGGGAAGTGATTTCCATCTCATATGCAGTCCCATCTGAATTAACGCCAATTGCATTTCCTGTAATTGACGTAGAGACTCTTTCCTCACCCTCATATGTTATATATTTAGTAATACTTTTGGATTTAGTTGAAAAACTTCCATCGGGGTAAGTCATTTTACCACTTTCAAGTGTCATTTGAACTGTTTTGTTAACTCCCTCTTCTAGACCAATAACCTCATATCTTCTTACACCTTCAATTTGAACATCATTTAAAAAATAATTATCAAATTCAACCTGTCTAAAACTTCCAATTTCTCCTTTTGTCTCAGAATAAGAAATAACTAAAGTTCCTGTTCTTGTTTGACCTCGTTTACCAAAGCACTCGCCATCAAAAAAAACTGTTTTTATGTTATTTTCCTCATCAACTAATATAGTAGCACACTTCCCATAGCGGTCTCCTTTAAAATTTCTCTTTGGGCCTTTTGCACTAAGACTAGATAGAGACATGATTGAATCTTTTGATGAATAAGACTCTTGGGCAAAGGCATCATCAACAAGTTCCTCTACGTCTTGATCAAATACAAAAGCTAAAAAAGTTTCTACAAAATAAGTGGTATCAAGATCTGAAATAAATTCATCACTTTGCTTATCACACCTGTAAAAAGACATAACTAATAAAAGTGAAATAAAACTGATTAGGTTAAGATTTTTCATTGTATTAATTTGATTAATTATTATTTACATTTATAGCTTTCCAAATTCTGTGCCAAAAATTTTTTTAGTACTCTAAACCATGGCCAAAATTATACAATGGATTTTCAGAATCATAAGGTGTGTCCTCCATTTGATTGTTTGCGGCCTGTTGTGATCTTGGTAATTCTATCGGTAATTTCCCACCCGGTTTCTCTTTGCCAAATAATATATCAGCCATTAGATGGTCTTGGGTCCCAAAATCAACTAAAAGAGCCTCACTTAATCTATCTAATTCTGTTAAAACCGCTCCCCTTTCTAAATTAACTATTGATATAATTTTTTTTGTTTTGGAGAGTCTTTTTATCTCTCGGAGTTCTTCTTCATTATAATATAATCTCCCTTGATGAAAAAAACTTTCCAGCATAGTTCCTTCTCTTTGATCAAAGGGGGTGTCTTTTCTAAATATTATATAATCTGCATCTTCCGGATTTGAAACAATTTTTCCATACTTGGAAAATTGATTTTCATATCTAAATCCCGAAAGGTAATATTTTAAATTTTTTTTTAGTGGTAAAATTTTATTTTGGTTTTTTAATAAAATGGTAGATTTAACTTGAGCTATTTCTGCTTTTTTAATTTTTTCTGGTTTTAACAACTTCACTGAAATTTTGCTAACATCAACAAATGGATTATCAAAAAGTCCTATGGTGAACTTATCTCTTAAAATTCTTCTGACAGATTGATTTATTCTCGATTCTTCAATTTCTCCTCGTTGGAGAAGATTGATTATTTGTTCAGTACTTGTTTCTCCACCAATTTGATCAACACCAGCTAGAATTGACTTTTTTATTCTTTGCTCTGGTGTTAAGTTTTCCACACCCCAAGATCTTTCTCCACCAGCTAGTTCAGCTAGTGGCATTGTATTTATAATATTCCAATCCGTACAAATCACTCCATCAAATTTTAGGGAGTCTCGTAAAAGTTCTGTGATAATTTCTTTATTAAATCCAAAACCTACTTCTTCTTTAGTTTGACCAACTGGAATTCCGTAATAGGGCATAATTTGTCCAGTGTTAGCTGGTAGTGCACCCTTTGTAAATGGTATAAGATGATAATCAAAATTGTTACCAGGATACACTTGTTCTTTACCATACGGGAAGTGAGCGTCTTCTCCGTCCTTCTGAGGCCCACCCCCAGAGAAATGCTTAACCATTGTTATGACACTTTTATTTGATAGGGTGTCCCCCTGAAAACCCTTTATATAGGCATAAGTCATAGCTGCAGACAGCTCCGCGTCTTCTCCAAATGTTCCATTTATACGAGCCCATCTTGGTTCTGTTGCAAGATCTGCCATTGGATGTAAGGCAAGCCTTATGCCACAAGCTTTGTACTCTTCCCTAGCAATTTCTCCAAATTCTCTTACCAGTGTTGAGTCTCTAGTTGCGGCTAACCCCAGCGATGTAGGCCATCTGGAAAAGGAAGGAGTGTAAATTCCACCTACTCCTTTTTCATCTTCCCTAGCTCCATGTCTTGGATCTGTCGCAATGGTCACTGGGATTCCTAATCTTGTTCTTTCAGCTTTCATTTGCAGATTATTATTAAATCTTGCTATGGCATCTGGGGTATAGGCGTGAAGGATGTTAAAATGACTCATTTTCCTTTTTACTATCATTTCAGCATTAGTTTCAAGTGAAAAATATATTCCTACCTCGAATAATGGATCGTTAAAAATGTCTTTATGAATTGGGGGTATATCTAAAAGACCTCCATCTCTACCCATACCTATCATCGTGATAAACATTTGACCAATTTTTTCTTTGATTGTCATTTGATTTAATATGTCTTCCACTCTGTTTTCTACTGGTTCTCTCGAATCTTCATAAACATCAAGTTTTCCATTTTTGTTTAAATCACGAAAAGTAAAATTCCCTTCTGTTAAAATTTCGGGTGAGGGTGTAAGCTGAGAATAAAGTTTTTCAGCTTGATAGTACTTTAATAAAGAGTATCCTGTTATCGTTAAGATAACCAATAAAACTAATGACGCAAAAATCTTAATACCTAGCCTTATCATGAATTATTTTTAATTATTCTGTCAACACTAAATTTACCAGGTCCTAGAAGATAAATTATGATACACAGAATTAAGTAGAGAAGAGCCATTTCTCCCGACTTAAGACCATCGGAAAAAAGATGTTTGCTGAAGGCAACTATCATTGTAAATCCTAAAAAAAAAGTTGAAATTCTTGTGTAAAAACCTATCATGATAAAAATTGCAAAAATAGATTCTGATAAACTTGCCAAAAACCCTAGGGGTACTGCAAGAAAATCTATACCGATTACATCGGAGACAGTACTTCCAAGTTTCTCCCATTTATCTTGTCCAGATGTTATCTTACCTAATCCATGCAGATAAAACATTAAAGAGCCAGTAATTACTCTCGTGAAAAGCGATGTGAAGTCATTACTATTTTTGGATAAATTTCTCATATCATAACAAATTTAAGACTACAATTAGTTTTTATAGTATATTCTAACGATTTGTTTATTATCAATTTTATATATTTCGTATATTGTAGTGACAGAAGCAAAATTTAATCAAAATGAGTGAAGTATTAATTACAGCCATTTTTGCTGCTTGTCTTTTAGGAGGAGTATACATCTACGCATACTGGGCAACCGCTAGTGGTAGCCTTGAAGATGAAAACCAAAACTTTATTCCCGACTCTTGGGAAAAAAACTTCAAGTGGCTTTTTACTGGCAAAACAATAATCATGTTAATTCTAGGCTTAATTATTGGATACCTTGTTGGTTCCAGTACATAATTGCCACAAAATACTAATTAACTATTTGCATTTTCGTATGAAGGGGAAGGCTTATAATCACCATCATAATAACTATCATCATCCTTTTCGCACGAAGTGACTAATGTTGCTAAAAAAACTAAAGTGATAAAGTAACTTTTCATTGTAAAAATTTTTATGCACAAATATATATTTCTTTTACTAATTTTCATAGGTTTCACTGCCTGTTCCAAAAAAAATAATATTGAGCAAATTTTTAACACTGCTGTTTATGAAGATTTTTCAGGGGTGGTTTTGGTCGCTTCTGAAGGTAAAGTTATTTTTTCAGGGGTAAATGGTAAGAGAGATTTTGAAAATAATATACCTCTTTTGGAATCTGATATTTTTGAACTTGCATCCATTTCAAAACAGTTTACTGCTATGATGATAATGATATGTAAAGAAAGAGGGTTGCTCAATTACGATGATTTGGTTGAAAAATATTTAGATATTCCTTACAAAGGAATAACAATTAGAAATCTGCTAACTCACACAAGCGGTCTTCCGGATTATGAAATAATAATGGATCAACATTGGGATAAATCTAAAGTTGCTGGAAACTCTGAAATTTTGGACTATCTAAATATCTACAACCCTAGAATGATTTTCGCCCCGGGAGAAAAATATGAATATAGTAACACCGGGTATGTCATTTTAGGAAGCATCGTAGAAGAAGTTACAGGAGAAGATTTTGTTGAGTTGTCCAATAACTGGATTTTTAAACCCCTTAAAATGAACAATACCTACATCAGGAGCAATGAGGAAAAAAGGGAACTTAAAAATCTTGCATTTGGTCATAAAAAAGATTCTTTAGGAAGATATGTAAACGCAAACCATTTTTTGTCATCGGACTATACCGTTTGGCTTGGCAACAGAAAAGGGCCTGGAAGAGTAAGTTCCAATTTATCTGACCTATTATTGTGGGACCAAGCCCTTTACACTGAAAAACTTATATCTAAAAAGACACTAGATGAAGCTTTTTCCCCGTACTCACTAAAAGGGCAAGCGCTAAGCTTTTACGGCTTTGGATGGAGATTAAATAAGGACTTGAATAACAAAATAGTAAGTCACTCTGGTAGTAATCCTGGATATAAAACAAGGATTGTTCGTTTGCTGGATAAGCGAAAAACAATCATAATTCTAAGCAACAACGACTTCCGCCTTAATAAAATTCAAGAAAAATTAGTTGAAGCTTTGTCTATTTAAGGCAGTTTAATTTATTTAACTTTTGCAAGACACTCAATCTCTACTTTTGCCCCCAAAGCTAAACCACTTCCAGCAAATGCACTCCGTGCAGGTAAATTTTCCCTTTCAAAAAAACTTTTGTATGCTTTTGACATTTTTGGCCAATCTTTTATATCTACAAGCATACAAGTGCATTTAAAAATATCATCTTTTGTTAAATCAACTTTTTCTAAAACTGATTCAATATTTTTTAATGCTTGTATTGTTTCAGCTTCAATTCCACCTTTAATCAACTCCCCACTTGGGAGTCTTCCCACTTTTCCCGAAAGATAGACTACGTTATCAACAACTACAGCTTCAGAAAAAGGGTAACCACTATTGATATTTTCCTGGCTATTTATATATTTTACATCGTTCTGCCCATAAGTACATATGGTTATAAAAAAAATTGAGATTGTTTTGATCATTTTCATAGATTTTTGATTAAAGTGTTCCTTTTTTGGAACCATAAAAAAACAGCCCTAGGGTAATAAATCCTAAAACGATTACGGGTAACGGTGCTGTTGGGTAACCTTTAAAAAAACCAATTAAATCAGGTAGGGCAAAAAACCCTGAGATAACAAAAAACAGAAAAGATAATCTTTTCAGTACATCAATGTCATTAAATGACATTGATCCAAAAATTAGAAACATATTACCGATAACTATTAGACTTAGCACTAATGCGAAGGTTTCAAACATTTTTACTGCATCAGGTGAAGGATTTTGACCAAACGCATCATTAATAAGTGTATTTAATACTTCTGGTAAAAAAAGACTTAACAATAAAGGAAGAATTTGAATAAATATTAGAACAAGGTTTATTTTAAAAATAGTCTTTATTTTCATGATTAGTATTTTGTATTAAATTAAATAATTTAGAATTTAAGCTCAAATAATTATTTAATAACTTTAAGGTGAAATGAGAAAGCAGATTTCAATCTTACTGTTTTTATTAATAGGAGGATCTTTCGGATACGCTCAACTAAGTAAGATTCACTATATTCCACCAGTAGCTTTTGCAGATGATGCTGATGCAAGACCAAACGGAGGACAATTTCTTTATATTTCTACACCTAGCACCACTGCAGTAAATGTTGTCATTACTCCCGTAGGCGGGGTACCTCAAGCGGTAGCAATAACAAATGGAAGTCCATACAGATATGAAATTCAAGGAGATGGAGGACTTGGTCCATCTCAACAAGCATTAGTCGCTAACAATACCAATCAGACTGCCAGGGTACACGTTGACAAAGGATATATAGTACAAGCCGTGGAAAGTGAAATTTATGTTGCCCTCAGGGTAAGAGGAGGTGGTGGACTTCAGGCTGGTGCACTAGTAAGTAAAGGCCTAGCAGCATTAGGGACAAATTTTAGGGCAGGTACATTTACAAATTATTTTCCTAGTGCAGCGTTTGTGTCGTTTATAAGTGTTATGGGAACCGAGGCAGGAACAATTTTAACGATAAATAACATTGATGAAAATGTCGACCTGGTTGATGTTGATGAAGGAGCTCTAGGTTCAAACGCATTTAATCAACTCAATGATATTGTCGTTAATTTAAATAGAGGAGACACTTACACTTTGGCGGCAATTTCTGTTGGGGGTGCAGATGTTCCTGGCGCTCAAGAAGCACATCCATCTCATTCATACAATGGAGATGGCTTAATAGGTGCTAGAATAAGCTCTAGCAAGCCCATTGTAGTAAATACAGGGTCGATGGATGGATCTTTCTCAGATGGGGGTGGAGGACAAAAAGACTACGGTTTTGACCAACTTGTAGACTTTAGTAAAGTGGGCACTGAATATATTTTTAAAAAAGGTAGCGGAGGTAACGCTTGGGAGAATGTTTTACTAGTCGCAACGACAGATAATACCTCTGTTACAATTGGAGGTAACCCAATAACAAATGGGAACAAATATTTGAAAAGCATAAATGTAAGTGGCCTTTATCCAGCAACTGCTAATACAACAATAACAGCTGGTCAATACTTTTTGATTGAGGGAGATATGTACGATTTAAATGGGAACATGTATGTAGAAACCTCTCAGCCCGTATATGCCTTTCAAGGTATTTCTTCTGGAGGGGGTGCAAATCAAGGTCTATTTTTTGTTCCGCCATTAAAATGTTCAAGTTTAGGGGATGTAGACAACATTCCACTAATTAACGAAATTGGAGCAGTTGGTTATGATGGAGTAATTAATATAATTTCAAAAATTGGTGCAAATATTACTTTTACTGATGACAATAATACAAATCAGCCTATCAATACTTTGAATATTGCAACTGCTAGTGCTCAACAGGCGGTAACTGGGAATCCTGACTATGTGACATATGAGATTACAAATGCTTCTGGGAATGTTTCAATATTTAGTAATGATGAACTCTATGTTAGTTATTATAATGAAGAAGGAGCATCCGCATCTGGTGGTTTTTACTCTGGATTTAGTTCACCCCCTGAAAAACCAAGTGAAATTAATGATGGAAGTGTTTTTGGCTATTGCGCTCCCAACCTTTTACTTCAAGCAGGAAATATGGATAATTTTACAAGTTTTGAATGGATGCTAGACCCCGGAAATGGATATACCAAAATAATTGGCTATGATAACCAACTTACAGTAACTACTACTATTGGTGGAAATTACAAAATAAGAGGTTATATAAGTTGCCCTGGAGAACCCGCTGAATTTCTGGACTCCGACTTCGTAACCGTCCTCCAATGCCCACCAGACTCAGACGGCGATGGAATAGAGGACTCTTTAGATGATTGCCCATTTACTCCTGGTTCGGCTTTACTTAAAGGTTGTCCCCAACCACTTATTATTGGGAATAATTATAAAACCTCAGTTGTAACTGGTACAATTCAAATTATAGAAGAAGGTTATTTTTGTTCACAATTTTTGTCTGGCCATTTTAACACTGCCTATCACTCAGGGACAAATATTAATCCTGAAGTAGGTGACTATATTATTTATAACAATAGACAGTTATTTGAAAGTCAATTCGCATTTGGTGAGAATTTTGCATATATGTATCTCCCAGATTTCACAGTGATTGTTGAAGTTCAAAAATCAAACGGAAAGATTGTTGCTATGTATCCTTGCAATTAAAATTACTAATACATGTTATCTCTATTAACTTCGTTAAGTGGTTTTTCACCATTTTCAATTCTTTGGAAGTTTTCTAAAGCTTGTCTAATTGATTCTTTGGCGTAAGTAAGACTAGCAATGTGAGGTGTAATTTTAATTTTTGGATTTTCCCATAATGGACTATCCTTTGGAAGTGGTTCTTTTTCAAAAACATCAAGAAATGCACCGGTTAACTTTCCTTCTTTAATAGCATTTATAATATCACTTTCCACATGAACGGCTCCTCTAGAAACATTTATCAAATAAGTCGGAAAAGCAAGGTCGTTGAACAATTTAGCACTTAACAAACCTTTTGTTTTAGGTGTCAAAGGAACTGTGCATACTAGCACATTAATTTTGTTTAGAAACTCACTTAACTGATTTCCGTAAAACGAAGGGAAAATAGTTTCTTTAAGAGAATTACTATATCCAAAAACTTCAAATCCCAATCTGTTTAAAGCATTGGCAGCATCCATACCTAAATGTCCTATACCCAATATACCTATTTTTAGGTTTTTCTCATCAAATTCAAATTGTGCCCAGTGATTTCTCGTTTGCGCATCTTGAAAATCATACCAACATCTTTGATAATTCAAAACTGCCATAAGGATGTAGTTGGTCATTGAAAATGCCATCTGAGGATCTACAATTCTACTTATGGGTATATTTTTTGGTATAGTATCATCATTTAGAATGTGATCCACTCCAGCTCCCATGGAAAAAATAAGTTTTAAATTTCTAAACTTTTTTAATGATCCTTTTGGATGTCCCCAAACTAAGACGCATTCAATTTCTTCTGGTCTGTCGGTTTCGTAACCAATCAATATTTCTTCTCCCGGGGCTTGTTTTTCAAATTCAACTTTCCATTTTTTCGTTTGTGTTTCGGGAGCTATTATTGCAAATTTCATGATACAAATATTAAAATAAACCTTCCTTTTTTACCTTTTCAATAACCTTTTTTAATTTTTCAGTAGTATTTTCTACTCCATAGAGTCTTCCAACTTCCGTCCTTCTTCTATCGCCTAAAAACTTATAAAGTTCAAAATCATATCTATCATTAAAAACTTTTTCCTGATTCATAGTTTTATGTTTAATCATTTTAGAGTTAAACCAATTTGTAATTTTTTCAGAAT
>MDTG01046865.1_pt1 | contig 11590 bp, 9 predicted proteins | sample 811421 | NCBI WGS metagenome assembly MDTG01 (sample SAMN05326645, study PRJNA326480) | marine metagenome | isolation source: seawater | place: Pacific Ocean: South East | collected 2011
AAAACAGACCCGTTTCGGTGCGCGACAACTGCGCCTTCCCAAGCCGCCAAAGCGTTCCGGGAAAGCGTCAAGAAGCACGTGATAGAGACGATAACCCCGACGACGGTCGACGACGAGAGAGAGGGAAAATCCCCCGCGGACGACGGAGAGATCGTGGAGGATGACGTCGCCAGATTCCAACGCGTGAAGAAAACGTCGTGCGTGCACGAAGTCGCCATCCCGAAATCCATCAGATTGAGTGCACAAGAGATGGTTTTATTGAAAACGCCAAAATTTTCATCCGAGAAATACGCCAAGAAGTATCCGTTCAATTTGGACGCGTTTCAGTCCACCGCGGTGGCCGTTTTAGAAAGAGGCGAGTCGGTGATGGTCGCCGCGCATACATCGGCTGGAAAAACAGTCGTGGCTGAATACGCTATCGCGATGGCGTTTCGCGATAAGCAACGGGTGATTTACACGTCGCCGTTGAAAGCGCTGTCGAATCAAAAGTTTAGAGAGTTGGAAGAAGAGTTCGGAGATGTTGGTTTAATGACGGGAGACACGGTGATTAATCCGAGCGCTACGTGTTTGGTGATGACGACGGAAGTTTTGAGGAGCATGCTGTATAGAGGAGGGGAAGTGATTCGGGAGGTACGATGGATCATCTTCGACGAGGTGCATTACATGAGAGATCGAGAGCGAGGAGTGGTGTGGGAAGAGAGCATAGTTTTCGCGCCGAAAAACGCGCGGTTAGTTTTTTTAAGCGCGACGTTACCGAACGCGTTGGAGTTTGCCGAGTGGGTAGCGAGTTTGCACGAACACTGCGTGCACGTTGTGTATACCGACCATCGACCGACGCCGTTGCAACACTACGGGTTCCCAAAAGGCGGTAAAGGATTGCATTTGATCGTCGACGAGGTTGGGAATTTCAAGAGGGAGAATTTTGAAAAGCTACGAGCGGCGTTGAAGAGTAGTAGTAGCAGTGGTAATAGTGGCGGAGGACGAGGAAGAGGTGGGGGACGAGGCAGAGGAGGAGGAGGAGGAGGAGGCAGAAGAGGTAACGGACAACACGGCAACGCGCAAGACGAATCGGATATTTTACGCATCACTCGCACTATTAAAAATAAAGAGTTTTTTCCTGTCATCGTGTTTTCCTTCTCGCGAAGAGAGTGCGAAGAGTACGCGAAACAGTGCAAGAAGATTAACTTCAACGACGAGGAAGAGGCAGAAGCCGTGGAAGAGGTGTATACGAACGCGTTGAAGTGCTTGGACGAGGAGGACAGAAAATTACCCGCGGTACAAGGCATATTACCGTTACTGAAAGCAGGAATTGGTATCCACCACTCTGGCTTACTCCCATGTCTGAAAGAGTTAGTCGAAATCCTCTTTAGCGAATCGCTGATCAAATGTCTCTTTGCGACGGAGACGTTCGCAATGGGTTTGAACATGCCCGCGCGAACGGTGGTTTTCACCGCTGTGAAGAAATTCGACGGAAGCGAAGAACGCATCATAGCACCTGGAGAGTACACTCAAATGTCTGGACGCGCCGGTCGAAGAGGCAAAGATGATCGAGGCATATGTATCGTCATGGCGGATGAAAAGATGGAGGAATCAGCGATGCGAGAAATGTTGCAAGGCAAACCGCAGGCATTGAACTCGGAGTTCAAGTTGAGTTACTATTCCATCTTGAACTTGTTAAAACGAGCGAGTGGAACAATGGACGCGGAATTCGTTATTCAAAGATCATTCCATTCCTACCAACATGCGAAAGCGGTTCCTGGAATGAAAGTCGAAAGGGACCGAGTTTGCGAAGAGATCGCTGCCATAGATGAAAAGTTGAAAAATGTGACCAAAGAATCCACCGAGTACGGGGTACTCATCGAACGCGCGCGTCGACTGGAGAAAGAATTGAAACGCCATGAACTCGAACCAACGCGCACGATGAAGTTTCTCACACCTGGGAGATTGCTAAAAATCCGAAACGGGTACGATGATTTTGGATGGGCTTGCGTCGTAAACGCCTATCAACTCTCGGACGAAATGTTGAAAATGCGAGGGATTGACCCTTCGTCTAAAGATACATCTCCGGAAACTGTCGTTATCGATTGCTTAATGCGCGTTGGACCGGGCGCTTCGGAAGGTATTCTGACCCCGGCAGATGTCAACATCGACGCGGAAGGAACAATTTTAGAAACTGAAAAGAAGAAACGTAAAAGGAACACGACAGAAATCGTTCCCGTCAGTCTTGCGTTAGTGGCGAATATAAGCGAACTCATCTTGGAATTATCCGACGATTTGCGCGATTCGACGTCGAGAGATGCCGTATACGAAAGCGTTCGAACTATTGTACGAACGTTTAAGGAGAAGAAAGGTTTACCAGATGTCCCGAGTTTAGACGCGGTGAACGCTCTGGGATGCGTCGAAATCTCGTACGCGTCGACGGTTCAAGAACTCGAGTCTGTTCGCGAAAAGATTAAATCGCATCAACTCTACGAATCTGGCGACGACGACGCCGAGGTGTATTACGAAAAGCAAAAGGAACTCAGACAGAAGACAAAGGAAAAGATCGAGAAGGAAGATGATGAGAAAGCGTTTTTTGAGAAGAAAGCTACTCTCGAGGAACGGTCCAGAGTGTTATCTTCACGTATAAAAACGAGCGAACTATCCAAGTTCCGCGATGAGTTATCTTCGCGCTCGAAAGTTTTACGTAAACTCAACCATGTGGATGCCGAGGGTGTTGTCTTGCCGAAAGGTCGATGCGCGTGCGAAATTGACACCGCGGATGAACTCTTAGCGACTGAATTAATGTTTAATGGTGCGTTTGCCAAAGCTACGCCGAGAGAACTCGTTGCGTTATGTTCCATGTTCGTTCCCACGGAAAAGTCGAACCAAAAGCCAACCATACCGAAAAAGTTAGAGTTACCGATCAAAGGCGTTTTAGACGCGGCAAAACTCATCGCCGATACGCAGCTGGAACAAAAGCTCGAAATCGACGTTGAGAAATACGTCGATTCGTTTCGAACGTTTTTGGTGGAAATCGTCTACGATTGGGCGGGAGGGAAATCTTTTTCGGAAGTTTTATTGCGCACGGATTTGTTCGAAGGCACGATCGTTCGCGCCATGCGTCGATTGGACGAATTGATGTTGGAGCTTGGCAGAGCGGCGATGGCGTGTGGTGACGAGAATTTACGAGAGAAGTTTGAAAAAGGAGCGGAATTGTTGCGACGAGGTATCGTCTTCGCGCCGTCGTTATATCTGTAGAATTAGAGGTAGTAGTAGTAACAGCTAGATTGTATGGTAAGGTAAATAGTATTGAATATCCTATAGCGATAGATGCAAAATTTGAGAGTCCCTCCTTCTAAAATAACATCTTTCCTTCGGATTCGGTTATCCTCCTCGATGGGGGCATCGTGTGCCTATTAAAGTAAGGATTTGCGTTATCATCTTCCATGCACTGCGAGCTTACTTCAGATGCCGTCGGTGACGTTCCACCGCTTCTGTTCACGGGCTGTTTGTACTTCTGCTCCTCTTCGTGTTGTCTTCGTACCTTTTCTTGAATCTGCTCGAATCGCATCAATTTCTTAGACGACACGTCCGACGACGGAGAACTTGGTACGTTTCCGTCTCCGTACATCACCTCTCCCTCTTCACGCAACTCTTTTCTCGCACTTCGCATCGCCAATCGTTCTTCTTCTCTTTGTTCGTATTCGCGAATCAAATCCGCCATCTCGTTCGCGTCTTCCATCACCTCTTTCAATTCTTCTTTCAGCATGGCCACCTCTTGCGGTTCGTGCATAGCTTTTGCGGCTATCGCTTCCGCCATCTCCTTCTCCTCTTCCAACTTTTTCGTTAAATCTTCTACATCTCCTTGCAATCGTTTGACAAATCGTCTCGATTTCTCCAACCGTTCCTTCAATTTCTCGTTTTCCTTGACTTGTTCTTCCAAATCTTCTTGCGCTTCTTTCAATTTGTTCGAGTAATCGTCCGATAACCGAGCGACGAGCCAATCCGACGGCGAATCGGGTTTCACGTTACTTCGCAATAAATCGTCCAGCGCTCTCGTTAACTTATCTAAAGTTCCATCTGTGTTTAAATAATTCCGAAACTTGGCCTCGCGAGAAGACTTCATCGCCTTCTTCGTCCCCAAGGACGTTTGCCTGACTTTCTTACTCGCCTTCGCGGCGTTCACTTTTGGATGCGTCGAATGACTCGCATCTCCGCGAGTGGTGCTCGCTAACGCTCTCGACCGTTGTTCCGTGTCGTTCTCTTCAAACCCCACGAGGCTCTCCGCGCGTCTATACTCGCGCTCGCTCACTTCCACAGGCACCTCAGGTGGTACCGGTCCCCCCCCACTCTTGGCGTTCTTGGAAAACAGCTTGGAAAACAAGCCGCCGGATTTTTGTTGTTCTTTCTCCGAGACGACCTGCTGAAGTGACAACGCGAAAAGGTGAGCGGTGTCGTCGTTTTACGGTATTCTTATGCCGTCGTCGCGGGAATCAAAAGAGTGCGGAATAATTGGACTATCGAATTGGAATTTGGAATCCGGAATCGAACGAAGGAAAAAAGACGCACCACCATTCTTTTGACGACACCCCCCGTCTTGGCGTTCCTTCCTCGCAAAGCGCGTTGTTGTTGTTGTTGTTGTCGTCGTTGTTTTTCTCTCGTCGTTGGTCTCTCTCTCGAAAAACGAACGGAGAAGACGCAAAGGTCGTGAGATTCTCCCGATGAATAATTAAAGTGAAGACACACGAGAGAAAAAACTCCACACATGGGAAAGGGTGTTATATATATATATAATATAAACCCTAAACACATCCCAAAATCTTCCCCTTTTTTGATTGGAACTTTGGAAAAAGATATCGAACAGAACAGACACACACACACGCGCGCAAAACACCAAAACGAACAAAATGAACGTCGCGCTGAGAGGATCCTTGCTGTCGGACCCCAACATGTTGGCGTCGACGTCGTCGTCGACGTCGTCGAACACCACCCCCAAGACGACCACTTTTCGGCGCAAAACGACGACGACGACGACTAAAGCCTCTTTGTTGTTATCGGGAAACCGATCTCTTTCTCTTTTGCACAACGTGCGGCCGGGTCGCTTTGCGGGGCGCGCTCGGTTCGGGAAGAAGGACGCAAAACCGCGAGCGACGAGCGAAGGAGACGAGGAGGAAGCAACGACGACGACGACGACGACGACGGCTGCGCCAAACAAGAACACCAACAACACCTTCGACCGAGACTTGAACAAATTCGTGAAGAAAACCGCGACGACGTTTGCACCGTCGAGCTCTGGAGAGGGGAAAAAGAAGAAAAATCTAGCGACGAAAGGCACGGCGTTGTACGCGGTGTTCGAAGTGCAAGCGTACTTGGCGATCGTCGTCGGAGGGTTACTCGCATTCAACGTGATCTACCCGTCGGAGGAACCTACGATCGCGCGGCTGATGGGCATGTGGTCGGTGTGGATGTTCACGGTGCCGTCGCTGCGCGCGAGAGACTGCGGCGCGAAGGAAAAAGACGCGTTGAACTTACTCTTCATCGCAATTCCGCTGGTTAACGTGTTGATTCCGTTCGTGTGGAAATCTTTCGCCGGTGTGTTCACCGCGGACGTTTTGTTGATGTTGGGGGTGTATTATTCCAAGAACGCGCCGCCGTTTGGGGAGGAGGACGCAACCGCCGCCGAACCGTCCGAGTGAGCGCGCGCGCGAACGAACGAACGAAACAAAACGTGCTCGAGAGAGTGACTTAGGGCGAAAAAAGAAAACGAGAGCGAGAGAGACGCGTAGAGAGAATTGTTATTAAAAGGCAGTATTTATGACACCACCATCTAAACGTCGTCGTCGTTTTGCGCTCTTCTTTCTTCTTTCAAATGGGTTTTCCCTCGTGTAGTCAAACATTTTGGACATTTTTTGCTGACTCGATTCGCCAGATTCCGTCCGCTCTTGCACACCCAAAAACCACCACCATCGACTTCTCGTTTTGAACGATGCTCGTCATCAATCCCGGGCACGTTCGGTTCGCGGTGTTTCTTTCCTGCGGCGCGTTCATCGAGCTGTGCAAGAGGAGGGGCAGGCGGCCGATGATGTCCCAACTCGGGTATTCTTCACCGCCCGATTCGCCGGTGGAAGAACTGGTGTCGTCCCCGATTGGCACCGCCGCCGCCTCGACGACGACGACGACGATGACGACCGCCTTTGGACGGCGGATGGGCGATGGCAGCGTTCGCGAGGATCCGATTCAGTGCCGATTTTGCTTCGGGACGGACGCGAGAGATATGATCAGCCCGTGCGATTGCACCGGAAGCTCCAGATACGTGCACGCGAGATGTTTGCGTCACTGGCAAAACGTGAGTCTGCAAAACACGGGGAATCCAGAAACGAGGTGTCGAGTGTGCCAAGCGACGTTTAGAAACCTACCGAGACGGCCTCGACGAGAGCGTTTCTTAGAATGGTTCGCACCGACGGCGAAGGATCGAACGCACCAATATTTCAACGCGTGGAGAGACGCGCTTTTGAACACGCTGGTTCCCATCGCGGCGGATGCGGATTGCAGAGAATTTAATCGACTCGGGGATGTCGTGGAGACGATTCTAGGGTGCGAAGTGAGAGTGTTTTACAGTCGAGAGGTGCAACGAGGGAATAAGTTGTTTATTCTGTTGAGGAAATGGTTTCATAATTTGGAGAAGACGCACGTGTATACGTACATAGCGAGAACGTTGGGGAGAATGTTAATCGCCGGAGTGTCCAGCGTTGTCGAAGACGACGGGACGATGGTGAGGAGTCGACATCGGGTGAACGCATTCGTACCGTTTGTGACGGCTATTCGAGACGTGTTGGTGTGTTTACAAACGCCGATTGAAAGTTTGATGCGATTTCATGTGCCGTACGTGTACGCGTGTTCTGTCATCGAAAGGTACCCGCAATTTCGAGTGAACTGTGGGATGTACGACAACTACACGAATCGTAACAATAGCAACGGAAGGAGAAGGAGAAACCAACAATCGCCGAGCATAATGGAGAGCTTTTTTGCCATCGGGAAGGAAGAAGCGAATGCGATTGCAAACATACGAAACAACAGCAACAACAATAACGTCAACACTACCAACGCAAACGGTGGTCGTAATCCCTATCTGGGAGCGAGACCACCGCTTGGAGGAAGAAGGGGCAGGAATAACACTACGCACAACAACAGAAACACTAACAACAATAGACTTCAATTTGGCAGGTTTACTTTCAATCAGAGGGCAGAAACCGCGCGCGCTTAAAGATATGAAAATGTACTACTACAATTAACACTACTATGGCTACCAATACAAATAAAAGCACCAAGCGCGCGTACCGCGCAGATGTTGTACCACAACACGGAACAAAGACGTGCGAAAAATACGACTCAAAAATTCACGCCCGAACGTATCCCGTCCCAAAGTTCTCGAACCTCCATCGCCCACGCCTGTTCTCGACTTCTCCTCACCTTCGCGTCTGCAATCTCCATCACGTGCGTCGCCCGAACGCTCTTCTCTTCATCCAACAACCCCATGACGCACACGTACGACCCTCGTTCAATTTTTCTCTCGCCGTCGGTATGCACGTCCACTCGTCCCGTCCCGTCGTCCACGGTCAACGTGGCGCCGTTCTCGATGCTCTTCGTCACTTCCCCTTGGACCCACACCCGTCGAAATACTGGTCCGAACGCCGCGTGACATTCTCGGCTCGACTTTTTGTGTCGGTGCACGTCCGGGTGGTGCGCCGCTTGGTGCGTGGGAATCTTCTCCGGGTTCCCGTTCGTCGTCGCCACCTCCTCCGTGGCTCCCCCGGCGACGACGACCGAGGAATGAATCATCGAACAATACATTTTCGGGATGGTCGCATCCAATTTGCTCCATCGCGTTCGAGAGGAGGTCGCCGTTCTCGGCGGCGGCGGTGGACGCGTCTCCTCCTCGTCCTCCTCGTCTCGCATCCCTTTCGCCGCCAAGTGTGCTCTCTCGCCGGTTCTTCAGGCTCCACCGCGGTGCATGACCCTCTCTTTTGCGACACAAATGTGATGATATTTTTGGGTCCAATTCGCTTTCCAAAACTCCTCTCTATCTTTTGTTTGATGAACATCATCATCACTCGTACACTCGAGTCATGTCTCCGCAGCGACACAGACAGAAAGCGTCGTCGTCGTCGTCGTCGTCGTTGGACGACGATACCGCCGGGATCACGGGCCCGTCGCCAGAACGGATAATCCGGTTCGCGTTCGCGTTGATCGTGTTGAAAGCGACGAACGACGTGTTCGAACGCCACCACGGGATATCGCCACTCGATGGCGTTCTGAAAGGTCTGAACGAAGCGAGGAAGAAAGTGGCGCGAGCGATCGCGCCAAACTCGAAGGGCCCCGCGGGAAACAAACAGAGTGGCGGGAACAGGAAGAAGAAGTTTACGGGGAAAGGGAAGAAGCTCGGAAGGAAGTGAACCGTAAAGCGCGAGTGGGAAATCGAAGAGAAAAGAGAGAGAGAGAGAGAGCAAGACAGTTAGAGTAAATGCGATGCCAAGTTCGCGAAGAATAGTTACTAAGGACAAATAAGTGTAGTGGTATTGCAATGCTTTTTTTATACGTGCTGTGGTTTCGCTTCCCTTTTTTTCTCCTCTCTTTCTTTCTCTCTCTCTTTTCTAGTTCTCTCTTTAGTTCTCGGAGGTCCTGTGTTTTACGATTTTACATGTACGGAACGGCGACGTCCGGGTTGTCTTGCTTCAAGTACAATTCAGACTTAGCGTTAAACATGATCTTTTCAAACTCATCGCCGTCGATATTTTCTTTCTCCATCAACACATCCGCGACTTGGTGCAAGACGTCGATGTTGATGGACACTAAATCTTTCGCTCTGCGATACGCTTTGGTAACCAACTCTTTGACTTCGCTATCGACCAAATCCGCAGTGTCTGGTCCGTAATCCGCAGACCGACCCATTTCGCCACCTAAGAAAGATTGACCGCCACCAGTTTTCAATGCAATTTGACCTATCTTCTTGGAGAAACCCATAGTTTCAATCATTTGTCTCGCAGTTTGCGTGACTTGTTGGAAATCGCCCGAGGCGCCAGTGGTAACGTCTTCGGCGCCGAAGATCAACTCTTCAGCAACACGACCGCCCATAGCAACTGCCATTTGGTTCTCGAGGTACGATCTGGAGTACAATCCAGATTCTAATCGCTCTTCGCTCGGGGCAAAGAAGGTCAAACCACCCGCAGCGCCTCTTGGAACGATGGAGATTTTGGCAACCGGATCGTATTCCGGCATCAACGCGCCGACGATGGCGTGGCCAGCTTCGTGGTACGCTACGAGTTTCTTCTTCTTTTCCGACATGACGGCACCTTCCTTGGCGGCACCAGCGACGATTTTTTCGAGCGCGTCGGCGATTTCTTCTTTAGAAATTTCTGTCAATTCTCTTCTGGCGGCGATGATTGCCGCTTCGTTCATCAAGTTCGCCAAATCCGCGCCAGTGAAGCCCGGGGTACGTCTGGCAACCTTTTCAAAATCAACATCCGCGGAGACGGTCTTGCCTCTGGAGTGCACCTTCAAAATTCGGACTCTGCCGGCAACGTCCGGTCGGTCAACCGTGACTTGACGATCAAATCGTCCCGGACGCAACAAGGCTGAATCCAAAACGTCTGGTCTGTTGGTTGCGGCCAAGACGATGACGCCGGTGTTTCCTTCGAAACCATCCATTTCAGTGAGCAACTGGTTGATCGTTTGTTCTCTCTCGTCGTTCCCGCCGCCCATACCGGAACCACGCTGCCGCCCGACGGCATCAATCTCATCGATGAAGACGATGCACGGTGCCTTCGATTTCGCTTTTTCAAACAAGTCTCTGACGCGCGAGGCGCCAACGCCGACGAACAATTCAACGAACTCGGACGCAGCGCAGGAGAAGAACGGCACACCCGCTTCACCCGCAACTGCCTTGGCCAATAATGTCTTACCAGTACCCGGCGGACCGACCAACAAACAACCCTTTGGGATCTTCGCACCTAATTGCGTGTACTTATCTGGGTTCTTTAAGAAGTCGACAACTTCTTGCAATTCCAACTTGGCGCCTTCAACGCCGGCAACGTCGACAAAAGTAACCCCAGTTTCTGGAACTTCTTGAAATTTGCTCTTGGATTTGCCGAAATCCATGGGACCACCGCCGCCCATGCCACCCATACCACCCGGCATGCCACCACCGCCGGCGGAACCGTCTTGCGCTCTTCTGAACAAAAAGAATAAACCAGCGAACGCGAAGATGGGGAACAAAACGTTACCCAACAAACTTGCCGCGTTGCCTTGTTGCTCCCCTTCGGAGACGGAAATGTCAACTCCGTTCTTCGCTAAAATGTCTACCAACTCCGGGTCGTTCGGTAAAACAACCGTAGCTCTGTTCCCGTTCACCGCGGTCAATTGCAAAGACGAACCGTCTTTGGCGAATCGCACGCGTTCAACTTTCCCGCCCAAGACGGCTTTGAGAAATTCAGAGTATCTCCACGTGGAGCCTTCCGGTAAGTCAGAGGTATTCAAAGTTGCGACCGACGTGGACGGCGCGTCCAAACTCGGAAAGGCTTCGGATTGTTCCACGGATTGTTGTTGTTGTTGTTGTTGTTGTTGTTGTTCCATCGCAGGCATGGACGGGAAGTCGATGGCGTGTGCCAACTGCGCGTTTTGCAAAGTGACAAACGCGGTCAAGGTGGCGATGGCAACTTTTTGCGCGTCGTTCGAACGAGTCGACTCATTTTCGGTCTGCGCGTCGTTCGAAAGAGAAACAGAGGGTCAGTCGAGATCGCGAGACGACCAGTTTAACGCCACAGAATTCGACGCCGAAACGATGCGTGTCGATGACGACGATGATGACGACATCACCAACTGCCTTCCCGAAGACGCATCTGACGTCACGCGCGCTTTCGAGAAAAAAAAACCGCCACGCGAGCGCAGAAACCCGCGCGAGAGGATCGCTTCGCCCCAAAACAAAACCGTCTCGCGCCATTCTCCCACCCGTTTCGGCGCTTTCCGGCGACTTCGAACGGCCCGCGCGCAAAAAAAACGCGCTTTTTTGAGAGACTAATCTTTTAACGCACCAACAATGTCGCTCTCGTCATTGTGCGAGTCGCGATGCGCGTCGCATTAGTACGTCGCGTCGAATTCGTCCTCGCGACCGGGCTCGCGACCCCAGAAAACGCGCGGCAACTCGCGGTTTGGTGGCTCATACTTGTATCTTCTCCGTTCGTATACTACGTCGTTTGCAAAGCGTCTCTCTCTCTCTCTCTCGGGCACGTTTTGCGTTTTACGTGTGTCAATGCGAAGCGCGACTGATGATGACGACTCCAAAAGTGACGACGACAGTCTTTGAGAGTACGACGGATTTGAGGCAGAGTTTCGTCGCAGCACTCAAAAAAAAAAGGGAGAAATGAAACCCTAAACAGTATGTGGTAAATGTTCAAAGTCTCCTTTTTTTTCCCTCTCTTTTTTGTTGTGTGTCTCTATAGCGACGACGACGAGAGAACAACGGCGACGACGACGACCGAGACGACGGACGGCCGCCGCTTTCGAGTCGAGGAAGGAGAGCGGGAGGAGGAGGAGGACGTTTTTTTGTGTCTTT
>MDTG01188913.1_pt1 | contig 11590 bp, 11 predicted proteins | sample 811421 | NCBI WGS metagenome assembly MDTG01 (sample SAMN05326645, study PRJNA326480) | marine metagenome | isolation source: seawater | place: Pacific Ocean: South East | collected 2011
TGATAAAGTAAAAGATATTGCAAAAAAAAATAATATACCGCTACTATTAGATGGTTGTCAATTTGCTCCTCATAAAAAAGTCGATCTTAAAGAATTGGATCCAGATTTTTACGTTTTTTCAGCGCATAAAATGTACGGCCCTTCTGGTCTCGGGATCCTTTATATGAAAGATAAGTGGATAGATGAATTTTCACCTTACCAAGGAGGAGGTCAAATGATACACGATGTAGAAATTGATAAAAGTACATATGCAAGCGGTTACGAAAAATTTGAGGCAGGTACTCCTCCTATTGCTCCAGTTATTGGTTTTGCATCTTCATTAAATTTTATGAATGAAGTTGATCCTAATGTTATCTATGATCATGAAATGAAACTTCATGATTATGCCTATGAAAAGCTATCAAAATTTAATAATATTAAAATATTTGGATCAAATAATAATAAAGGTGCAATTATATCTTTTAATATTGAGGGAGTTCATAATTCTGATTTAGGCGCGATGTTAGATAAAAAAAATATTGCAATAAGAACAGGACACCATTGTTGCCAGCCTCTTATGAAACATTTTAATGTTACTGGAACATCTAGAATTTCATTTGGAGTTTACAACACAAAAGATGAGGTAGATTATTTAGTAGATAGTATCAATGAAATAACTAAAATCTTATTATAATTAATGGAAGAAAAACAATTAAAAGATTTTTTACCAAATAAAAAATCAAGTTATTTTAAAAAATTTGACGCCTTAAATATTACCTCTAAAATTAATCAAGATCAAGTGATTGAGTGTATTAGAACTGTTGTTGATCCCGAAATACCAGTTAACTTGTACGATCTAGGTTTGATATACGAGATAAAAATAAGTGATAATAATGATATTAAAATTAAAATGACTTTAACCAATCCAAATTGCCCAGTTGCTGGTAGCATGCCTGAAAGTGTAGGAAGATCAGTTGAAAAAATTTCAAATTTGAATTCTATTGAAGTAACTCTTATCTGGGACCCCAAGTGGAACAAGGATTTAATGTCAGAAGAAGCAAAACTTGCTTTAGATATTTTTTAAATTAATCTATAATAGATTTATGAATAACTTATTATCTATAACTATTAATGCTGCTGATCAGATTAAAAAAATTGTATCAACTGCACCCAAAGAGATCGACTCTGTTGTTGTTGGTGTTGAAAAAACTGGTTGTAGTGGATATTCATATAAATTAGATTTTGGAAATTCATATGATTTAAAGAATTTTGAAGTTATTCATCAATATGGAGTTAAAGTTTTGATAGATCCTAAAGCCACTATGTTTTTATTAGGATCAACAATGGATTATAAAACAGATAAACTTGCTTCAAGATTTGTTTTTGAAAATCCAAATGAGAAAAGTACATGTGGATGTGGAGAGTCATTTAGTGTATGAAGCTCTACTATTGGCGGAGTAGCTCAGTTGGTCAGAGCGCACGGCTCATATTCGTGATGTCGGGGGTTCAAATCCCTCCTCCGCTACCATAGAATTTATGAGAGTATAAATTATTTTAAAATAGAGACTAAATTTTATTACTTTATATATTAGTCTGATAAATGCCATTAGAAATGGTTATAAAAGTTTTTTTATACTATTTCGTTGGTATCAATCCTTGGTAATTCTAATTTATTAAATTTTTTATTAAAATCTCCATGGATTGTTGTAACTGCAAAATTACATTTTAATTTTTTAAGAATCTTAATTGTAGATCGATTATAATTTCCATATGGATAGCAAAATGACCACTCTTGATTTAAAAGTTTATTTTTTTTAAGATAATTTAAATTTTTGTTAATTTCATCTAATTGATTTTTTTCATTTATATGTCCAAGCCATCTATGACTATATGTATGACATCCAATTTCATGTCCTAATTTCTTCATTTCTTTAATCATCCTAATATTTAAATATAATTTTTTTGAAAAAGAATTTTCATTTATTCTTAGTTTTTTTATAAATCTATTTAGTATATTAGACCTAATATTTTCATTTAAATCTCTTTGTAACAGTCTTTTTATGATTATTGTTTCTGCAGAATCATACTTTGATGAGGTATCAATTCTAGATAAAATTTTGGATATATTAATGTTGAAATTTTTTTCTAAATCACCCAAAATTAATTTTAACAATAATTTATGATTCTTATAAAAACTCAATATCAGATGTATTTTATTTACATCTAATATTACGTTTTTAGTTATAGATGAAATAACTGGGTAAAAAATAGCTTTTAATTTATTTTTCTCTAGAATAGGTAATACATTCTTGTAATGATCTATATAACCGTCATCAAATGTAAGAAGTATTGATTTTTTTAATTTTATATTTTTATCATTTATAATACTATGAAAATCTATTGGATCTAAAATTTCAAAATTATTTTTGAGATATTTTATTTGATTTTCAAATTTTTTTATTGAAAGATACTTAAAATTTTTTTTTATTTTATCAATTCTATTTGTAACATAATGATACATTACAATTTTTAACGTGAAATTATCTATTTGGTCTGTCTTGATCACAATCACCTGTAACTATTATAAAATTATTATTAACTGAATTTTTGTTTATTTTATAAATAAAATTTTTTTCACTATATTTTTTAATTAAAGGCTCAAAGTAAATTGGTAGATAGTTACTTTTACTAGTTTTTGTAAAACCTTTAAATTTTCTATTATCAAAACTTTGTAAAAGAATATCTATATATTGCATATTACCAAAACTTTTATCTTCAAAAACTAATATTGCAAAATACTGAAGTGCTTTAATATCACCAGAAAAATCTATTATTCTTAATATTGTATTTTTATATTCTTTTGATATCATTTTTCTTGTAACAATGTTACAAATTGGTTTATTTTTATAATATACTGAAAAATTATAATATTTATAAAATCTAGATTTTGTATATTTATTAATTAGATAAGTATAATTTTTTGCATAATTATCATTTGTCAAATTGCCTTTAAATAATTCTTTTTTCAGTGTCCAATCGTTATGTTTAGATTGTACAAATTTAAATCGATTTTTTATATAATAATGATTAACTTTACCAATTTTGTAGCCAAATCTTTGATAAATATGAAGAACATTCTCATTAACTCCAAGACTTGAAATAATATTATACGAAAAATATTTTTCAATAAAATCTAGCAATTTGAGACCTGCTAATGTTGTTGTATTTTTTTTTGTACACCACATTGTCAGCCAAATAACATCTTTATCAATTTTTTTATTAAATTTTTTATTATTTATGTAGCCAATAAGACCAATTATTTCATCATGGTCTTTAGCAAGTATAAATCCAAGTTTAGTTTTTGATATTCTATAATAATGATTGAATACTTTTTTATTTTTGCATAATATATGATTTTTTTTCCAGTTTAAGTCTATAAAATTTATTATTTTATAATAGTCAGTTATTTTTGCATTTCTAATAAACATTTATTTCTCAATTAGTTCAATTACATAATTGAGAGGAGTATGAAGAAAAATTACCTTTTTAAAGTTAAAAGCTTTTGCATTAAAAAATTTTGAAAGAACTCCAAAATTGTTATCTCTTAAAAAATTTACTTTGTCTTCTATATTATCAACTTGATATGCCATATGATGGATAGTATTTTTTTGTTCATCTAATAGCTTAATTAACCCATTGTTGTTTTTAAGTGGTTCAATTAATTCATAAAGTAATCCATTTTTATCTTCAAAAAATTGAACTTTTACATTTATTTTACTATCATGAATAGATGAAGATCTTTCACTAAGATTATATATATTTTTAATATGTTTAGAGTCCTGATCTAAATTTTTAACAATTATTCCAATATGATGGAAATTCATTTAAGTTTTAATTTATTCAAAATTTTTTTAACAGAATTTAAGCTACCTAAATCATTCACTGAAAACCTAATATTTAATTTTTTCTCGATCTCCATCAGAATTTGCATATTTGCCAAAGAATCCCAGTTTTTATGCGTACCTATTTGTAATTTATTTACATCAATGTTTTTACTTTTAATTTTTAGTATATCTTTAATGACTTTTATTACAACTTCTTTACTCATATAATTTTTTAATATTAATTATTTTATTGTTTGTATTAATATGGAAATTATTTTTTTTTCTATTTTTAATAGGAATTTTTAAATCAGTCAAAAAACTTTTAATTAAATCATTTTTTCCTGTACTTAAAAACTCTATTTCAAGTTTCTGAAATTTTTTAAGTTTTAAAATATTTAGAATATTTTGGAAAAACCAATACTCCACTTTTCTTCCTAAAATTCTGCAGCTAAAAAGAAAAGTATCTAAAAAAGCATCTTTTTTCTTTAATTCCAATATTGCTAGTCCAATAATTCCGTGATCTCCATATATATCTTTTACAGAGCATAAATATAATTCATGAGATTTACTCCTTATTAAATTTGTAATATCTTTCTCTGTATATCTTTGAGAACGAATATTAAATTGATTAGTTTTTAATGTAAGTTCACTCGCTCTTGTTGATGTTTTTTTTGTTACCTTTATTATTTTTGGTATTAGCTTTAATTGTTTAATAAATAAATTTTCATTTTTAATTTTATTTTTTAAATTTAAAAACTTTCCCCTTTTCTTGTATTGACTGCTCTTTTTCTTATCACTTTGTGAGATTGAGAATTTTGAAAAACCATAGTAATTTCTAATTAGATAAGGCCATAAAGTTATATCTTCTGGAACATCAAAAACCTCTACTTCAGGTAAAGAGTTCTTCACTTTATCTCTTTCTAGTGGATTATCATCCCAAAATACAAAGCTTTCTAAACCTAGATTTAGTTCTTTTGAAATATTCAAAATGTTGTTTGTTTTTTCTTTCCAATTAATTTTTGCAAATGTAAAATCATTTCTTTTTAATAAAAAATAATTATTTTTTTTAAACGCTTCCCAAACATCACTTTCATTATTTTTTGAACATAAACCTATAAGAATCCCTTTTTTTTGAATACTTTTTATTTCTCTTTGAAATTCTCTAAAAGCATTACCTATTCCTTCTTCTCCTAACTCTAAATTTTCCCAACCAATTTCTCCAACTACACCGCCCCAGAGAGTATTATCACAATCTAAAATCAACACTTTCTTATTAGTATTTGTATTTCTATATATAACTTGATAGATTTCCTTATCGATAATAGATAATGTTTTATAAGAAATTCTCATGTGGTAAGTATACCAATTTCTACTATCAAAAATTTCTTTATAACCGTAGTAAGAGAATGGTAAATCTAAATCTACAAAGAGTAAATTATTATACAGAGTTGTTAGTTTATAAATATTTTTTTTGAAATTATTCGCAATTTTTTTATTAATAATCAAATTTTTTGCATTTTCAATAACGTTATTATTTCCATCATAATTACTTAATGCAACTAGAACGTTAGAGTTATATTTTTTTAAATATTCCTCTAAATTTTTTAAAAATATCTTTACTTTTTCATTTGCGTTAATTCCCAACAAATCGTGAAAAAAAATTATAAATATTGAATAATCTATTTTATAATTGTGGTTAAAACCAGAATGAAGATTTGCATATTCATTAAAAGTAATTTTTTTAGTTAATAAACTCAAATTCTTCCAAATTTTTTGATCAGTTGGTAAATATGATGTTGATGAAATTAAAATACTCATTTAATGCCATAATAAACTAATGTTATTAATAAATAAACATTCTTAAGTTATGAAAATTGCAATACTTATACCTGCTTACAACGAAGAAAAAACAATTGGTTTAAGTATAGATGAAATACTTGAATCTAAGTCTTATAAAAAATATAACCCTCAGATAATCGTATCTGATAATAATTCTTCTGACTCCACTTCAGATATAGTTAAGACATATAAAGATAAAAATGTATTATTAATTTCTAATAATAACATGGGATACGGGGCCAATCTTGATTTTGGTATTAAATACACAGATGCAGATATAATAGTTTTTGCCGATGCTGATTGTTCATATCCATTTAGTGAATTTAATAAATTTGTCGAACCCCTTTTAAAGAAAGAAGCTGAATTTGTTTTAGGAAATAGATTCAATTCAAAAATGGAAAAAAAAGCTATGCCATTTCTTAATAAATATTTTGGAACGCCTTTTTTAACTTTTTTAATAAATAAGTTTTTTAAGACAGCAATAAAAGATTGTAATTGTGGTATGAGAGCTTTGATTAAAAAAAAATATTTAGAGCTAAATATGAATTCTCCTGGAATGGAATATGCATCTGAAATGATTATTAAATCGGCAAAAAAAAATCAGGTAATTAAAAATGTTGATATTACATTCAGAAAAGACAAAAGAAATACTTCTCCTCATTTAAATAGATGGGTTGATGGGTGGAGACATCTAAGATATATTTTAAGCAGTTCTGCAAATCTTAATATAATTATTATTCCAATATTGTTATCGTTTATTCTAAGTTTATTGTCATTTTGTACATCAATAATTCAATTAGAAAATATTCCATTTCACTCAAGTTTTGTGTTAATTTTTTTTTCAATAATATTTGCAATTATAGCATTATCAATTATTTCTTCTAGAGCACTAATGCATATTATTGGAGATATAAATTGTAAATTCATAAAACTCCTAATTGACATTGAGGAAAAGAATAGATTAATTAAAATCTCATTTTTTTTATTTTTAGCTGCAACGATTGATTTTATTTACCTTGTATACATATGGTATTTAAATGAATTTGGACCTCTAAATCAAATTACGAATCTGATAAGAATTTCAATATTTGGAATTACCGGTTCTTATTTTCTTTTTTTAGATCTAATTATAAGCAATTTTAAGAAATTATATTACTATATTAAATAATGATTAATAAAAAAAATCTTATTACTCTCGACAATGTTTCAAAACTCTCTGTAAGTGAAGTTAAAAAAATCTATAAGGAAAATATTAATCCTGGTTTAGTTAAAATACTTTCCTCTTTTGGATCTGGCAATGAGTTAATAGATAAGGCTGATGGTATGTATTTATATTCAGGAAATACAAAAATATTAGATATGACAGGTGGTTTAGGGGTTTTAAACCACGGCCACAACGACAGCAGGATATTAGAAGCAAGAATAAATTATCAAAAAAATAAAATTATGGAGACGCACAAAAATCATTTTTCTAGATACTCAGCTGGTCTTGCGAAAAATTTATCTATTCTTTTTGAAGAAAAATTACCAATTAGTTTTTTTTGTAATTCTGGCGCCGAGGCAATTGATGGAGCTTTAAAAATTTCTTACAAATATTATAATGGTAAAAAAAAATATGCTTTACATTCAGATAGATCTTTTCATGGAAAAACTATTGGCGCATCGAGTATTAGTAGTGCAGATAGTTTTTATAATAAAAATGAATCTAGCTTTGAATTTCAGAAAATACAAAATCTAATAAGTTTCAAATTTAATGATTTAAACTCCATACAAGAAATTATAAATAGGACAAAAGATAAATATAACAAAAGCAATATTTATTCTATTTTTGTTGAACCTTTTTCAGCTTCAACAGTATCTGAAAGCAGTATAGATTTTTTACAAAAAATTAAAATGATAGCAGAAAAAGAGGGCATAGTTCTAGTTTTTGATGAAATATATACAGGTTTTGGAAAGACGGGGCATTTATTTAACTTTAATAAAGCTAATATTTATCCTGATATTGTAACAATTTCAAAATCTTTGGGAGGTGGTAAATCCTCAATATCAGCTTATAGTTGCAGTAGAAGGTTGTTTGATAAAAGTTATGGAACAATAAATAGTTCACTTATGCATACAACAACATACAATGGTTTTGGTGAAGAATGTGCAACTGCAATTGAGGCTTTGAATATTCTTATAAATGATAATTATGTAGAAAAATCAAAGATAAACGAAGAAATAATTTTAAATAATCTAGAAATATTATCTCAAAAACATAGTGCTATTATCAAAGAATATAGAGGTTGTGGTAGTTTATTTGGATTAATATTTAATAATCAGTTAAAATATTTTAATAATTTAAAAAAAATAATTCCTTTGGAGTTTTTTCAAGATAAATTTTTAACTCAAAAATTAGTTGTAGGCTCAATAGTTGATCATTTATATCGTGAACATAAAATATTAACGTATTTAACTCAAAATACTGATGTAATACTATATATCTCACCTTCAATTATTATATCAAAAGAGCAAATAAAATATTTTTTTGAGTCGTTGGATTCAACATTAAGTATGTCTATTAATAAATTAGTTTTAAAATTCATAAAAAATAAATTTGGTATTATTTCTTAATTCAAATTAACTAAAAAAATATCCTTAAAACTACAAATTAATCCTTTTTTAGACTTAAACAAAAGATAGTCTTTTTTTGTTGGTAAATAATTATATTCATTTTGTTTTTTAAAATTTTTAATAATTTTTTTAGATTTTAAATTCTCTATACTTTTAAGTAACATATATTCATAATCATTAAATACTAATGAATAAAATTTTAGCATTGATGTATTTTTGTTTAAATTATATTTTTTTTGGTAAATAATACTGCCAGAATCTATTCCAATATCAATCAAATGAAAAGTAACACCGAATTCATATTGCTTTAGATAAGTCCAAAAAAAAGGCATCATACCTCTGCATTTAGGCAATAAAGAAGAATGCTTGTTTATAATAGGTTTATTAATAGAATTAATAAGTTTTTTAGAAAATATATGTGAAGTATTTGCAATAACAAAATCACATTTAATATTTTTTATAAAATTATAGAGTTTCTGATCATCCAAACTATCAACTTCTATAATTGGAATTTTTTTATTTGATAAAAAATTATAATTTATTTTTGATAAAATTAAGGTAGTTTTAAAAATAATAATTTTAAAGCTAAATAAGGAAAGAATTAAAAAATTATAAAACCCAAAAATTTTAAGATACCACAATGAAGGAATGCTGCCGTTCATTTTCTTAGGTTTTGTCCATATTATTCCTGACAAATGATAATTATTTATTTTTAAATAGCTTACAACTCTATTAAAAACAGGAAAACCCCAAACATAGTCTTTATCGGCAACAAGAATATAATTTTTTAAATTCATATTGTATTCATAAAGAAGATATTTTTGAATAATATATTAATATTCTATAATATTAAAATATAATAGTTGGTCAAAACTCAAAAAACATTTTTTCTAAAGACGTATTTCTTGAGGTGTCAGCATTTTTGCTTCTGAAGCTTTTTAATCTGTGGTTTGTTGTTTAAATTAAACACTTAAAAAATAAACTATAGTTTATAGTATATCTTATTATAAAATTAAAAATTAACGATAATAAATATCAATAAATTATAATTATTGATAGTTTCGAAAGTTTAATCTGACTAGTATTTGTAAAAGCTTTAAAGTATAAATATTAAAAAATAAATGATTTATGACTACATAATTATTGGATCTGGATTGGCTACAGTATCTTTTCTAAAGTCATTTCAATACCAAAAATATAAAATTCTTATAATAGACTCTGGTAAAGAAAATTTTTCAAAAACTTCTAATAATGATCCGCACCACTTCAAGAAAAATTTTTCTCCGAAATTTGATAATCTCAAATTTCAAAATTCTAATAAATTATTTAAACAATTATATAATATTCAGGAAAATAAATTTTCTACAACCTCAACTTTATCAGTTGGAGGCTCTGGTTCAATATGGGGAGCAAATGTTGCAGAATTTTCATTTAAAGATTTCCAACTACCATACAAATATTATGAACAATTAAAAGATGGGTATAGAAAAATTTCTGAAATATTTGGAATTTCTGGAGAAAGTTCTGATTTAAATAAAAATATCAAATTTATGGAACCATTAAAAATAAAGAACCAAATTAATAAAATTATAAATCAAAAAAACAAACTTAAAAATTTTACAATAAGAAAGTCAAGTTTAGCAGTTGTATCTAGTAGTTTTTCAAAAAGAAAATCATATGATTATACAAATAAAGCTGCTCCATATGAAAATCACGAAAGTATCCTAAATTCAAAATTTGAAATGAACAAAATTCTCAAAGAAGGAAAAATTGAATATATGAAAGAAATTTTTGCTGAAAAATTTCAATATGATGATTATTTTTATAATATATATTGTAAAAATTTAAAAACTAAAAAGAGCTTAGTTTTGAAAACAAAAAAGATTATACTAGGTGCGGGAGCAATAGGTTCGTCAATATTAGTATCTAAATCTTTACAAAAAGATAGGGTATACAGACTTAATCATAATCCTGCTTATTTTTTTACTTTTTTAAATTTAAATTTATTCCCCAAATTTAATGAGCAATATGTCAACATGGCTAATGCAGAATTTATAATACATAAAAATAAATTTAATGAAATTTATGGAAATATTTATCCAGGATCAGTTTTGATGGATGATGCTATTTCAAAAAGATTTAAATCAATTTTATTTAAATCAAAAATTTTAAACCAGTATTTTAAAGAAAATATAAACATCGGTAATGCATATCTTGATTCTTCTTTTTCAAATACTGAAATAATTTATAAAGATAATAAAGTTAAAATCAAAACTATTGAAGAAAAAGAAAACACAAATTTGGTAAGAAAAATTATTCAAAATTATTTTAAAACTTATATACCCTTTACTTTTAAAAAAGTAAGAAATGGTTATGACTCACATTATGCAAGCACGATTCCTTTCTCAAATAGTTCTGACTCTTTCACTGTAAGCTATGAGGGGTATTTAAATAACACAGAGAAAAAGATAATAGTAATTGATAGCTCTCCATTCAAATATTTACCCTCTAAACCACTTTCTTTAACTATTATGGCTAATGCTTATAGAATTGGAAATATCATAAATGAATGTTAGTTCGGCTTATAATAATTCCAAGTTCAACAAACTAATTTATTAAATTTAATTGAAACACAAATACTTGAAGTTGAAATTTTTTCTATTTTTTTCATATACTTATAAAATATAAAAAAAATATATTATTAATTTAAATAAAGTTTATAACATATTAATCTATATCGCGGGGTGGAGCAGCCCGGTAGCTCGTCAGGCTCATAACCTGAAGGTCGTAGGTTCAAATCCTACCCCCGCAACCAATAAATAATTAATGGTTCCTCTTTATAGAAAATTACTTTATTTTATTGCTTAATGTCTTCAATAAATTCAGCCAAATCAAATAGTGTAATAGATAAGTTTTTGAGATATTTTTTTACAAAGAATTTTATCATTAATTTTATTTTTATTATTATTAAAAATTTAAATAGATTTTTATCAAATTTAGTTTTTATAAAATTTAAGTTAAATTTATATCAGAAATGTGAAGTACTAACTGGACCATTTAAAGGCTTAAAATATGCAGAACCAACATCAGTTTGTGGACCAATTTTACCAAAATTACTTGGTACTTACGAGTCAGAGTTAATCCCTATTATTAACTTAATAAGCAAGAGAAATTATAATACAATTTATAATATTGGAGCAGCTGAAGGCTATTACGCAATCGGCTTTAGCATGTTGTTTAAAAATTCAATTATTAAGGCGTATGAGATTGACAAA
>MDTG01202790.1_pt1 | contig 11590 bp, 24 predicted proteins | sample 811421 | NCBI WGS metagenome assembly MDTG01 (sample SAMN05326645, study PRJNA326480) | marine metagenome | isolation source: seawater | place: Pacific Ocean: South East | collected 2011
TATGGCCTTTATGCTTAATTGTTGTTGGTTTATTTTCCATAGTGTAGAGCCTCCAAGCTCTTTAATAATTAACAGACGTATTATAACCCTTTCTTTGTTTTACTTGCAAATAAAAAAAAAGCCCCAGCAATTCGCCAGGGCTTCTAAGGGGTTTATATAATCTAGCTGTGATGCCACATGTCATATTTATGAGTAATAGCTCTCAGCTTTTTTAAGCCTGGTTTATGCTTCATTCTTGCCACTTCATAGAATATATCTTGTTTAGCTTTATATTGATATATTGCATAAGTACCAGCTCTTTTATTTTCATTTACTTTAATAGCTACAAAGTTACACCAAGCCCCAAATTCATATTTCAGCTCATCTATATCTTCATAAATACTATCGCCAATAAATCGCTTCATGGTTACAGCTTCTTTAAATAGGTTTTCAAAGTCGTCAACCATTCTTATAAAGCTATCCTTTTTTTCTTCTTTACCAGCCAGCATATCTTCCCTATGTTGTACGTTCCAAGCACAGGTTTCTAGTCTGTAGTTATCGTTCTCAGTTAAAATATTATTTTTCATATTAATACCCATAGCCTGCGTAATGATTATCAGGGTTTAACTTTGTTAGCTTTATGTCCCCTGCTTTTATTCTCTTCTTAGTCTCTGGGGTATCTAAGCCAGTAAAATTATTACGATGCCTGCTGGTAGTCCTGGAATAGTTCCAGTAATCAGCATCAAAGACAAGGCCTTCTTTTGTGTAGCCTGCTATTATTGTGCCGTAGCTCTGGAAAAATTCGCCTTTGTCAGTCTTAATTATAAACTGATTGGCTACCTTGTTGCCGTTGCTGTTGGTTAAATTGTTAACCTTTACGTTTAATATATTATCTTTCATAGTGTTTGAGCCTCCAAGCTCTTTTAATTAATATGCAATTATTATAACCTGAATTATTTTTTACTTGCAACTAAATAATAAAATTATTTTTTTAATAATTTTTTAAGTTCTTTTTTAAGGTTAGCAATTTCAATTTCAGAATATACAGCACTTCCGAATTTTTTGTTTAGATGTTCTCTAACTTTAATTTTATTTTTTATTTGTTTAATGTTTTCCATAAATTAATTGTAACAGAAAGAATTTAAGTTTACCAGGCACTATCTAATATCTATTTCTTGCTTACATTCTTTCATTGTGCAACGAGTAATGCTGTTTACTTTCATGGTTAAAAGCAAATCTTTTAATTGCTCATTTATTTTTTTATTATGTGCAAGTTCTCTTTCTGTATATGTGCATTCAGAACAAAAACATTCATTGCCGTGAAACACCTTAATTATTAATTGCTTGTTTAATTTATTTCTTTTTTCTAAAAATTCTTTTTTAGGTGTAGCTGTCCATAACGTCATTTTACCGTTCACGTCAAAATCTTTTTCTATTTCGTAATTTTTATATTGATATTTTTTTTCACTTGTCATATTTATTCTACGTTATGTCTACTATATAGACTATATAAATATTAAAGGTTATTAATAATATGTCAAGGTTTTATAAATACTAATTAATTTATTTTAATTATTTTTATAAATACTATTGACAAATATAAAAACTATGTACTATATTTAGACTATACAAATTATATAGAGGTAAAAAACACTATGAATACATTTAGAAAATTTGAACAATGGGTAGAAAATAACCCTGTAAAATATCATCTCTACACAAAGACACCAGCATTAGTTTTAGTGTTGGTGTTTTTGTATATGGTGGATTAAAAGATGGCAGATACACATAACAAAGAAATAACCCTACCAGAATTTCACAAGACGGTAGACGTAACAAATATCAAAGAGTTTACACTCAAACAACTCCAGGCACTTGACAAAGTGTTAGACGGAAAAGCAACAGAAAAAGACTATGAAACACTTAAAGAAATGACCTTAAAAGATTTGGGGGATTTGTTGAGATGAGAGCTTTTATAGAACAGATAGGCGATAAACAAATAATGTCTGACCAATGGCCAGATTTGGACGGAGTGAGAAATCACTTTTACGTAGTTGAAGACGGAGTGAGTATTAAAATTTTTAATAGAGAATGGTACACACTTGACCAGGTAAAAAAATTATGTCAATGTGTAAAAGAATTAAAGGATAAAAGAAAAGACAATGACAATTAAAAAAGCATTAGAGACTTATAATTCTGGCTTGTTTCTTAAGTTAGAAGGTTCATTTGGTAGACAATTTGTTAGTGACTTTATTGAAACTGGTATTATTAAAATCTTTAATAAGCCAGGAAACAAAGTAATTGATGGTTACGGCAGAGAGATACAATTAAGAAAAGCTGAGATTGATAAGGATAGAGTTAAGGAACTTTGGATAGATAACCCTGAGTTTATGATAGAAATTGAAGGAGGAAGTGAATAATTCTTATAGTAGGGTTAGGACGTATTCGTAAAGAGTATTCCTATTAGATTAGGTCGAATGAAGCACCTCTTCCTAACCCCACTAAAAGAAGTAAAGGAGAAAAAGAATGGCAAATAAATGGAAAGATGTAGAATATACATATCACGTTGAGGAGTATTCTCAAGACACTAGAAACTATCACGTAGTATCTAATGTAAAACTATCTGAAGATGAAGTAAGAAGTATCTATGCAGAGGCAGAGACTTCCAGAGAGAACCATAGTAAATTTACTACTGGTTTAGAAAAGCATGTTGATTGGGAGAACCATAGGACAATGGCTGAGATACCTAAGATTAAAGTAAAGAGTATGTTTGTTGGCACAGAATATGGAGATGATTGTCAGTTAGAAATGTCAGGGGAGTTTACAGATGAGTAGAGCTATAACAGTAGAAGCTGAATATATACAGGCATATCGGATTGATTTAAGCCACCTTGATATTGATTATGATGATATTGACCATCATTGGTGTAAATGGGGAACACTTTATCTACAGATGAAAGACGGCACGACACATGAGATTGACAACGGAGACCATGCTGAAGTAGATTATAAATGGCCTGAAGAACTTAGGTTCTTTGATAAAGACATGAACGATTTAACAGAAGACCAGGACGGTAACGGATGAGCCACGAAGGACACACAAGATTTTTAGAAGACAGGCTGGAGATGGTGCAAGAAAGTCTTAAACAGATACCAAGACTAGACGGCATGCGAGATGATTTGAAAGATGATTTGCTTGAGCATGTCATGTCATATGTTGAGGGCTACGAAGATGCTGGAGTAGAATATCCTATCTTAGAATTAGTTATGGATTGGTTTGTGGAAAGGACAGCAAATAGTATGTCAGGTAAAGACTTAAACAATATGGCTGAAGAGTATGAGAAAAAAGAAATGCCAGCACATTACAAATACTTAGTAGAATGAGGAGAGCTAAACAGATAATTACAATAGACCATGTGAAGAAGGCTACATCGCAGGGTTGTGGAGGTAGAGGCAGACGTATCAAATGTGCAATGTCTACAATGAACAAGGATAAGAAACGTAGCTACAAAAAATATAGAGGACAAGGTAGATGAGTATAGAAAAAGAATTATTAATTGATTACAAAACTAAATTAAATAAAGCAGTTGACTTACTTAGTGAGATGGTTTGTCAAGCAGATGAAGATACTCCAAGCGAGTATAGGACAAAGCATTTTAGACAACAAATGGACGAGTGTATTGATTTTATAAATGACTATAGAAAGAATGACGAAGTGAGGGTAAGATGAAAAAATTAATAACGACCAGTAAGAGATTAGAGAAAGCAAAGAACTGGAGCATGGAAGAATTAGAAAAAGAAAATAACTTTTTGTATGTAGGCGATGTAGTAATGTGGGCTGGAGCATGGGGACATGAACCATATAAGAAAGCTAAAGTAGAACAGATTACTGTAGTTGAACCTGGAACAAAATACGGAGACGATGTAGAAACTTTACATTGGAACTTTGTTAGAGATAGAGATTGTATTATAGGCCTGGACAATACCCATTGGTGTTGGGGCTTTCAAGTAAAGAAGGTGCAAGATGGAGAATGAAATATTAAATAATATCATTGGCTTTCTATTGTTGATTGGAGCAGGCTGGTTTGCCTGGGAAACTACAATGGCAGTAGATGAAATGAAACGTAAAAGGAGAAGAAAATGAATATTTTTAAACAATATGCTGTGGCATTAGTTGCAGTATTGCTACTAGTTGGATTGAGTTTTGGCCTGATAGTTAGTTTTAATCTAATTGTAGAGGACAGAAAGTACTTAGAGAATGAGTTGAATATGTTAGATGAGAAATATAATCAGCTACAACAAGAAGTTACAGAGATAGAAACCTCTAGGCAAAAAATGGTATTACTTATGCAGGTCTATCGAGATGGTATAAATATACTTAATGAAAGAATAACTACAAATGAAAGCGAGATAGAAGACAATTACGACAGGTTAGTTGCAGTTGATAACTGGATAAAAGATGAAATAGTATTAGCTGAACAAATAGCCAGGTCAGTTGTAGTCAATGAAGTTATAGAAGAAGAAGAAATTATAGAGGAAGGTACGGAGGAGAAGATAGAGGAGCTGGTGGAAGACCCCCCAATTATACCATCAGCTCCAGACGTACCAGAAATAGTGGAAGAAGAGACACCTGTTGTTTACGCATGCCCTAATAGGGACAGAAGTGTAGAACTTAACAGGTATATACGTAGACTAGAATTTGAGAAGTCAACAAGTGTTGTATTAAACTATGATGTTATTGAAGGACAGATAGTAAACAGGGTATTCACTAATGGAACAGGAGATACAAGTAGAAGATTATATGATGCATTAGAAAGGTATTTGATTGATAGTGCTATAATCATAGAGCCTGAAGGAAGAGATTGTAGACTTCCTTTTAGGATTAATGTAGAATAATTTTAAAGGAAGGTAAGTATGACAGAAAAAAAGCGAGTTAGTCATTTAAACACCCTTACTCCAGTAGGTTTGAACCCTACTGAAAGAGGCTTACCATCTGGAGGGAAAGCTGAAAAAAGCTTTGAGGTACTTCAAGAGGTTGTGGAAGGTACTAAGAAAAATAATCCACGTATAAGTGCAAGCTCAGATAACCAGGTAAATCAGTTGCGAACCTATCCTGGGATGCCTCACCCTCACTTTATTGAAGATGACGACAGATGTATATGTGGTCGTCTGTTAGAAGAAAACTATTGGAAAGACGTAGAGGATAACTGTTACGTCCACATGACCCAAGGATATTAGATGGCTCAAGATAAGGCTGTATTAATATCAAGAGAAATGACTTATGAACAATACAGAAAGTTTTGTAATACAGAACATGGTATTAACAGTTACATGGTGGAGTATCTTCAAGGAGATAAAGCACATAAAAATACATTTAAAGTTTCTGTCTTCAAGGAAGACGAAAACAAGTTTAACGATTTAATACTTGCGTTAAATTTGTAGTTATGTTTTAATCAAGTATATATTAAGGAGAAAAAATATGGCAGTTGTAAGTGGTAAAGCTTATTGGGCTAGTATAACAAGTCCGAACACAACGTTTGAACCTGTCTATACAGTAGACCTAGTTGTTGATAATGAAATTGCAGATGATTTCCAAGCACGTGGTTTTAAAGTTAAGGAACTAACTGTGAATGAAGAGGTTGTTGGTAGAGCAATTACAATCAAAAGAAAAGTAAATGGTGCTGAAGGCCGTACAAGACCAGCCCCTAAACTATTTGACAAAGACAAAGTACCTATGGACGAAGTTGTAGGTAACGGAAGCGATGTCAAAGTACAGTATGCTGAGTGGGAAACTACTAACAAGTACGGAGACTTTAAAGGTTTAGACCTACAGGCCGTACAGGTTGTAGACCTGGTACAATATCGAAGTGGAGACGGAGATGAGCTAGGTTCAGTAGAAGGTGGCGAGGAGTTTTAATGTTAGTTAAAATCGAAACCAAAGAAGGTACTACACAGCACGATACTAATGCTATCAAGAATGCAGATGCAAGACTGAGTGCAGAAGTATTAGTACGAAAAGTTTCTACACTAGAAATTTTGAGAGAAGCATTACAAATAGCTAATGTTGTACATCGTAAATCTTTAGAGGACATATGTGCATCTGCACCTGAGAGCTTAATAGAAGCTTCAGAACAATCTGAAGAAGAATAATAGATATGGTTGGCTACTCCACAAAAGTAGCACGGTGTTGGGGTAAGTTATATCGTAGTGTATATTTGTTCTCCATCTCTTGTCTCAACACCAATTTGGAGACGGAATGAAAGAACAAAGTAAATTTGAAAAGTACCATCTACCCTGCCCTGATTGTGGAAGCTCAGATGCAGTATCAGTTAATAAAGATGGCTCAGCAAAATGTTTTAGTTGCGACAAATTTTTCCCTAAGTTTGATACAGATACAGATGAGTTTTATACACCAGAACCAAAAACGTCCCCTTTATTAAACGTACACGGTAGCTCTTATGGCTCAATAAAAGACAGAGCTATAAGCTCAGAGACAGCCAAGAAGTACGGAGTAAAAGTTGTATATGATAGTAATGGAGAGATAGCTCAACATGTTTACCCTTATTATATAAAGCATGAGCTAACTGCTAATAAGATAAGATATACCAGAGATAAAATATTCAAATGCCAAGGCCAGATACAAGAGACTGGGTTATTTGGCCAGCATCTGTTTAAGGAAGGTGGTAAATTTTTAACCATTACTGAAGGGGAAGTTGATGCCATGTCTGCTTATGAACTAATGGGTTCTAAGTGGGCATGTGTATCTATAAAGCGAGGAGCATCATCAGCAGTCAAAGATATTAAAGAGAACTTAGAATATGTAGAGAGCTTTAATAATATTGTTATTTGTTTTGATGGAGATACGGCTGGAGTAAAAGCATCTAAACAAGTAGCTTCTATTTTAAAACCAGGTAAGGCCAAGATAATGACCCTACCAAATGGATTTAAAGATGCTAACGATATGCTCAAGCAGAAAAAGTTTGAACAGTTTGTAAGGTCTTGGTGGGATGCACAGGTCTTTACTCCATCTGGTATCATTAGAGTAAGAGATAAGAAAGAACAATTCTTTCAAAGAGAAAAGAAAGAATGTGTACCTTATCCTTGGCAAGGACTTAATAATAAATTGTATGGTCTAAGACAAGGAGAACTTCTTACTCTTACAGGAGGCACAGGATTAGGTAAGTCATCTGTTACTAGAGAGTTAGAGCATTGGCTGATAAGACAGACAACAGACAACGTAGGTATTATAGCTCTTGAGGAAGACTGGAGAAGAACAGTAGATGGTGTATTATCCATAGAGGCAAATGCCAGGATTTATATAGACCAGATAAGAGATAAGTTTGATAGAAAAACATTGGAGGAAATGTATGATAGAACTTTTGACACGGATAGAGTATTTGTCCATGCTCACTTTGGGTCTAATGATATTGAGTCTATATTTTCAAAACTTAGATATTTAATTATAGGTTGCGATTGTAAGTGGGTAGTTGTAGACCACCTTCATATGCTAGTTTCAGCAATAGGAGAAGGAGACGAGAGAAGAGGTATAGATAATATTATGACTAGACTTAGAAGCATGGTTGAAGAAACAGGTGCTGGCATTATTTTAGTATCACACTTGAGAAGAGTAGACGGAAACAAAGGACATGAAAACGGTATTGAAGTTTCCCTATCTCACTTGAGAGGTTCTAATAGTATTGCTCAGTTATCTGATTGTGTTATTGCCCTGGAGAGAAATCAACAAAGTGATGATGAATTAGTTTCCAGGACAACAAAACTTAGAATACTTAAGTCAAGATATACAGGGGACGTAGGTTTAGCTACAAATCTTATATACGATGTGGAAACTGGACGGCTTTCAGAACAAGACTTATCAGATTTAGAGCCAGGTAATGAGGAGTTATTATTGTGAAATTAGTTTTTGATATTGAGACTGATGACCTCAAGGCTACTAAGATATGGTGTATAGTAGCAATAGATGAAGACCACACCATCCACACTTTCCCTCCAGATAAAATAGAACAAGGTATAGAATTTTTAAAAACTGCACACACTTTAATAGGCCACAATATACTTGGCTTTGATATACCTGTAATTAAACAATTATATGGTGTTGATTTATATGACAAAAAGATAATAGATACTTTGGTAGTGTCCAGGCTAATCAATCCTAATAAAGAAAAAGGACACAGCCTAAAGAACTGGGGATTTTTACTTGGACAAAACAAAGGAGACCCACCTTCAGATTTTACTGAGTATAGTCAAGAAATGTTAGACTATTGTATTAAAGATGTAGAGTTAAATAAAAAACTTTATAATCATTTACAACAACACGTCAAAGGATTTTCTCAAGAGTCTTTAGATTTAGAACATTCTGTTTTTAAAATTATAGCCAAGCAACGTAAAGACGGCTTCAAGTTCGATATGTTTATGGCGATGGCTTTATTAAGTACATTAGTTGAAAGACGGAAAGAAGTTGAAGAAGAAGTACATGAAACATTTAAACCTAAATGGGTAGATGTAAAAGAGATTGTCCCACGTTTAAAAAAAGATGGAACATTATCTAAACAAGGACTGACTGAGCATGAGTACAATAATTTATTAGAAAAGTTTAAAAATGTACCCATGCCAAAGGACTATAAATTTATAAGAAAACAATTAGTAGAATTTAATTTAGGAAGTAGAAAACAAATTGGAGAATACTTAATTGACTTTGGTTGGAAGCCTGAAAGATTTACACCTACAGGCCAGCCAATAGTTGATGAAAAGACTTTAAAAAAAATAGACCATATCCACGAAGCTAACTTAATAGCTGAGTTTCTTTTATTACAAAAACGTATAGCACAAATCCAGTCATGGGTAGATGCTGTTGAAGATGATGGAAGAGTTCACGGTGGAGTTGTATCTAATGGTGCTATTACTGGACGAATGACACACAACAGTCCTAATATGGCACAAGTCCCAAGCATACATAATGTTTACGGCAAAGCATGTCGTGAATGTTGGACGGTAGAGGACGGTAATAGACTTGTAGGTATAGATGCAAGTCAATTAGAATTAAGAATATTAGCACACTATATGGCAGACCAGGAGTACATCAATGAAATATTACATGGAGACATTCACAAAACTAACCAAGACCTTGCTGGACTTGAATCAAGAGACCAGGCAAAAACTTTCATATATGCCCTCATATACGGAGCAGGAGATGAAAAGATTGGAAAAATCATTGGAGGAACTAGAGAGCAAGGCAAAAGAATGCGAGAGTCTTTTCTCAATAGTCTTCCATCATTTAACAATCTTAAAAGAAGAGTTGAATCAGCAACAAGGAAAGGGTTCTTAAAAGGATTGGATGGTAGGAAAATAAAATTACGTCATAAACATGCTGCTTTAAATACATTATTACAATGTGGAGGAGCAGTAGTTATGAAGAGAGCTTTAGTTGAGTTAGTTAGTTTATTAGACTTAAATACTATACAGTATAAAATAGTGGCTAACGTACATGACGAATGGCAGATAGAAACCTTAGAAAAGACAGCAGATTTTGTAGGGGAGATGGGGGTTAAAGCAATAAAAAGTACTGCTGATTATTATGATATGCGATGTCCATTGGACGGAGAGTATAAAGTAGGAGGGAACTGGAGTGAAACCCATTAAAGACGACAGAAAGAAATATGACTTAGATTTACAATACGGAGAGATTAGAGAGGACAAAATCAGAGACATGTTAGAAAATAAAAAAATAGAAGTTAAATCTGAACGTGGACGTTGGATGGAGACAGGAAACATTTGTATTGAGTATGAATGTTGGGGTAAACCTTCAGGAATACGAGCAACGGAATCAGATTATTGGTTTCATAATTTATGTGTAGGAGATAAAGAATTTTGTACTATTGTTTTTGATACCAACATGTTAAAGTTAATTGTAAATGAATTAGACAGCTTCAAGACTGTCGCAGGGGGAGACCACAATGCAAGTAGAATGTATTTAGTCAGTCTTCAAAAGTTATTTTCTGGAGATGTTATCAAAGCATTCAAGGAAGAATTAGAAAAGGAACAAAAAAATGTCAACAAAAAATGAAGAGTCTATCGACAAATCCAAATCCCAAGTGTATAATAATAAGTTCACGTCAGAAGCTGGACATTGGTATGATAGAGAGGGTTCGCCAGCTTACACCATCATAGGTGTTAACGGCAAAGAAAGAAACACAACATTAAGAGATGCTAAGAAAGAAGGGCTAGTACCTTCTGTAACTACGGTTCTTAATATTGTAGCAAAACCTTCCTTAGAAAACTGGAAAATAAATAAAGCTCTTGAAGCTTCTATTCAATTAGAACAAGGAGAAGAAGAGTCTAATGAAGACTTTATTTATAGATGTAAGACTGCTCAAAGAGATATAGGTCAAACGGCAGCAGCCCAGGGTACTAAGATACATGCTCTTATTGAAAGAGGATTTGAAGGTAAATCAAATAATAAATCTTATAAAGCTGTACGAAAAATCCTGGACGAATATTATCCAGGAGAAGAATGGATAGCAGAGGATTCTTTTTGCTCTGAGTTAGGCTATGGTGGTAAGATAGATTTATATTCTAAGTCAGGTATCTTTGTAGACTTTAAGACTAAAGATGGATTAGAAGGTAAAGACCCAGAACGTTTAGTTTTTGATGAGCATGGAATGCAGTTGTCTGCATATGCACAAGGCTGTGGCTTTGATAAACCTCAACGTGTATCTATTTTTGTTGACAGACAACAGACAGGTTTAGCACTAGGACATATATGGGAGGAAGAGTCTCATATCAAACATATAGAAATGTTTAACAGTCTTTTAACTTATTGGAAATTAGTAAAGAACTATGACTCTTCAGTAATATGAATGCAAAAACAGTTAAACAATTAAGAAAGAAAAGCTATCAGTTATTATATGACTGGATAAGATTTGAATGTTTATCTGAAGAAGAACGAAACACTATGAAGCCTATAGTTGATAATGAAGTTAAGAAAGATATGATGACTATGATACCAAAACAAACTCATTACTTTCATCAAAAGACAATGCATTTATCAGTTTGGACTTTGAAATGGGTTCAGAAAAAACTTAAGGTATTAGTTAAGGAAGGCCATAGGTTAGAAGATATAGACTATACTATGCTTTTAGAAAAACAAAAACCCACATCAGGTTCTGGTGTTAATACAGGAATACAATTCTAATGGATAGTAAATTTGATGAGCTACAAATAATAGAAGATGTAGAAGACTACATTATTGATACATATAAACAACACTATGCAGGTAAATATCAGGCAACAGATATGATTATTGATGCTGGCCACGGTGAAGGTTTTTGTATTGGTAATATAATGAAGTATGCCATGCGATGTGGTAAGAAAGATGAGAAAGAAAAAGAGCTATTAAAGATAATACACTACGCAATAATAGCGATATATATACAAAGGAAGGAGAATGATAGAAGATAAAGTTGGAAAGAAACCCTATCTGGGTATAGTAATAGACTATGATAAAGAAAAAGAGTTTGATAAATTTAGTTTAGATACTTTAAAAGATAGATATTTATGGGATAATGAAACACATGCACAAGAAGCATTCGCAAGA
>MDTG01236765.1_pt1 | contig 11590 bp, 10 predicted proteins | sample 811421 | NCBI WGS metagenome assembly MDTG01 (sample SAMN05326645, study PRJNA326480) | marine metagenome | isolation source: seawater | place: Pacific Ocean: South East | collected 2011
TATCTGAAGAAGAAAAACAGATTAGGAGGAGAAAAACATTAATAATTAATGTTCAGGGTGATCAGCCATTTTTAGATCCAATTGTTATCGACAAAATGATTTTGTTTTTTAAGGATCAGAAAATATTTCCTGAGGTTATTACCCCTATTTATAAATTAAGAAAAGATAATATTGATAACACAGCTGTTGTTAAAACTTTAATTAATAGATTTGGGAAAGTGATTTATTTCTCAAGAGCAGTGATTCCTCATGTAAGAGATAAGTTTATACAAGATTGGCATCTTTTTAATAATTATTGGGGGCATGTAGGCATGTATGGCTTTAGAGCTGATATTTTATTTAATTGGAATAATCTCCCTGAGTCAAATTTAGAAAAATTAGAAAAGCTTGAACAGTTAAGAATTATAGATTCTAATATTCCAATTTTTACTTTTATTGTTGAAGGAGATTTTTTATCAGTAGACACTTTAGAACAACTAGAGGAAGCAAGAAAAATTAAGCTTTAATATTACCCTATTAAAGAAGAATAAGTAATTAATTTTGTTCTTTTTATAGAAGATAATTTATAATGACTTATTAAGGTAAATTATTGAAAATCATTAATGAAAAGTTTTATAAATTTTATCTCTATAAATATTGGTAACAAGAATTTAATTTATTCAAATGATGGGCAAATAAACCTTCTTGATATAGGTTGTTCATCTTTTATTCCGAAGCATTTTATTAGATATGGAAAAATAATAAATTTGTTAGGATGCGATCCTGATTTAGTAGGAATTAATAAAGTCAAAGAGAAAGATTATCTTAATAAGTTTATATCTACAAGATTTAAAAATGTTGCAGCATCATCTAATAATAAGACATCATTTTTAGAAATTTCTTCTAAAAGAACGGGAAGTCAATTGAGGGAGTCTCAAAATAAAGAAGAAAATTTAATTTCTGTTGATTTATTAAAGACATCTAATTTACAGAAAGATTTTGAATATGGAAGTGCAAATTTGATTAAAATTGATGCCGAAGGTCATGAGCTAGAAATAATAAAAGGTATAGATTTAGAATCAAATGAACTTTTGTGTATTGAGGTTGAATGTACTCTTAGTAAAAATAATAAAAATCTTTCCTCGATAATGACGATGTTAGAAAATAATAATTTTTTTCTAGCGACCTTAAGATATCATAATCAACAAACATTAAATTCATATAAATTTAAAAATAAATTTTTGAGATTGCTTTATAAGATTTTTAGGAAGATTCCTTTCATTAATGGATTTAATTCAATGTGGACAGATTTATCAGGTAAAGTTCTATTCGAAGCAAATAAAAGTTTTATTAACCAAATTGAATTAGTTTTTTTAAAGAAAAATCGTTTTGTATCTGACAAATTTAAAAATAAGTTTAATAATATACTTGTTATTTATGGTTTTCTAAGATACATTCCAAATTTGAAAGTAAATAAAATAATGAAATTCATTATTCAAAATTTCCCATCACGATAATTTTTAATTTAGAATTTGAATAATAGATCATTTAACTTATCTCAACTATTTTAGAGTCGTTTAACTTTATAACTCTATCGCATTTTTTTATAGTACTTAATCTATGGGCGATAATAATGATGGTTAAATTAGAGTCTAATGAGTATAAAGAATCTATAACTTCAGATTCTGTTTTATTGTCTAAAGCGCTTGTCGCTTCATCGAAAACTATAATTTGAGAATCTTGATAAAGAGCTCTTGCTATACCTATTCTTTGTTTTTGGCCACCACTTAATTTAATTCCATTATCTCCAACCTTTGTTAAATATTTGAAGTTTGTGCTACAAATAAATTTTTCAATTTGAGCTTTTTTTGCTGCTTCTTCAACTTTATTTAAATCTATATTTTCCAAACTTTCTCCAAATGCAATGTTTTCAGCAAAAGAACTATCAGAGAGATAGATATTTTGGGGGACATGGGAAATAATTGATCTCCAATTTATTAAATTTTCAGGATAATTATTATCATAGAGTTTTTTATTATCTATTAATATATTACCTTTAATAGGTTTTAATAATCCCATTAATATATCTGTTAAAGTAGTTTTTCCACTTCCTGTATTTCCAATAATTCCAATTCTTTCTCCTTTTTTTATTGTGAGAATTATATCTCTAAGAATAAAATCTTTTGAACTTAAATATTTAAAACAAATATTTGATAAGGTTAGGTTTTCTCTAAAAGATAATGGCTTTATTTTTGTAATATCCTTTTTTTGATTACGTCTATTTAACATTTTTAATACTTCTATAATACTCCCCTTACTAGATCTAATTGTTCCTACTGAGTTATAGCATTGCTGCATAGCAGGTAATAACTTTTGAGCCGCTAAAGCAAAAGTACCTAATATTGGAAGAGTATATTGCGCAGTATTTCCATCCTTAGAAAGTATATATCCCAATAAAGCTATAAATACAAATCCAATGCTCTCAATTATATATTTGGGCATAAAAGTTATGAATTTATTTGCAGCAAGTTTTTTTCTATAAATAGCATCTATCTTTTCATATCTATTTATAAATATTTGTTGCTTATTACCTAATAAAACTTCTCTAATTAAACCCAAACCTTCTTTTATAGTTTGTACTTTTCTTTTTATTAATTCTGCAATTATTTTCCCATTTCTCTCTATAAATAATTTTGAATTACGAGATATTAAAATATAAGCTGACCCAAATATTATCAAAGATGATAGAGCTACTTTCCAATTTAATAAAAATAAAGTTAATTCAATAGTAAAAATAAAAGAGATATTACAGAGTAAATTTAAAAAAGAATATATCGCAGTAACTGTAAAATCGATAAAATTTGTTGATGCTGCAATTAATTCACTACTATTTTGTTCAATAAGATCTTCATATGATTGATTGATTGTTTTTGAATATGCAAGACAACTTAAGTCATTACCTATTACTGCTGCAAAATAATTATTCGCTCTTAAAATAAATATTCGTATTGAACTAGAGATTAAAGTTGCTACTATAAATATTATCGTTATGGGCGCTAATATTTCTTCAGAATTGTTTATGCCAAGTGAAATAAATATATCGCGAGCAGTAGATATTTCCCATACTTGACTTGGATCTATAAGAACACTAATAAGAGGTAGAGTTAATGCTATTGAAAAAGATTCAGAAAAACTACTTAGAATATTAATCAGGGTAAAAAAATAGAATTGTAACTTTCTTTCCTTAGAAGTATGTATCCATATTTGAGATAAAATTTTAAACGAACCCTTCTCTTCGTAATTTTGTTTTGACATGTTTTTTATTAAATTCTTTATATTTTTTGATCTAAAAGATTTACCTTTTTTAAACTTATAAAAGTTAATGCAAAAATTTTAATCTTCATAGTAAGTAACTGCCTCAATATGATCATACAACAGGTTAAGATTCTAATCTATATTCTTAAATGAATAATCTTATAGAATTATTTATATACTCTCATAATATAATTATTAAATGTTTATGGGAAATATTTCTTAATCCCTCTACAATTAATTTAATTTTATTGTCTGAACAATATTTGGAAATGATTTCGTAATTTATTTATTTATTAATACCTTTAAATTAATATTTAATACTGAATTCTAATATTTTCATTATATCAAATTTTAAAAAATAAAGATTTTTCGTAAGACATCAGAATAAATTAAATATATTAAATAAATTTTTTATAATAATTAATTACTATTTGAAAATTTTTATTTTTTCAATGTTAATTCATGAAGACATGAATAATCTAAATTATCTAGATTGAACTTTTTATATTGACCTAATATTTCATTTAAAATTTCAATACTTTGCCCATTAATTTTCATATTATTAATTTCTTTTGTAAATAAATTTATGTCTTTTGATAAATTATCGATATTAAAATTTCCATTTTTATAATCTTTATCCTTAAATCTGCTTAATTTCTTATCATATGTCTTCGTATATAAAGCGGAATTCCTTAAAAATTCCATAAATAGATCTAAATCAATATCACTTTCAATTAAATACCTTAAGGTTAGCGAAAAATTATAAGTTAATGACGCTATTTGATAGTTTAGAGCTAATTTACAAGAAGCAGCTTGCTGAACGGATTTAAAATACAAAATTTTTTTTGATAAAGCTGAAAATATAACTTTACATTCTTCGTATTTATTTTTATCCCCTCCAACCATGATTAATAACTTTCCCTGCAATGATTCAGGTACACTACCCAATACAGGAGCCTCTAAATAATATCCACCTTTAGAAACTATTAATGATTCTATTTTCTTACTTAGGGAAGCACCCACTGTTCCCATTTGAATAATAACTTTACTTTTAATACTTTCTATCTTTTCTAATATTGAAATTGTAGTTTCGCCATCCTTTAAAACTAAAATAATTGTATTTATTTTTTTTTCGATTTGATTTATATTAACAACCTCTTTGGCACCTTTAGAAATTAAATTATGATATTTTGATTTTGTTCTATTCCAGATTGATAAGTTGAAATTTTGAATCAACAATCTTTCAGATATTGAACTACCTAGTAATCCAGTTCCAATTAAAAGGATTTCAAAGTTTGATTTTTCCATAAATTTATTTTTGGGTCTTTAAATATATTTTAATTTAATAATTAAATATTTTATAAATTTATATTAGATGAACTCTTTTTACTAATAAATTTCTTATACAAGGAGGCTGATAAATTTGGGTTTATAACATCATTATCTTTTTTTGGAATATAATCAAATAGTAAGTTATTTCTATTATGGTTATCGATAATAAATTTATTAAATTTATCTAATTCCAAAAAATAATATCCAATAGAAGAATTATTATGAAATAACAAATATTGTGATGATATTTTTGCATTTTTTAATTGTTTAGCACCATTAATTGTTAAACCTGAAAAGTTGCAAATTTCACTGTTCCTGCCATAAAAATTAAATTTTCCTTCTATTGATACATTTCTATAATCGTCTTTTAAATTACCATTAAAATATATAGTTGATCTATAATCTACTCCTAATAAATACTCACATTGATGAATTGATGATAAAGCCGATGCATAATGATGACCAATAGAAATTAATTTATATTTATTAAAGTGAGTGTAATTAAAAATAGAATTTTCTCCAACACTATCAGTGAATTTTTGAGTAGTTAATATAAATTCTGACTTCCTATTTCCAAATACATAAAAACTGTAAAATGGATGTAATGTTCTATATTTATATTTCTTTTTAAAAAGATAATTTGGTAAAGAACCAAGTTCTGGTTTTGATTTAAGCGTGTCAAAAAATCTTTTTTTAGGGAAACCAAAATAAAATGAAGGAATTATTAAATTATTAATATTATGTGAAAGATTTTCTATGAATGACAAAAGTATAATTATGGTTTCTTCAATTTCATTTTTTTTCCTAATATTTAGAACAGAAATAATGCTAAGAAGATCTAAAGACATCCAAATATTATCTTTAGTATTTAATCTTGATGAAATTGATTCAAAAAGGTTCTTGATAAAGATATGATTATTATTCATTGTTTAGGAATATAAGTTTAAAGATTTATCTTGGTAAGGTCATTAATGAGGGAGATGCATATATAAATTCTCCCCTACTTTTTTTTTCATTTTTTGAAAATACTTCTACAATACCTTTTGAAATTCCTCTTTTATGCGAATTTAATTTTGCTGAGTATATAATTTCATTATCTAATTCTGATATTGAAGCTAATAATTTTGTCTTAATATCAACAATGTATGCTTTTTGATAATTATGATCGATAGTATTATATATCAATAATGCTAGAGTTTGAAGCATGCCCTCGATAGTTAATACAGCTGGCATAACTGGCTTATTTGGCAAGTGACATTTAAAAAACCAGTCATCCTTTTGTATTAATTGGAAACCTTTAGCAGTATTATCTTCAGTTTTGATATTAATTTTATCTATCATTAATAGTGGGTCATATATATCTAGTTTTAAAGAGATCTGTTTTCTATCTAGGATTAAATACATTTTTATGGTTATGTTTAATAACTATTCTCCCAATTATCTTACTTTGCAAAAATAAATCAATATAAAATGGAAGATCATTAAGTTCAATAACTTTATATAAATCATTAAAATTTTTTGGCCTCCATTCATTTATTAATTTATTCCAAAGAGATCTAGATTTTAATTTTAAATTTTCCTCTGTGTTTATTCCATGAAGAGTAATCCCTCTGAGAATAAATGGCAAAAGATTTGTTTCTATTTGAGTGGATTCTACTATCCCTGCAGTGGTAACATCTCCATTTATTTTTATTGATTTTAGTATTGAATCTAAGACTTTTCCTCCAACAAAATCAAAACCTCCATCCCATCTTGGAAGTGATAAATTTTGCTTTCTATCAAGAATAAACTCATTTGTATCTAATAGATTATCTAGAGCTAGTTTATTTTTAAAATTTTCTAATAAAGAAGTTTTTCTAGATATGCCTGTAACTTTAGCTCCAAGTTTTTTCAATATTCCTGCGGTAAAGCTTCCACAACCTCCTGAAACGCCTGATACTAAAAAACTTTTGTTTTTAATTTCACCATATTTATTTATTAATTTTTCGACTGCTAAAGCCGATGTATAACCTGCTGTCCCATAGGCCATTATTTCTTCAAAACTTAAATCAAAATTGATTTTTTGAACCCAATCTGCAGGAGAATAGATATATTCCCCAAATCCTCCAGAAATATTCATCCCTAAGGGATATCCTATAATAAAAACTTTGTCTCCAGATTGAAATTTAGGATTTAAACTTTCTTCTACTACACCTACTGCATCAATACCTGGGGTATGAGGAAATTTTCTTGTAATTGATGGATTCCCCTGACAAGACATACCATCTTTATAATTTAAGGATGAATAGTAGACTTTTATTAAAATTTCTTTTTTTGCAAGTGAGTTAATACTTTTCTTTTCTACTTTTAGGGTAAAGTTATTTTCTTTATTTCTTCTTACTACAAGAGCATTAAATTCGTTTACTAAATTTCTCATTCTATCCTTTAAATACTGAGTTGTTCATCAAGAATTCTTTGATATATTTCTTCTTCACTTAATAAGTAACGTTTTAATAATTGATCGTATGTTCCTGATTTAAGGAATTTTTTGGGTAATGCTATTTTCTTATGTTTTATTGAAAAATTATTCTCAGTAATTAACTCAGAAATAATAGTTCCTAAACCGCCAACTATAGAGTGTTCCTCAATTGTGATAACAATTTTAAAATCTTTCAAAAGATCTTTAATTTTATTATCTAATGGATTTAAGGTATGAATATTTTCAACATGGCAAGATATCGATCTTTCTTTATCTAATAATTCGGAAGCTTTAATAACATTCCCCAAAATTGTGCCATAACTTAATAATAATATATTGCTACCATTCTTTATTGTTATCGATTTACCTATCTCAAAGTTATAATCTTCCGTATTAATTATTGGAGAAGGCGCAGCTCCAGATAATCTAAGATATGCAGGCCCTCTATATTTGCTTAAAGCTTCAGTTGCTTTAAAAACTTCAAAGCAATCGCATGGACATATTATTGGTATATTTGGAATTGACCTAATAATTGATATATCTTCGAGTCCAAAATGAGAATTGCCTAGGAAGCCCATTGAAAGGCCACTTCCTATTGATACAATTTTTACGTTTGATTTCATATAACCTAAATTAAGTCTAACTTGCTCACATGCTCTCATTGTAATAAAAGGTGCAAAGCTTGAAATGAAAAGATTAAATCCAGTAGAGGACAACCCAGAAGCAAATCCAACGAGATTTTGTTCTGCTATCCCAATATTTAAAAATCTGTCTGGAAAAGTTTTCTTATATCTATCAAGTCCCGAGGAATTACCAAGATCTGCGGAGATAGCAAATATATTTTTATTTTTTGAAGCTAATTCTAATAAGCTTTGCCCATAAATACCCCTTGGGCCAATTCTTGACCATTGTCTTGATAAATTTTTATTAAGTATTAGATCCATTTTTAAGAGCCTCTAAAGCTTTATTAAATAAATTTTCAGTAAGTCTTCCATGATGCCATTCATTATTACTTTCCATAAAACTTATACCTTTACCTTTTATAGTATTAGCCAAAATTAAGTTTGGAATATTTTCCTTCCTTTTTTTCATAAAAGCGTTATGAATCGAATCATAATCATGTCCATCTATTTCTATTACATTCCATCCAAAAGAGGACCATCTATCACCTAATCTATTTTGATTGATAATTTCTGATGTGGACCCATCACTTTGATATTTATTAAAATCAATGATTAAAGTTAAATTATCAATTTTTAGAGAACTAGCTGACATTGCCGCTTCCCATATAGAACCTTCATTACATTCGCCGTCTCCTATTAAAACATAAACATTTGCTTTATTTTTATTTAGTTTTAATCCATGAGCTATTCCTAATCCATAAGAAAGACCATGGCCCAAACTCCCATTTGAAGATTCAATACCATTATCTAAATTCTTTATAGGATGTGAAATTAATTCTGATAATTCTTGCTTATATGTTTTTAGTAACTCATCGCTAATTAAGCCGTAATGATTTAAAACAGGGTAAAAGCCAAGAACCCCATGACCTTTAGAAAGAATAAATCTATCTCTATCAGTTGCTTTTAAATTATTTTTATTAATATCCATTTTATATCCATACAAATAACACATTATCTCGACCATAGATAATCCTCCTCCAATATGTTGTCCACCACCAGCTTTATATGATAATTCTAATATTTTCTTCCTGATAGCTAATGAATCTTTTTCTAAAGATAATTTATCAAATATTTTTGAATTCATAATCATTGACCCCCATCAATCTTTATTGTTTGTCCTGTTATGTGGGAAGAATTATTTGAGCATAAAAAAGCAACCAACGAGGCTACTTCAAATGGTTCTGCTATTTTATTGTTTGAACTACTTAATAATTGTTTTTTTATTGATTTCTCATCCATTTTTTTCAGCATATTAGTATTTGTAACTCCTGGAGCAACGCAATTTATTCTAATACCATACACTCCTAATTCCTTTGCTAATATTTTTGTAGCATAATTTAAAGCCACTTTCGAAGTTCCATAAGCAATATTTCCTGGATCATTTTTAAATGCAGAAATTGATGAAATATTTATTATATTTCCTGTTTTTTTTCTCATCATAATTCTTGATACTAATTGGATTAGATGAAGTTGTGAGAAAAAATTAGTATCAAATACTTCTTTTATTTCATCTACTTTAGTAAGACTAAAAAGACCTCCATGCGGAATACCTGCGCAATTTATTAAAATATCAATCTTTTTGTATGTGCGATAAATACTTTTTATAAACTCACTTGTTGAATCATAATCATTCAAGTCAAATTTATGAATAGTTAAAAACTTTTCATTTATTTTTAATATCTTTTGTAATTCGTCTGAATTTTCTCTTACGCATGCAATTACAATATAATTTGATTTTAAGAGATTTTTTACTATTGATAAGCCAATTCCGCCATTTGAACCGGTTACTATTACGATTTTATTTGAATTTAAATTATCATTAACTGTCATTATCAATTAGTGAATTTAAGATTAATTGATCTTTATTTTTATCAATCTTATCATATTTAAAATTTTCAATCAGTTTCATTTTTTTAATTACATATTTATTTGAGAAATAATTTTTAATAGCGAAAACCCTAAATTCCTCTAAAAAATATTTTAATTGAGGTGAATCTACCTCTTCATTTATTTTTTTTAAAAAATCTTCATAGGAAGAAATATTAGAATTTATTAAACTAGAAATTTTAATAAGAAAGTTATTATTTTTAATTACGAATTTTTTTGGAGAAAAATCGTCATTTTGGTTATTAAAGTCCAATAAATCCCCCAAACCTTTCTTAATTTTATAATTTGCAGGGATAGCTAAATTCGCAAAAAATATAAGTGCATTTTTTGAAATTTTATTCATTTTATTTATTTAGAAGAAATATATATTTTTTTAAAATTTTATCAGAAATATATAGAGACAGAGCTTGAATTGTTGATGCAGGATTAACACCTCCTGAAGTAGGAAATATGGAGCCATCTACAATAAATAAATTTTCTATATCATGTGTTTTCCCAAATTCATTAACTACAGAATCATACGGATTTTTCCCCATGCAGCATGTACCTAATGTATGCCATCCAGTATTTCTGACAGGACCAAATGCAAAAGATTTATATGCATTTGCAGCTTTCATAAGTCTCCTTCCATTATTTAAACCATGAACCAACATCTTTTTGGTATTTTCTGCTAATTTATAATTAATAATTATTCCAGGGTTGTTAAATTTATCATAATTTTTTTTACTAATTAATATACGATTTTCTAATTCAGGTAAGTCTTCAGTAATGACTGTCATATGAGCGGTGTGATTATATATATTTTCAAATTCTTTTATGAAATTATTACCAAAATTAACTAATTTTCTTCCCGTAAGATTTAGGCCAGATTCTATGGGTAATGGTCCTCTTATTATTTGAAAAGTATAGCCTCTATTAAAACCCCTTTCTAGATTAGTTTCATAAAATTCTTGAGATATTATACAGCAACCTTGCGCCCCACAATTAGATTTTAAATTATCTTTAAAGTGACCTTCAACATACCCTAAAGGGTGTAGCATAAGATTTCTGCCAACTAAATCTGAAGAATTTGCAATCCCATTAAATTTTGAATCATCATTTGATGAAAGTAATAATCTTGGGGTTCCTATCCCACTTGCGGCTAGTATAACGATATCAGCACAGGCGAAACATTCTTTTCCTTTATTATCTATATAAACAATCTTTTTAATAAAATTTTTTTCTTTAATTAATTTTGTTACTTTACAATTAGTTTTAAGAATTAGTCCTTTATCTAATGCCTTTGGAAGATAGGTTTTATTAGTAGATCCTTTCCCACCTTTAAGGTCGCCCCCCATATTTGATGGAAAAGAAAAATCATCAGCAGGTCTATTGTTATATGGAATAGTGTTTATCGCACTATAGGCAGGCCACCAATGCCAATTAAGTTTTATGAAACCTTCAATTAATTTTCTACCCATTGCCCCAAAAGGCACAGGGGGCATTTGAGGTCTGAAAAAAGGTTCTTTTATATCTCCTCCTAGCCCAGATATACCAGTTATTTCATCATTTAAAGAATAAAAAGGTAATAAATCTTTATACTTTATGGGCCAATTTCTGGCGATACCCTCATTAGTTTTTACTAAAAAATCATTTGGTTTTAACCTTGGATATTGTCCTGAGAATAAAATTGTAGAACCCCCCACTCCATTAAAATTTGCAATGTGTATTGGAGAATTATTAGAGTCAATATAATAATCACTTTTATTTTTTCTAATATTTGGGTCAAAAGATAAGGAATTATATTTTTGTAATTCTCCTCCATCTTTTAGTTCATTACAACTTCCAGAATCAAAGTAATCACCTTGTTCAAAACAAGCAACTTTGATCCCCGAATTTGCTAAATACCATGATGAGGCTAATCCTGAAGCTCCAGCTCCAATTACTATAATTTGAA
>MDTG01274352.1_pt1 | contig 11590 bp, 9 predicted proteins | sample 811421 | NCBI WGS metagenome assembly MDTG01 (sample SAMN05326645, study PRJNA326480) | marine metagenome | isolation source: seawater | place: Pacific Ocean: South East | collected 2011
AATTACGGGTAGGAGATGGTGTTCGTAAAATGCGAGATTTAATAGCTGAAGGTGCAATTGGTAAGCCTCTTGCCGCTCGAGTATTTCATGCAGTTTACTTGCCAGAGCACCTTCAAGGATGGCGCTTGAGTGACCCAAATGCCGGTGCTGGTGTAGTACTAGATATTGTTGTACATGACATTGATACACTAAGATGCATACTCAATGCTGAGCCGGAAGAAGTAGTAAGTTTGTCACAACATGCAGGAATGGCAACACACAAAAAAGTCGAAGATGGCAACATGTCAGTATTTCGTTTTGATAATGGTTTAATTGCTCAAATTCATACTTCATTTTTAATTAAATACGCTGGCGATGGAATTGAAGTTCATGGTACTGAAGGAGCAGTATCAATCAATAACTTTCTAGGAAGAGAGCTAAGTGGTCCAGTTACCCTGAAAAATTCAGAAGGTGAACAGCATTTTAATTCTACTCAAAACTCAATTGATGAAAAGACTATCAATCTTTTTATTGACGCGATTAAAGGTGGTACACAACCAGGCTGCACTGGGGAGGACGGTGAACGATCATTGGCTGCGGCTATAGCTTGCCTTGAATCAGCAAAAACAGGTAAGTGCATTAAGATCTAATTATTAAAAACAATTAATATGAATCATAACTCTGAATTTTTTAATAAAAGTTTTCTTGAAGAACATATTCTTGATACTTTAACTTTTTATGAACCCAGTGTTTATGACAAATCCGGTGGTTTTTTTCAATATTTCCTAGATGATGGGACAATCTATGATCACTCCAGGCGTCATCTTGTAAGTAGTACTCGTTTCGTTTTTAACTATGCGACGGCTGCAAACTATTTTTCAAATTCTAAATATAAAGAATTAGCACATCATGGATTAAATTTTTTAGAAGAATTCCATTTTCAAAAAAAAACTGGCGGCTATGCTTGGTTATTAGATAAAGATATTACTCTTGATGCTTCAAATCATTGTTATGGTCTTGCATTTGTTATGATCGCAGGATCAACAGCTATTTTAGCTGGCATTGATGAAGGTCATAAAACATTAGAAAAAGCATATAAATTAATGGAAAGGCACTTTTGGAATGCTAAGCATGAACTTTATTCAGATGAAGCAAATGAAGATTTTAGTAAATTAAGTTCTTATCGTGGACAAAATGCAAATATGCATGCCTGTGAAGCAATGCTATGGGCATTTGAAGCAACAAAAAATAAATCTTACTTAGAGCGTGCAATTAAACTAGCGGAAAATATTACCCAAAGACAAGCTGCAAAAACTGATGGATTGATATGGGAGCATTTTAATAATGATTGGGAAGTTGACTGGGATTATAATAAAAATGATCCTAAAAACCTTTTTCGTCCATGGGGTTTTCAGCCTGGGCATCAAATAGAGTGGGCAAAATTATTGCTAATCTTAAACCGTTATCAGCCTGAAAATTGGCATCTTCAAAAAGCAAAAGTACTCTTTGATATTGCATTAAATATTGCTTGGGACGATAAAAACGGTGGCATCTTCTATGGCTTTTCTCCTGAAAGAGAAATTTGTGACAGTGATAAATATTTTTGGGTACAGGCAGAGGGTTTTGCTGCCGCTGCGTTATTAGCTGAAGCCACTCATGAAAAAATTTATTATGATTGGTATGAAAAAATCTGGAAATATAGCTGGAAGCATATGGTAGATCATCAATATGGCGCCTGGTTCAGAATGCTTACTCACAATAATAAAAAATATGATGATAAGAAATCTCCAGCGGGTAAAACTGATTATCACACGATGGGGGCTTGCTACGAGGTTCTTCGCACAAATATAGTAAGTAAGTGAAGTTTAAGATAGTTAATCTTTTTTCCAGAATCTCATTAGCCAGTACCCAAATAACATTCCGCCGAGATGCGCAAAATTTGCTACACCGTTATTAACGCCACTGAAACCTAAATAGAACTCAAGTAATCCAAGTAAGGCAACAAAATATTTTGCCTTCATAGGAATGGGTGGAAATATCAACATTATACGCCGCTCAGGAAAAGCCATGCCATAAGCAAGCAAGATTCCAAATACGCCTCCCGAAGCCCCAACAGTAGGTACGCCACCTCCCTGTAGGACTCCGACTAACAGTTGAATGATTCCAGCTCCTACAATGCAGGTAATATAATAAATTAGAAATCGTCGCGGTCCCATGAGCATTTCAATGTCGCGGCCAAACATCCAAAGCATCAGCATATTAAATATAATATGCATCAAAGAGTTAGTGCTATGCAAAAAACCATATGTTATTAGTTGCCATGGTATAAAAGATGGAGTGATGTAGCCTGAAGGACTCACAATTGGTTGCAAAGCTAAAAATTCAAATGTAAGGCGTGGAGCAAACTGCTGTAAGCTAAATAACAATCCATTAGCAATTAATATTATGAAAATAGTGTCAGGAATTGCACTATTATTAGTTGGACGTCTGCTATATATAGGTTGATTCATGTTTATGAAGTAAGTATGAATTTAAGTAAAGCAAGAGGCTATTTGATTTTATTAACAGAACAAATTTTTAATTTATTAATCAAATTTTAAGATAACATAATAATATCATCTATATGATGTTGGACTATGCATCATTTTAATTGCAATAATAAGAGTATTAAAGCAAAAAAGAAATTACCGCCAAATATTATTTTAATTACAAAATAGATTAACAAAAATTAATGAGAATACTTCATATGAATGAAAAGCAAGTAAGTGAATTTGCCATATTTGATTGGTCTACTTTACCAATGTTGATAAAAGATAAGGGCATTGATTTAGGTATAGATTTTACAATCAGGCTTGCAACTGCATTAGCTATATTTTTTATTGGTAAATTTGTAGTTAAATTAATAATAAGTGCAATAAGTAAGATTATGGCTAAACAGACAGCTGACAGAACTCTTGAGTTGTTTATTTGTAATTTAGTTCATATTTCACTGATGGTAGTAGTCATCATTGCTTCTATCGGGGCATTAGGGATTGAAACCACCTCTTTTATTGCAATATTTGGTGCTGCTGGCCTTGCTGTTGGATTAGCATTACAGGGATCACTTTCAAATTTCGCATCTGGGGTATTAATTGTTTTATTTAAGCCCTACCGAGTCAATGACTTCATCGAAGCAGCGGGTATCTCCGGCACTGTAGAAAAAGTTCAAATCTTAACGACCATACTTAAAACACCAGATAATAAACAAATCATTGTTCCCAATAGCCAAATTATGGATAGTATTATAACTAACTATTCTTCTAACAATATTAGAAGAATAGATATGATAGTAGGTGTAAGTTATAACGATGACATTGAAATTGTAAAAAAAACACTCCAAGAAATTATTTCAAAAGATAAAAGAGTTTTATCTGAGCCGAAGACAATGATTGCAATTTCTGAGCTAGCAGACAGTAGTGTCAATTTTGTAGTGAGGCCATGGGTTAAATCTGCAAATTATTGGGATGTAAAGTTTGAAATGATTGAAACGATTAAAAAACGATTTGATGAAGAAGGTATTTCTTTTCCTTACCCTCAACAGGATGTTCATCTATATAAAGAAAATAATATTTACAAATCTTCTTAACTTAAATTTAACATCGTATCTACTATATGAATATACAATTTTTAAAAATAAATGAAATAAAAATTATAATCTCAATTTTTTGTTTATTATTTTTTTTTGCTGATTTGCAACTTACAAATGCAGACGAAGTTGCGATCATAAATGGATCAAATATTAGTTCTGAAAAAAAAGATTCTCTTAATATTAAGACGGAATTAAATATATCAGTAGAAAACCAATTATCTAAAGAAATTAATCGTTACAGACGCCTTGTGCAAACTGAAACATTTGATGAAGCTGATAATGTAGCAAAAAGAGTTATTGAATTAGCAATTAAAGTTCATGGTACAGAATCAAAAGAATTTGCAAGGGCTCTAATTAACCTTGGTGTTATTCAAGATGCCACAGGCCAGTATGATGCTGCTATTCAAAATTTTAGTTCCGCGATTGAAATAATAGAATCAGTAGATGATCGTCTCAATTTATCTTTAGTTGAACCATTAAAAGGTCTTGGTGGATCGCAATTAGCAATCGGAAGACTTAACGAAGCAAAAAAAACATTTCATAAAGCAGCGCACATAACGCATGTAAATGAAGGGCCACACAATCTTATTCAAATAGAAATTCTCGAATCAATTGTAGAAATACTTTTTCGTATCGGTAATGTAAAAGAAGTGCGAAATACATTAGATAGAATAAATATTTTAAATATCATGAGCTTTGAGGATGATCCTGTGGGTCTTTTGCCATCCCTTCAGAAGCATGCGGATTGGCAGAATCGGTTAGGTTATTACAGAGATGAACGCAAATCTTATAAAAAGATAATAAAAATTATTGAATCAAACTACGGTAATGACAGTAAATTACTTATTAAACCTCTCCTTATGCTTGGCAAATCATTTTATTTTATTGATAAAACAGTTTTTGAAAATGAAAGAGCTACATTAACTGGTGAAATGTATTTTAAAAGAGCTATAAGAATTGCAGAAAAAACTAATAATATAAGTGATCAAGAATATATATCTACAAAATTAGCTCTAGCTGATTGTTATGTTTATGAAGGCTTGATAGGCAGAGCGCGAGCAATTTATGCAAATATTTGGAGATATTTATCTACAAACGAAGAGCGTTTGATCCTACGTGATGAATACTTTTCCAAACCTAAGCAAATTATAAAATCTCGTAATTTACCAAAATATGCAGACAGCTTGTTGAATGAAAATACGCTGGCCAATGAGACAGCAGCTGGAAAGATAGTCGTTTCTTATGATATTTCTTTTCGTGGTCGAGTTCAAAAGGTAGTATCTGAAGCTTTTCCAAAAGAATTTATTGATATGAAACGTGTAGTAGAAAAAGAAATCCGAAATCGGGTTTACCGGCCAAAAATTATTGATGGGAAGCTTGAAGGAGAAAAAGAAATAATTTTTGAACATTCTTTTATATATAGATTATCTGATCTTGAAGATCTTAAAAAAGATTGAAAAAAATGAATACAGCTAAACTAGATAATCATCACTTTATTAATGGTAACTTAACTCAAGAGCCCCTTCCCAACCATCTGCAAAAAGCTGTATTAGGTTTAGGATGTTTTTGGGGGGCAGAAAAATGTTTTTGGGAAGCGAAAGGGGTTTTTTCAACAGCTGTAGGTTATGCTGGTGGTATAACCATAAATCCAAAATATGAAGATATATGCACTGGAAAGACTGGTCATGCTGAAGTTGTGTTGGTTATTTTTAATCCAAATTTGATAAAGTATATTGAAATATTAAAAATTTTCTGGGAAAATCACGACCCGACTCAAGGTAATCGCCAAGGAAATGATGTTGGTACTCAATATCGCTCTGCAATATTTCCAATTAATAAAAATCAATACATTGAAGCTAGCAAATCACTTAAATCTTTTCAAAAAGAATTGGAAAGATTTGAATTTGGGAAGATAACAACTGAAATTAAATCTCTTTGTATTGATAATTTTTACTATGCTGAAAGCTATCACCAACAATATCTAGCTAAAAATCCAAATGGTTATTGCGGCCTTAGGAAGATAGGTATTAAATATGATATTTAGCTTATAATTTAAGATTATTTATATAAAGTATATTTGATGACCAAACAAAATAAGAAAGAATTAAAACCACGTAAACCCAGCCGAAAAAAAGCAGAGGAAGCAATTAAAACATTATTGCTATGGGCGGGTGAAGATACTCGTCGCGAGGGCCTTCTTGATACACCAAAACGTGTGGTTAGTGCCTATGAAGATTGGTTTAGCGGTTACAATGAAAACCCAATTAATTACCTCAAACGTACATTTGAAGAGGTTGAAGGCTATGATGAAATGATTATATTAAGAGATATAGCTTTTGAATCTCACTGCGAACATCATATGGCGCCTATCCTTGGTAAAGCACATGTTGGGTATTTACCCAAAAATAAAGTTGTTGGTATTAGTAAACTAGCTAGAGTAGTGGAAACCTTTGCTAGACGCTTTCAAGTTCAAGAAAAAATGACGGCTCAAATTGCCAACTGTATTCAAGATGTACTTCAACCAAAAGGAGTGGGTGTAATTATTGAAGCTAGACATCAATGTATGACAACGCGTGGCGTTCATAAAACAGATGTTTCCATGGTAACTAGTCAAATGATAGGTTCTTTCAGGAAAGATGCTAGAACTAGAATTGAATTTTTAAGGATGATAGACACCAACCATTGAATTTATTCTTTACCCATAATTAAAATTTTTAATTCTATAGATCGACGAGCTGAATATCTTCAGCTGTTAAAGGTCGGCCAAGAAACTTCTCACCGATACGAGCAAATCGATCAATTCCATCGGTTGCTAGCAGTTTAATTATGCCAGATTCCTCATTAACTGTATGCCAGCTATGTGCTGATAAAGTTTTACTTACAACCTCTGCAGTTGTAATTGCAGAATCTATTACAACTGTATTGCTAGCAATATTTGAGATAGTTTCGCGTAATAATGGAAAATGAGTGCAACCTAATATGATTGAATCAAATTTAAATGAATCAAATTCCGCTTTTGATAAATATTGCTTGATTGTTAATTCCGCTATCTGGCCACTTGTCCATCCTTCTTCAGCAAGACTTACCAACATCTCACAAGATTGCTCTCGAACCTTTATATGAGATTTACGGTTTTTTATGGCTTTACTGTAAGCGCCTAAGCGAACAGTTGCTTCAGTTGCCAACACAAGGTAAGAATTAGCTGAGGAAATTGATAATGCTGCTTCGACACCTGGCTCTATAACCCCTATTACTGGAATTGGTGACATATATTTTTGCAAAGCATCGATTGCAGCTGCAGATGCTGTATTGCAAGCAACAACTAGCATCTTTATATTGTATTCACGAAGTTTTTTTGATGCCTGAACTGCATATCTTTCAATAGATGCTGAACTTTTTGTGCCATATGGGAGTCTAGCGGTATCACCTAGATAAATTAGATTTTCATTTGGAAGTACGTCACAGATAGCCTTTAAAACTGTCAAACCACCAACACCAGAATCAAACACCCCTATCGGCAATGAAGTATCAATATTAATAGTCATTTTTATATTTTGGCCAATCTTTTTTCAAAATTTTATTTAAGAAATTAATTTTTTGAACACATAACCAATCTTTTTTATTCATTTTATTGTTCAAAAATTTTTAATAATCCTCTTAAATAAAAGAATCATGGTTTTAAAAAAAATTATAAATAACTAAGTTATGAGTTAAATTGATTTCGCGCCCAAAACATTCTTTCAGCTGTTTCTCGTTCCGAAGTAAGCTCTAAAGACTCCTCAGCGGATATCCAGCCGCCCTCCGTTCTCAATAAGCTGCTAAACATATTTACAATTGAAGAAGCAAGCTCACTAGCTTCATCAAATGACATCTTTCGAACAGAAGCACAAACAGCTCCCTCACCGTTTAATGGAGTTACACTATTCATCTGATGTCTAAGGTCAGCAAAAGTTTGTCTCAATACAATAGGTAGCTCATCTTCATTTATATTAGAAAGATTTTTTTCGTATGCCTTGATAAGCCTTTGTTTGATATGACCATGGCCAGCAAGCACAAAAAGTGCTGCCTGAAAGCGATCGACGTACTTCATTTGTTAACTACTCCAGCGTTTTATTTTTGTTTCCGCTTTACCCTCTAAACGGTTTGTACGCTTAATTCTTGGAGTTGAGGAGTGTTCTAAGACTAAAACTTAAGCTCTATACAGAGTCAAAATTTCTTATACTCGCTAAATATCAAGTTGTTGCGTCCCTTTCTTATAACAGAATTTACGAAGCCCGCGCAAGTGAAATTATTATTTTTATCAAATTTACATATTTTCAGATTTGTATTTGCTAATTTCTATGGTCCAATTATCTTCACCTAGCTTGTTCACTGACTGATGTGAAGGTTTGGACTGCTGCACTTCCCACTTTATAGCTAATGTTTCGTTCATTATATAATCATGATGAGTTATTAAAGCATCCTCGATGGCAGATGATCCCGATAAGCCCAGAATAATACGATCAGAAACTTCGAGACCAGCTTGTTTGCGAGCATCCTGGACAGAACGAACCAATTCTCTAGCAAATCCTTCGCATATCAACTCATCATTCAAAGTTGTATCCAAAGCCGTTAGAAATCCAGAATCTTCTGCGCACGCAAACCCTTCTGCCGAGCTAGTTTCAATTAAAATATCTTCGCCCCCAAATGAAATATTTTTATTATTAACAAAAATTTCAAAAGTTTCCCCTTTCGCAACTGCACTAGCAATAGCTCGTCCATTAGCGCTTTCAAATGCATTACGAATGGAAGGTATAAGACTTCCATACTTTTTACCTATTTTTGGTAAATTTGGCTTGATTCTGTAACTTACAAGACCAGCATCACGTGCGATAAATTCAATAGCTTTAACATTTAATTCTTCAATAATTAAATCTTTATGCTTTTGAAGCGCCTTTACTGCAGCATCACTAGGAGCGCGAATCAATAACCTTGATAAAGGTTGTCGAACACGAACTCCGCTTTGGCCGCGAGCAGCTCGTGCAAGGCCAACAATTTTCTGAACAGTTTCAATTTCATATAATAATTTATCATTTTTCCAAGAAGGATCTGCTACTGGCCACTCAGTCATGTGTACAGATTCTAAAGCTTCGGGTTGTATGCTTCTTACGAGGTTTTGGTAAATATTTTCAGATAGAAATGGAACAAACGGTGCCATTAGTTTATGTATAACATAAAGACATTCATACATTGTTAGGTAAGCTGCTTGAGTATCTATGGGATTAGTTGATTTCCAAAATCTTCGACGATTACGACGCACATACCAGTTACTTAATTGATTAACGAAGAACTCAATTGATTCACCAGCATTTTTTGCATCAAATTTATCCAGTGCATCTGTTACTTTTACTATCGTATCGTGAAGTAACGCAAGAACCCAACGATCAATCTCTGGTCGATCTTCTAAATTAATTCTTTTATTAAGATCAACATTATCAAGACGGGCATAAAGTATGAAAAATCCGTAAGTGTTCCAAAATGTATTGATAAATGAACTTGCAACATCAGTAACGATATCAACAGATACTCTTTTTAAAATATCGGGTGACAAACGTGCTAAAAAATACCAACGAAGCGCATCTGCACCTACAGTGTCAAAAACATCATAAGGATCGATGATATTCCCGAGTGATTTAGACATCTTTTTGCCGTCTTCATCCACAATAAGATTAAGGCAAATACAATTTTTATAAGCAACATTATCTGACACTAAAGTTGATATTGCATGCAGTGTATAGAACCAACCACGCGTCTGATCGATAGCTTCACAAATAAAGTCTGCAGGAAAACTACCTTCAAACTTGTCATGATTTTCAAAAGGATAGTGCCACTGCGCATATGACATTGCGCCCGAATCGAACCAACAGTCAATTACTTCTGGAACTCTTTGCCAAGTTTTTCCATCTTTTTCAAACGTAATTTCATCTATTGAAGGTCGGTGTAAGTCTATATCTTCATGCTCTAGACCAGTTAGCTCTTCTAACTCTTTGATAGAGCCTACACAATGATAATTATCATCACCATCTGTCCAAACAGGTAACGGTGTTCCCCAAAAACGTTCTCGCGATAATGCCCAATCGATATTATTCTCAAGCCAATTTCCAAATCGACCATCCTTGATATGCCCTGGAACCCAATTAATAGTTTGATTAAGTTCTGCCATACGATCACGAAATTTTGAAGTTTTTATATACCATGCATTTTTTGCATAATATAGAATTGGATCTCCAGTTCGCCAACCAAAAGGATAACTGTGCAGGTAACTCTCTGATTTAAATATAATATCTCGTTTTTCTAAAATACTAATTAATGGCTTGTCAGCATCTTTAAAAAATAAACCTTTAACAGGCTCAACTTCATCAACGAAATGTCCATCTAATCCAACACAGTGTAAAACAGGTAAATTATTTTCTTGGCCTAATTTTAAATCATCAACGCCATAAGCAGGAGCGATATGCACAATACCTGTTCCACTTTCAGTGCTAACAAAATCTGCAGAAAATATTTGAAAGGCATTAGAGTCTTTGATCTTAAAATAATTAAAGATTTGATCGTATTCTTTTCCAACAAGTTCCTTACCTTTTATAGTTTTTATAACGGTATGCTCAATATCATTAAATACAGATTCACGTAACTCTTCGGCCACAATCAATACCTGTTCCCCTGATTTGCAATAGCTATAATCAATATTGCTTCCAACTGCGAGAGCTAAATTTGAAGGTAATGTCCATGGTGTTGTTGTCCAAACAAGAAAAAAAACATTATCTTGGCCTTTCATCTTAAAACGAACGGTAATTGAGGGATCTTTTACATCTTTGTACCCAAGGGCCAACTCATGCGATGAAAGAGTTGCACCTATACGTGGATCATAAGGAACAACTTTATAACCCCGATAAATCAAATCTTTATCCCAGATTTTTTGCAAAAGGTTCCAAACAGACTCAATATAAGTATTATCAAGTGTGTAATAAGCCTCCTCAATATTGACCCAAAAACCCATACGCTCCGTCATTTTTTCCCAGTCACTGATATATCGCATTACAGATTTACGACATCTTTTTGTGAATTCAGCTATTCCAACCTTTTCTTCAATTTCTTTTTTATCAAAAATACCTAACTCTTTTTCTACTTCGTGCTCTACCGGAAGTCCATGAGTATCCCAGCCTGCTTTACGAAGCACTTGATAACCTTGCATAGTTTTATAACGTGGAAAAATATCTTTATAGCTTCTTGCTAATACATGATGAATACCTGGCTTACCATTGGCTGTGGGTGGGCCTTCGTTAAAGCTGAAGCGCGGCTTACCATCAGCCTGATCAATTGTTTTTTGAAAAACATCTTTCTCACGCCAAAATTTTAAAACCTCTTCTTCAATAGCAGGTCCATCATAGCGGCTTTTAATTTCTTTAAATGACAAACTAAAATCTCCAAATACAAAAATGCCCCGGGCGCAAATTACACACCCGGGGCGAATATTCATCGCGGTACCACCCGGCTTCACGACACTTAAGTCGCCTCTGAATCATATCAATGATTCGTTACTCTTGTCGTGAGTCACTCGGCCAACTCTACTCGAAAAAAATTTTAAAGCGGCAACTCCGGGGTGATATTCAGCAGATACAGACCCAGAGCTTTCACCTTCCTCCAGTCGCTTTCGACTATTAAATCTGCTTACTCGTCCCCATCAACATTATAGATTACAAATTAGCGTCCAATGAGCAGAAACACAAGTAATAATATTATTTTTAGATAGATTTAAGGAGTTTCCAAAGGAAATTTGCTATGAGTTAGGTTAAAATTTAAGTTTAATAATTTTTTATTTATTATTTACAAGGCTCATAATTTTTAAGTAATCACCACAATTTAATTAATTTAATGCAAATGCAAATGCAAATGCAAATGCAAATGCAAATGCAAATGCAAATGCAAATGCACTTACATCAT
>MDTG01371234.1_pt1 | contig 11590 bp, 21 predicted proteins | sample 811421 | NCBI WGS metagenome assembly MDTG01 (sample SAMN05326645, study PRJNA326480) | marine metagenome | isolation source: seawater | place: Pacific Ocean: South East | collected 2011
ACCAAAAGCAGCGCCAGGAGCAGCACCAAAAGCAGCGCCAGGAGCAGCACCAAAAGCAGCACCAGGAGCAGCACCAAAAGCAGCACCAGCAGCACCTAAAAAGGAAAATAAATGAGCGAGCAAAATAATTTAATTAAGGCTGTAAATAAAAATGTTAGAAGCGGAGCAAGAAAAGCAAATCTTGTTTTAAAATTCATTAAAGGAAAAAAAGTAGATATAGCAATTAGAGATCTCGAATTTACAAGAAAAAAAGTAGCTCAAGATATTAAAAAAACAGTTAAATCAGCAATTGCTAATGCAGAGAATAATTATCAATACGACATTGATAATTTGTATGTCAAAGAAGCATACGTTGGAAAATCAATTGTAATGAAAAGATTTAGACCTAGAGCAAAAGGCAGAGCTTCTGCAATAAAAAAACCTTACAGCAGAGTCACGATAATATTAGAAGAAAAAAATCAGGAAAAAAAGGGGGATAAAAAATAATGGGACAGAAAGTTAACCCAATAGGTTTAAGACTTGGTATAAACAGATCTTGGGACTCAGTATGGTTTGCAAGAAAAAATGATTATGGCAAGCTATTAATCGAAGATTATAAGATAAGAGAGTATATTAAAAAAAATATAATAAACTCAGGTGTTTCTGAAATAATTATAGAAAGATCATCTAAAAAATGTTCAGTTTCAATTCATACCTCTAGACCAGGTTTTGTTATAGGAAAAAAAGGATCTGATATAGAAAAAATAAAAAGTAAAATTTCAAAAATTACAGACAGCGAAGTTTTTGTCAACATTAAAGAAATTAAAAAACCAGAATTAAATTCCTATTTAGTTGCAGAAAATATAGCACAACAATTAGTGAAAAGAGTGGCTTATCGTAGAGCAATGAAAAGAGCCATGCAATCAGCTATGAGATTGGGTGCAAAGGGTATTAAAGTAAGTTTGGCCGGAAGATTAGCTGGAAATGAAATTGCAAGAACAGAGTGGTTAAGGGAAGGAAGTATACCTTTGCACACACTAAGAGCAAATTTAGATTATGCCGAAGCTGAAGCTCTTACGACTTATGGAATAATTGGCGTGAAAGTTTGGATATATAAAGGAGAAATTTTTTTAAAAGATATTAAAAAACAAAAAAATGAAAAGGTAAAAAATGCTACAACCAACAAGAACAAAATATAGAAAAGCGCATAAAGGAAGAATTCATGGAAAGGCTCCAAGAGTCATAACATTGAATTACGGGGCCTATGGTCTTAAAGCAATGCAGCCAGAAAGAGTATTAGGAAAACAAATAGAAGCAGCAAGGGTAGCTTTAACGCGACACATGCAAAGATCAGGAAAAGTTTGGTCGAGAATTTTTCCAAATATACCAGTATCAAAAAAACCAACAGAAGTTAGGATGGGAAAAGGTAAAGGATCACCAGAATTTTGGGTTTGTAGAGTTAAACCAGGAAGAATATTATTTGAAGTTGATGGAGTCTCTGAAGAAGTCGCAAGAGAGGCTTTATACAAAGCTTCTGCAAAACTTCCTATTAAAACTAAATTTATTAAAAGATAGTTATGAAAAAAAAAGAGATAAAAAAACTAACAAAAGACCAGACTCTAAGAGAAATAAATAAATTAAAAAAAGATTTGTTTAATATGAGATTTAAAAAAATCAATGGCCAAATACAAAATGTAGCTGAGTTTTCAATTTTAAAGAAAAGTATAGCAAGATTATACAGTAACCTTGGAAATAAAAAATGACTAAAAGAGTTTTAAAAGGACAGGTTGTGAGTGACAAAAACAATAAAACTATAGTGGTTGAAGTTAAAAGAAGATTTAAACACCCGTTTTATGGAAAAGTGATATCAAGGTCAAAAAAGTATCATGCTCATGATGAAAACAATAAATTTAAAAAAGGCGACTTTGTAAAAATTATAGAGTCAAAACCAATATCAAAACTTAAAACTTGGGAGGTTATGGATAAATGATACAGGTTCAAACCGAGTTACAGGTAGCAGACAATACAGGCGCTAAAAGAGTTGAGTGCATAAAGGTTTTAGCAGGTTCCAAAAGAAGATACGCAGGAGTCGGAGATTTAATAGTTGTTAGTGTTAAAGATGCTTTACCAAACGGCAAGGTCAAAAAAGGATCAGTTCATAGGGCAGTCGTAGTAAGAACCAAAAAAGAAATCTTTAGAAAAGATGGTTCCAAAGTCCAGTTTGATAACAATTCGGTAGTATTAACTGATGAAAAAGGAGAACCCATAGGAACTAGAATATTTGGACCAGTTACTAGAGAGTTAAGATCCAGAGGTCAGACTAAAATTATTTCATTAGCACCGGAGGTTTTATAAAAATGTTTTTAAAAAAAGGAACAAAGGTCAAAATTTGTGTTGGTAAGGACAAAGGAAAAGACGGAGAAATTATTGAAATAAATAGATCAAGATTTCTTGCAAAGGTTAAGGGAGTTAATATGCTAAAGAAACATAAAAAGGCAACAAAAGAAAATAAAGGTGGGATAATTACAAAAGAAGGTTTTATACATCTATCAAATTTAAAAGCTATTACAGAGGAAGGAAAAAAAGCTAAAAAATGAAACCTAGATTAAAAGAAAAATACAAAAATGAAATGGTAAAAAATTTAATGTCAAAATTAAATTTAAAAAACTTACATTCAATTCCTAAAATTCAAAAAGTTGTAGTAAATATGGGTTTAGGATTAGATGCTTTGGACCAAAAAAAACTAAAAATATGTATTAATGACATCTCTTCAATTACTGGTCAGTATCCAATTATTACAAAATTTAAAAAATCTATTTCAAATTTTAAATCTAGAAAAGGTACAAACGCAGGTTTAAAAGTCACTTTGCGTAATGACAGAATGTACGAATTCATTGATAGACTAGTTAATATTGCCCTTCCACGCATAAAAGATTTTAGAGGTTTAAAAGACTCCTCTTGTGATAAGTTTGGAAATTTTAGTTTTGGAATTAAAGAACATATAATATTTCCGGAAATTAATTTTGATAAAGTTGATACAATAAGAGGATTAGACATAACAATTGTTACAACAAGCCAATCACAAGAAAATACTATAACCTTATTGAAGGAATTTGATTTTCCTATTTACAAAAGTTCTGATAAGAAAAAAAAGAAAATAAAATATACACCAAAAAAAGAAGAGAAGAAGGAGGATAAATAATAATATGGCTAAAACAAGTGCAATACAAAGAAATTTAAAAAGAATAAAAATGGCAAAAAAATTTGCTAATAAGAGAAAAAAACTTAAAGCAATTGTTAATAATAAAAAATTACCTTTAAATGAAAGATTTGCTGCACAACTTAAACTTTCAAAGCTACCAAAAAATTCTTCAAAAATAAGAATTAGGAATAGATGTGAGATTACCGGTAGACCTCACGGTGTTTATAGAAAATTAAAAATATCAAGGATTGCTCTAAGACAAATGGCATCTTCTGGAAAAATCCCTGGTATGACTAAATCGAGTTGGTAAGGAGTATTTATGACTTTTATTGATCCTATTGGAGACATGTTAACAAGAATAAGAAATGGACAAATGAGATCCTTAAATAAAATTAATGTACCATTTTCAAATTTTAGACTTAAAATTTTAGAAGTCTTAAAAAAAGAAGGATATATAATCGATTTTAAAACAGATATTGATAAAAAAAATATTAAGTTTCTTCTTGTTGACCTAAAATACTATGAAGGTCAGCCAGTAATAAAGGAAATCAAAAGAATATCTAAACCTGGAAGAAGAGTTTATTCAAAAGCAACAAGCATACCAAGAATACGTAATGGTTTAGGGGTAGCAATATTATCAACTAGCAAAGGTGTAATGTCAGATAGTGATGCTATAAAAAATAATCTTGGTGGTGAAATTATTTGTAGGATATTTTAATGTCTAAACTTGGAAAAAAATCAATCGTATTACCTAAAGATTCATCAGTTAAAGTTGAGGGAAATACTGTTCTTGTTACTGGTCCAAAAGGCTCGGAAAAAATTCTTTTTAATGAAAAAATTTTTTCATCAAAAATGAGTGAAAAAAATGAATTTCAAATAATGCCAATTAAAAAAACAAAAAATGTATCTGTTATGTGGGGAACTTTAAGAAGCTTAGTTAATAATGCTGTTTTAGGAGTTACAAAAGGACATGAAAAATTATTAGAACTTAACGGTGTGGGTTTTAGAGCAAATTTAAAGGGAGAAGAACTTATTTTAAGTTTAGGATTTAGTCATGAGATAAAATATAAAATACCAAAAGGAATTGCTGTAAAAGTAGAAAAACAAACTAAAATTAATATAACAGGATCTGACAAAGAACTAGTATCAAAGGTAGCATCTGAAATCAAAAGACTAAAACCAGTTGAGCCATACAAAGCCAAAGGGATAAAAGAGAAAGACCAATATGTTTTAAGAAAAGAAGGAAAGAAAAAATAATTATGAAGAAAATTACTCAACATTACAAAAGAACAATGAGAAACAGAAAAAAACTTAAAAATGTAAGTTTTGATAGATACAGAATATCAATTTCTAAATCATTAAAAAATATTTCTGCTCAAATTATAGATGATAAAATTAGCAAAACAGTAGTATCTGCATCAACTAGTGAAAAAGAGATGAAAAAAATAAAAAAAAATAAAACAAACTTGTCAGTAGTTTTAGGTGAATTATTAGCTAAAAGAGCAGCGGAAAAGAAAATTAACAAGGTTTATTTTGATAGAGGTGGGTATAAATATCACGGAAGAGTAAAAGCATTAGCAGACTCTTTAAGAAAGAATGGATTAAATTTTTAATGAAAGATAATGAATTTACAGAAAAGCTTGTTGCAATAAATAGAATAACTAAAGTTGTTAAGGGCGGTAGAAGATTTGGTTTTGCTGCTCTAGTTGTTGTTGGAAATCAAAAGGGATCTATTGGTATTGGACAGGGTAAATCCAAACAAGTTCCTGATGCTATTAAGAAAGCTACTGAAGATGCAAAAAGAAGCATGCATAAAGTACCACTTAAAGATGGAAGAACTCTACATCATGACGTTTATATAAAAAATGGTTCAGGAAAAGTATTAATGAGATCGGCTCCAACAGGAACTGGGATTATAGCAGGGGGGCCAATGAGGGCAGTTTGTGAAGTTTTAGGTATCAAAGACGTTGTCGCAAAATCATTAGGATCGGCAAATAGACATAACGTTTTAAAAGCATTGGTAAAAGGTTTAAGAAATCAAAGTTCTCCCAAATTTCTGTCTGCCGTAAGAGGAAAAAAAATATCAGAAATAGTTAAAAAAAGAGGTAATTGATGAGATTAAATAATTTAATTAAAATTAATAGAAAGAAAAAGAGATTGGGGAGAGGGATAGGTTCAGGTAAAGGAAAAACTTCAGGAAGAGGAGTAAAGGGTCAAAAATCTAGATCGGGTGTTGCAATAAAAAGCTTTGAAGGAGGACAAATGCCTTTGTATAGAAGATTGCCAAAAAGAGGTTTTAAAAAAATAAAGCAGAAAAATATAGCTATTTTAAATTTGTCTGATCTGCAAATATTTCTAAAAAGTAAAAAAATTAACTTTGAAAAACCAATCGATATTAAATATCTAAGAGAAAAAAATATAATAAAGAAAAACTTTGAAAAACTAAAAATTTTAGGAAACGGAGACATAAAAGACAAATTACAAGTAACAACAAACTATATTTCTAAATCAGCGAAGTTAAAAATCGAAAAAGCCGGTGGTACTATTAATATTTTAAAAAAAAGTTCCTAATATAAATTATGGCTGAAACTAATTTTAATCAAAAGGCTACATCACACTCAAACGATCTACGGAATAGAATATTTTTTACAATTTTTATTCTTTGTATTTATAGATTGGGGACTTACGTACCAATTGCAGGCATAGATCCTGAAGCATTACAAGAAATAATGGCATCAAGTCAAAAAGGTCTTTTAGGAATGTTTAATGTTTTTGCAGGAGGGGCTGTTCAAAGAATGGCAATTTTTGCTTTAGGTATTATGCCATATATTTCTGCTTCTATAATAGTTCAACTGCTTACCGGTGTGAGTGATTATTTTAAAAATCTAAAAGAACAAGGTGAGTCAGGAAGAAAAAGAATTACCCAAATTACTAGATACGGTACCGTTTTAATTGCTGCTCTTCAGGGATACGGTGTTTCCGTTGGTTTAGAGAACGCGGGCAATCTTGTTTTGTCACCAGGTTTATATTTTAAACTAATGACGACCATAACTTTAGTTGCCGGTACAACTTTTTTAATGTGGCTTGGTGAGCAAATAACATCAAGAGGAATAGGGAATGGAATATCACTTATTATTTTTTCTGGAATAGTTGCTGAAATACCTAGGGCGCTAGCATCAACATTTGAATTAGGAAGAACAGGAGCTCTATCAGCAGTTATGATTATTTCAATTTTTATTTTAATAATATTAACAGTTATGTTTATAGTTTTTGTCGAGAGAGCTATGAGAAAAATCTTAATAAACTATCCTAAAAGACAAATGGGTAATAAAATTTATGGTGGCGAGTCATCTCATTTACCTCTAAAAATTAATACAGCAGGGGTCATTCCCGCTATATTTGCTTCTGCATTATTACTTTTACCTATAACTTTTTCGAACTTTGGATTTTCAGAATCAGATTTATTTATAGATTTTTCTTCATTGTTCTCACAAGGAAAACCTCTCTATATGGCATTGTACGCCTTTGGTATAATTTTCTTTTCTTTTTTTTACACTTCAATTGTTTTTAATCCAAAAGAAACAGCAGAAAATTTAAGAAAGTATGGTGGATATATACCCGGTGTTAGACCTGGAGAAAGAACTGCAGAATATATTGAAACGATTTTAACAAAATTAACAACAATAGGAGCATGTTATCTAACTTTAGTGTGTCTTATGCCGGAATTCTTAATAGCTAAATATCCAATACCTTTCTATCTAGGTGGAACTTCAGTTTTGATAGTTGTAGTTGTTGCAATGGATACTGTAACACAAGTTCAAACTAGATTAATGAGCTCCCAATACGAGTCACTAATTAAAAAGGCGAGATTTAATAAATAAACAAATAAATGAATATAGTTATATTTGGACCTCCTGGCGCTGGTAAAGGAACGCAATCAAAATTTATTGTAAATAAATTTAATCTACATCAATTATCAACAGGTGATCTTTTACGCAACGAGATTAAAAATAAAACAAAATTAGGATCTGAAATTTCGACAATCATAAATTCTGGCGACCTAGTTTCAGACGAAATAGTTAGTAATTTAATAGAAAAATTTGTCTCAAATGATACTTATAAAAATAAGATCATATTTGATGGGTATCCAAGAACTTTAATTCAAGCAAAGAACTTAGATAATTTATTAAAAAAGTATAAACAAAAAATAGATATTGTATTAACATTGTCCGTAAGTTTAGAAACCGTTAAAAAAAGAATTTTACTAAGACAAACCGAGGAAAAAAGAACTGATGACAATGAAGAAATTGCAATTAAAAGATTTAAAACTTATGAAAAATCATCTGAACCAGTTCTAGATTATTATAAGCAATCAAATTTACTCAAAGTTGTAAACGGTGAGGCAAGAATATCTGAAATTAATAGTGAAATTAGCGGGTTAATTGACACTATCAAGGGTTGACTTTAAGCAATATGAACATATAAATACGTTATTTAAAATTAATCAAATATATGGCTCGAATAGCAGGTGTAAATATTCCACAGGATAAAGTTGTTCATATAGCTCTTACTTATATACATGGTATAGGGGATTTAACTTCAAAAAATATTTGTAAAAATCTTAATATTCCTTTGAATAAAAGAGTTAATTCTTTATCAGAAGATGAAGTTTTAAAAATTAGAGAATATATAGATCAAAATTATAAAGTAGAAGGAGATCTAAGACGAGAAATCTCAATGAACATCAAAAGGCTAGTTGACTTAGCGACTTACAGAGGTTCAAGACATAAAAAAAAATTACCTGTTAGAGGCCAGAGAACGCATTGTAATGCACGGACAAGAAAAGGTAAAGCTATTGCTATTGCAGGTAAAAAACTTACTCCATTAAAAAAATAAATGAATAAAAAAGTAGAAAAAGAAAAAGAAAAAAAAGTAGAGACAGAGACTTTAAAACCAAAAGTTAAGAAAAAAAATAAACAAAAAAGGATTATTTCTTCAGGAATAGCTTTTGTAAATTCCACATTTAATAACACGATAGTATCAATAGCAGATGAAAATGGAAATGTAGTTGCTTGGTCTTCTGCTGGATCAAAAGGATTTAAGGGTTCACGTAAATCTACACCTTATGCTGCACAAGTAGCAGCCGACGACGCAGGTGGAAAAGCATATGACCAAGGGCTTAGAACTTTATCAGTTCAAGTTAAAGGGCCAGGTTCAGGAAGAGAAACGGCATTGAGAGCTTTGCAATCAAGAGGTTTTAAAATTGTGTCAATTAAAGATACTACTCCTCTAGCGCATAATGGCGCAAGAGCTCCCAAAAAAAGGAGAGTGTAATGGAAGGAAATACTATAATAGATAAAAATTGGAAGTCATTAATCAAACCCTCAAAACTTGAAGTGACAAGTAATGAGGATAAATCTATCGCCAATGTTGTTGCTGAACCTTTAGAAAAAGGTTTTGGACAAACAATTGGAAATTCATTAAGAAGAATTTTGCTTTCATCTATACAGGGAGCAGCAGTAACAGCTATCCAAATAGATGGAGTATTGCATGAATTCTCTTCTATCAAAGGCGTTAGAGAAGATGTAACTGATATAGTTTTGAATGTTAAAAATTTAGCTATAAAATCCTCATCTGATGGTCCTAAAAAATTAATATTAGATTCAGAAGGTCCTAAAGAAGTGAAAGCAAAAGATATAACTTTGGTTTCAGGCATTTCTATTTTAAATCCTGAACAAACTATATGTAACCTAGATGAAAAAACAAAATTTCATATGGAGTTGATAGTTAATAGCGGAAGAGGTTATGTTATGGCAAATAAAAACAAGTCAGATGATACTCCTCTAGGGTTAATCGCAATAGACTCACTTTTTAGTCCAGTTAAAAAAGTTTCATATAAAATTGACACGACAAGAGAGGGTGAGGCTTTAGATTACGACAAACTAATGATGCAAGTTGAAACTAATGGTACGATTGCAGCAGAAGATGCCGTAGCATTTGCTGCTAGAATTTTTCAAGACCAGCTTTCAATGTTTGTTAATTTCGAGGATCCAAAAGAAGCCCCTAAACAGACAATTTCTGCAGAACCAGAATTTAATAAGAATCTTTTAAAAAGAGTGGAGGAATTAGAATTATCTGTTAGATCAATGAATTGCTTAAAAAATGATAATATAATTTATATAGGTGATTTAGTTCAGAAAACTGAACCAGAAATGTTACGAACTCCGAATTTTGGTAGAAAATCTCTCAATGAAATTAAAGAAGTTCTAAGTTCTATGTCACTTTATTTAGGAATGGAAATACCTAACTGGCCACCAGATAACATTGCTGAGCTATCAAAAAAACTAGAGGATAATACATATTAAATGAGACATAAAATATCTTATAGAAAGCTAAACAAAACAAGTGAACACAGAAAAGCTCTGTTTCAAAATATGCTTAATTCTCTTATCAAGTATGAACAAATTATAACGACTCTACCTAAAGCAAAAGAATTAAAACCCAAAATTGATAAAGTAATTACTTTAGGAAAGAAAAAAGGATTAGATAAAAAAAAAGATCTTTTCTCTAAATTACAAGATAAAAGCTCTGTTAAAAAAGTATTTGAAACTTTGTCTAAAAGATATGCATCAAGAAATGGTGGGTACTCAAGAGTTTTAAAGGCTGGTTTCAGAACCGGAGATGACGCACCAATGGCTGTTATCGAGCTAGTCGACAGAGATGTTAATGCTAGAAAAGTTGACAAACCAAAAAAAACTGAATCTCAAAAAAAAGATAAAGAAACACTTCCAAAAGTTGCTAGTAAATAATATAAAACTAGATTTCAAATGTCTAAAAAGTTTATAGTCAATAAGGACTACCATAATTCTCGTTTTGATCGATGGTTTAAACAAAATGTTTCTGATGTACCCCAGTCATTAATAGAAAAATTTATTAGAAAAAATAAAGTAAAAATTAACAAAAAAAAAACAAAAACAAAATACAGAGTTCAATTTAACGATATTATTGAAGTGTATGGAGCTGAAAATTTAAAACCAAAAGATCGATCAAAAAAAATCAAATATAAACCTTCCCAAAAAGAAAAAATTAAATATGGAGAATTCATTATAGATAACAATGATGATTTTATTGTTATAAACAAACCAAGCGGAATTCCTGTTCAATCAGGCACAAAATCTTTTAAAAATATTATTGATATATTAAAAAACACAAAATATTTTGAAAATACCAAACCTTTTGTTGTTCACAGATTAGACAAAGAAACTTCTGGAGTAATGATTGTAGCTAAAAATAGAAAATATGCACAATTGTTAACATCGCTTTTTAGAATAAGAAAAATACATAAAACATATTTAGCTATTACATATGGACAAGTAAATAAAGATATTAAGTTACTTAAGGACGACTTAATTATTTTCGAAAATAATAAAAAAATAGTTCAAAATGCTATTGCATATTTAAAGGTACTTAATTCAAACAACAATTACACATTTCTTGAGCTTAAACCCGTTACTGGCAGAAAACACCAATTACGTAAACAGTTATATAATATCGGAAATCCCGTTGTTGGCGATGATAAATATTTTATTAAAAAGGAAAAAAATAAATTTAAGCATAGAAATTTAATGTTACATGCTTATAAAATTAAATTTATGATAAATAATATCAAATTCAATTATGAAGCTAAATACGGTGATTATTTTAACAATTTCATTAAAAAAAATATCAAAATTTAGGTAAATTTTTTAAGATAATTTTTTTCAAATTTTTATTAATATTAACTGGTTTTCTATCTTCCATTATAATTGATGTAATTTTTTCGTTATCTAAACCACATGGAACAATTTTTTGGTAATCATCTAAATTATTATCTATATTGATGGAAAATCCGTGATAAGCAATCCAACGAGAAATTCTTATACCAATTGCTGCAATTTTCTTTTTTTTAACCCATATACCTATATTTTTTTTATCTGCATATGATTTAATTCTATAAATTTTTAAAAACTCTATAATTATATTTTCAATCTCTCTTACAAGATTCCTTATATTTTTTTTCCTTTTATTTAAATCAAGCACAAAATAAACAATTTTTTGTCCAGGGTTATGCAGAGTAATTTTACCGCCGCGATTTGTTTTAACAATATTTATTGACTTATCTAATATCTCTTTTTTTTCATATCTAATTCCTGCCGTATAAGTTGTGGGATGTTCTAAAAGCCATACTAATTCACGGCCTCCCTTTTTTACCTTATCTACTCTTTTCTCAAGTAACTGATAAGCTTTCATATAATTTACAGGTTTTTTGCTAATTTTAAATTCTATGTTCATTTTAAATTGAATTTTATCATTAGATAAACTAAAAGTCTCAAAAATTAAAACAATCTGGTGAATTATGAGTTTAGTAAA
>MDTG01388433.1_pt1 | contig 11590 bp, 17 predicted proteins | sample 811421 | NCBI WGS metagenome assembly MDTG01 (sample SAMN05326645, study PRJNA326480) | marine metagenome | isolation source: seawater | place: Pacific Ocean: South East | collected 2011
AGTATTGCTACGCCCCCTAGGGATTCCCGATCATTCCTGGGAGATGCACGACGAGCGCTCTTGGCATTTTGTAGCACTAGAGAATGACAACGTGATTGGCTGTGCGGTGCTGGTTCCTTCCGAAGAACATAAAACCTTAGCGCAATTGATACAAATGGCAGTAGATCCCGATGTTCAGGGAAAAGGTATAGGTCAGTTATTGCTTAAGGAAATCATCACTTTTGCCAAAAGTAAATCCTTAAAAGAGATTCAGTGTCATTCCCGACACTATGCGGTCGACTTTTATAAAAAAGCAGATTTCACCACCTACGGCGAAACCTTTACAGAGGTAGGCATACCGCATAATCATATGAAATTAGAACTACACTAATGGAAATTAGACAAATAAAAAGAACCGATAATAAAGCAGTGGCCACCTTGATTAAGCATGTGTTCGAAGAATATAATGCACCAAAAGAAGGAACGGTATATTCTGATGCGGCCACGAACAGTCTTTATGAATGCTTCAGAATAGAAAAAGCTGAACTTTGGGTAGCTGAAGATGAAGGGAAAATCCTAGGTTGTTGCGGTGTATATCCTACCGAAGGTTTGCCTGAGGGCTGTGCCGAACTGGTTAAATTCTACATCAGCAAAGAAGCTCGTGGAAAAGGCTTAGGGAAAAAATTGATGGAGGCTTCTCTGGCTTCTGCCCTGCAATTTGGGTACCGGGAACTTTACCTGGAAAGCTTACCCGAATTTTCCAATGCGGTTTCTTGGTACAAAAAATTGGGTTTTAAAAGCTTGGATGAATGTTTAGGAAATTCAGGACATTCTTCCTGTAACATCTGGATGCTGAAAACACTATAGTATTTGCTAGATTAATTTGATGCTTTAAGTTGCCAATGGACTTAAGGATCCTAGAATATTTTTTAAATTGAAGTCTATAAAGCTCCCTGTCGGTTATTCATTTTGGGAACATTTCGATACAAATTTTCTACGAAAATTCACTCAATGACCCAAAATGATAAAATTGAACGTCCAGGATGAATACTTTTAGACTTTCAACTCAAGAAAAATCGATTACGGTTTTTGGTTTTGAGTACTCGTATGTTATTTTGGGATGTTTTACTACACAACGAACTGACAAATTTGTAATTTCAATTCCGTATAAAAACATTGAAATGACGGGACAACTTCTACAAAAAGTAAATAGCATTGTAAAGCTTACGGAGGCGGAAGAAAAAGTTTTTTCTCACTACTGGACTGAAAAAGCTTTACAAAAAGGAGCATATTTATTGCGCAACGGAAGGGTTTGCAAAACCGACAATTTTGTCGTAAAAGGTGCTTTAAAAGCTTATTTTATCAATCCGAAATCCGGCAAAGAAGAAATTCTTTATTTTGCGATTGAAGATTGGTGGGCTACCGATATGCACAGTTTTCAGCAGCAAACGCCCTCTATATACAACATTCAGGCGGTAGAAGATACCCAACTGCTCCAGATTTCTTACGAGTCCTTTCAAAAATTGCTGGAAGAACTTCCTCAACTCGAACGTTTTTTCAGAATCATTCTAGAACGTTACCTAGGCGCGCTACAACAAAAAATTATTTTCAATCAGGTACTCGATGCCCAAGAGCGGTATGTAGATTTTCAAAATAGGTATCCGCTTATTTCAGCACGGTTTCCCAATTACCTCATCGCTTCGTATTTAAATATGTCGGCCGAGTTTTTAAGTCGGATTCGAAATAGCTGAGTTCATTTTGGGAACATTTCGATACAAATTTTCTACGAAAATTCACTCAATGCCCCAAAATGATAAAAAACGATACGATCGAAGTCAGATAAAAAATTCATCTTGAACTAGGTCAATTTTTTTAAGCTGAATATTCCTCAGCTTTGTCCTGAACTTAAAAAGTTAAAAATGGACAAAGTATTAATCATTAATTCCAGCGTTAGGGAAGAGCGATCACAAAGTAGAAAGCTCGCTGAATTATTTGTTGAAAACTGGAAAAGTAAACATCCTAAAGACACTTTTACGTATCGCGAAGTGGGATTGGTGGAAATTCCACCCATCGATGAGGCTTGGATTGCGAGTGCGTTTATAAAGCCTGAAGAACGGACAACAGCAAATCAGCGTGGGGTGATGCTGAGTGATGAACTGGTACGTGAAATCAAGGAACACGATATTTATGTGCTGGCTACCCCAATGTACAACTGGTCAATCCCTAGCGGTTTAAAAGCGTATATCGACCAAATTATGCGTATTAACGAAACCTGGAAATTTAGATCTGGCGTGCCCGATGGCGATTATGTGGGCTTATTGAATGGTAAAAAACTCTTTATTCTTTCAGCACGGGGCGATACAGGTTATGCGGAAGGGGAGAAAAATGAACAGATGAATTTTCAAACTTCTTATTTAAAATTTGTTTTTGAAATGATGGGCGTAAAAGATACGCGGGTTATCTCGTTGGATAATGAGGAGTTTGGTGGGGAACTTTTTAAGCAATCGAAACAAATGATTTATGAAAAAATCAGGGCTCTTGATTAATGGTCTGACTGAAATTGGTAAGGTTGAAGTGCTTTTTGTTGGTTATCGAAGGAATGGGTTTTTAGGTTTATCTCATTATGTTTGATTAGTTCCTTCTTTTTCTTGCTGAAGAACGGTGATGATGAGTTGATGATGTTGCTCTTTAATCTTTACTTGAGCGCCTTCTTTAAAGCCTAAATTTTCTAGCCATTTTCCTTGAAGTCGGATTTCGGGAACAGTGTAATTATTTCGCCATCTGCGATTACGGAATTTACTATATATTTTTAAAATTCTGAAGGTGCTCAATTGTCATCTTTATATATGACAAAACTATTAATTTTAATTGATTTGTCAAATTCTTGTATGACAAAATTGTCGTATAATTAATTGACATTTGTGTTGTGGATAAAGAGCAGCTTAAAAATAAAATTGGTCAACGTATTGTTGAATTAAGAAGTCAAAAGGGATGGAGCCAATCAGATTTGGCCCGTGCCTGTGCAAAAGACCGACAGGCAATTGAAAAACTGGAAAATGGAAAAGTAAATCCAACCCTCTACTCGCTTTTAGAAGTTGCTAAAGCCTTAGAAGTTCCTTTAAAAAAGTTGGTGGATTTTTAGTTTTAGAGATTTTGAAAGAATTCTCATTTTTATAAATAATTTTTCATTCTCTTAAATTATTTTAATGAAATAAATTTCCTTGAACGGTATTTAACTTTTTAATTTTACTACTGTTATCCATAATCTTATTTACAATTTCCGAAATATTAATTTGATCAATTACTGTAATTTCTTTTTGTTCCTTAATCAAGTCTCGATTTAAATCAAACATTGGATTACAATCATCAAGATTTTTATCATACATAACTGCCCTTGGAATATTATATTTTTTGGCATATTCCATTGCTAAACGAGCCCCACTATCTAATTTTTCACCAAATAATTTCCATCTTTCTGCACTATTTTGAGCATAACTTGCAGACAATACTATTGTTTCACAAAATAAAGCTTGTAACCGATCACGTTCTTTATAACGACTACTTAATTCCAATCCATTTTTAAAATCATTACCATATTCAGTTATAAGCAATCCACCTTCTTCAACAATTTGGAAAGCAAGACCTTTATTTGTAGCAGGCATAATATTATAAAGTGGGCTCGGTAAAATAGCCACTGTTTTGCCGTTTCTATCTAAAGCTTCTTTGTGAGAAATACTATCACAGCCTAATGCTAATCCACTAACTATTGTAGCTCCATTTTTTACAAATTCCGAAACAACATTTCTTTCCCTTTCTTCTATATCTTCATCAGGACTTAAAAGCCCTATTACAGATATATTTTTATTCTCAATACGTAAAAGATTAATATCTCCTTTATAATAAAGGAAAACAGGTTTTTCACTATCTTTTACATTTCCACGATATTGAGGAAAATCATTATCACCCATAGCTACAATACCATCACAGAAATCCTGAAATTTATCACTAAGTTTTTTCTCAAACATTTCTTTCAAATGCTTAAATTCTGCAATACTGGTTTTCTCACTAATTTTATTATTTAGAAGAGAAACGATTGTACTCACATCTTCATTTCCTTTCAAATTTTTAACCAACCAAGCATTACCTATTCCTTTATAAGATTTGGCAGTTATTATATTTATTGCGTTATCCGTATACTTCATTTTGTGATTATCAAATAATAAATACTAGCTATTAATGAATAGTTTTTCCAACAGCGTAAAAGGTAACTGAATTTGCTTCACAATCCAAGAGAGCTTGTATCATATCTTCATCGATATTTATATTTTCCGTATAGATATCATCTATCAAAAGGATATCACGACCTCTTAGATTTTCTGAAAAATTACAGGTATTTCCACTAATACCTGGATATGGTTCTGAACCATCGTTATCATAATCATCAATAGGCCGTCTTAAGTGCGTGGTTTTTGTGTTTGTGTGTCTTGATATAAATTGTGTTCCATCTATAAAATCATCTCCTAATTTATTAACTGCGATTCTGATGGTTTCTTTGAAAAGTAATTGATCTTTTCTATATGAATTTTCTTTCTTGGCACGAGGAACTACACAAACGGTTAAATTTTCTGGTTCAATCTTATCTATAATTTCTGGAAGATCACTAGAAAGAGCTGCAAGTAATGACTTTTGAGCATCTTTAAGCAAGGACTCCCTCCAATTACGATTTACATCATTCTTTAAAGTTAACAAATACATCGGATAATTTTCAATTTCATCACGTCTGTCGTAGCCTATATAATCTGTATGAGAAAAGGCCTCAATTTCTTTAGAAAGAAAATCGTTTTGTTTAATCGTAAACTGTATCATAATCTAAATACTTAAAATATTACTCATAACTATTCCCGCTTTATTAGCATATTCAATTTCTTGACTTTCATTTTCAAAAACAATAATATTATGAGGCGATAGTCCCATAATTGATATAGCGTTTTCGTATTTGTTGATTCTCTTATTATTATCCGAATAATTACCAAAAAATAAGTTACAAAACTTTTTAGTTAGATTATGATAATTCAATGTCAGCATTGCCCTTTCTTTCCTACAATTAGTCACTAGAACACATTTGTTGGTTTTATAATATTGTAATAATATTTCCTCAACTTCCTTATTTAGTTTTGTATGATGCAAATTTTCTTTATAAAATTCTTCTTTGAGGATAACAATTTTTCGATAATCACAATCGGAAATATTTGGGAATTTGGATCTTAAGTTTAAACGATTTAACCTTCTCTTGGGACTATAAGTAAGTTTTTCATTTGTCTTAATTACAGATTGTATCGCTTTTTCATATGATAAAAAATTTGAAAAATCCGTATCAATCAATGTTCCGTCCATATCAAAAAATAAGGTTTTATCTTTTGTTATCTCCATTTCTGTATAGTTACATTTTTTTATTTCACACTAAAGAACCTATAAAAGCAGTTTATTATTCATCTACAAAACTAACCAAGAAAACTCAACGCTAATTACGGTTTAGCGTAAAATGAAAAAATTTCTATTAATAATTATTTAAATAAGAGGTTTTGAGAAAACTTATCAATATTCACACATATCATTTTTCCAGTTCGACTTTTTCAATTACCGAGAATCCTTTTGTTTTACTAAAGTTCATATTATGAACAAAATTTCGCATACTGTCTGAAGGATCAATTGTTTCTAAATTCAAACTTTCAATGGTTTGAGGCGGAAATATTACTGACAAAATGGGCTGCTCTTCTAAATGACCGGTTGCTGTATTTACGATATTTGCCATCGCATTAATTCTAGCATAGTCTATTGGCAAATAAGCGAATACTTCTCTTGCAATTCGCATAGAAGCACTGCAAATATGGTCTTGATATAATTCATTAAACCTTGTTTTGGGCATATTCTTTTTTGATAGTTTTCCAGTAGAAGTTTGCCTCAATTCGTAATCTGGTATGCTATCTAAACTATTAATGTGTAAATCAATATCTATGTGATTTTCTTCAAAATTGAAACTGATTTTTGTTCCTAATTCTCCAATATCTGAAAAGGGGTCAAAATACTGAAGTGCTTTTTTATAGGATGTGGGGTCTTTTCTTTTAATTCCTGCACTAATCTCTTGCAATTCTTCCCAGCTACTTAACTCCTCTAAATAATTTTTATAAGCACTATCAAATTCCTCTTTGTCTTTTAGTTTAGCTTGTTCTACTTGTTGGGAAAGCAGGTTAATTTTATTTTGAGAAGTGCCAAAAATTTTATCGAAAAACGATGGTTTAAAGCTGTTTAATTTATTTTTTGCAATACTTTCATTTTTAGTCTTAAGAGCTGGTTTTATTGGTTTTTTTGTTTCTTCAATTTGTCCCCAATCTATGGGTTCGGTACAATTTTTATGAACAGATTGAATGGTTTCGACATAATTTTGCCAGTCAGAAACAGCTTGCTGCGCATTCTCAATTTCCTTTAGTTTTTGTTGCTCTTTAAATCTTTTAGCGGCTTCTCGTGCTTGCCGTTGTTGTTCTCTTTCAATTCTTCTTACAGCTGCACCGTACGAGCGCATTGCGCCTTTTAATGTCGTCATATTTCCCTTTTTTTATGTTACCTATCAAGCTGGAAACTCAATCTAATTTTATTTAAAATAAAACTAGTTAACAACTACACTTGTGCCTTACGGTTTTCCGTAAAATAGAAAACTTTTAAGAGGTAATTAGTTTAAATTAGATTTTAAAATAATGACACACCTATTCCCTACTCTTTTTATTTCCGTTGGTAAAAGGCTTGGGTTTGATCGAGAAAATAGGCAGATATGCTATTGTTTTCTTCTATTTTTATAAAATCGATGATTTCATTTTTTCCTATCATTTGTTCTGCGAGCGCACCGGCTTTCCCAGAAATAGACGACATACTTCCTTCTACATCAATCCCAATAATTAAATGGGGCTGATGTTCTGTATGGTCCGTTTTGATGCTTGCCAGATAGGCAGATTTTACGCTTGGTTCTTCTTTAAAGAGTTGAGCCAGGGCTTTGACCAATTGGCTGGGATAGGTTGCGGGTTGGCCGATTAACACCTGGGTGTCTTTGGTGATTTCGGTTTGATGGGTTTGCTGAAAAATAGAACCGTTTAAAAGGTTTTCAATTTCTTGCGGCATCAATTCTTTGCCGTAATCTGAATACGGATTTAATACAAGTGTGGCCCCTTTGGTCAATTGAAATAGGTCCTGGCCTTTCATTGCCATAAATGGTACTTGCTCTTTGATAATGCCTTTATCAAAAATTCTATTGGTTGTGGTAAATACGGGAATTTGTCCGTTTTTAAAGGTGACAAATTGAACTTCAGTATCTTCCTCTAAGGTTCTTCTTCCTTCCTGTGATGGGTTGTGTCCGCTGGTCAATACAATGAGTTCATTCCATAGTAATTTGGTGTAGAATTCACTTCGGGCCGAAACGTCTGAAGAGGCTTTTATTAAACTTTTTTCCAGTTCATTTTCTGGAAAAGTCGATTGTGTTTTGTTCTTTTTAAAAAGGTTGAATAGGCCCATTTTCTAAGTTTTAAAGTTTGTTTTTTTATTATAGTAACCTCTGATACACTTTACTGTTTTACTTCAAGACCTTCAATTGGAGTAAAAATCGGTTAAAATTTTTGTATCGAGAATAGTAACTAAAATTAAATTATCAATACAATTTTGCTTCATTATACTTCTCAAAATCAATCTATCTGACTCATTTTATTTTTTAAGGGAAAGTTAGGGGTAATGTCTTAAAAAGGCTGTGATAGCCTCACTATTTTTTATGCAACTTTTTAATCCCGATAATTGCTGTTAATTTATTTAGTGCGTTTTTAGAAACAAGTCTAAAACCCAATTCCAGAAAAACGAATCTTGCAATTATAATTATCAAAACAAGTGGAACAATAACTGACCATTTCGTTTGAATTATTACAGTAATTATTCCGGAAAACGAAAACAACGTAACGGCTAAAAAAATGATTCTAAAGATTTTTCCTGTCCTTATTTCTAAGCTTCCTTTTTCCTTTTTCATTTTCAAATTTACCTTTTAGAACACATATTTGTCCGATTAGCTTTTTTGAAGGTATCAACTCAAATTCATCTTTTCCAACTTTTCCAATGAACGCCTGATTATTCCATTGGGTAACAAACTGTTCTTTTGATAGGGTTTTATTTTCTAGCTCTGATAAGGCCTTCGAACTTTCTCTTTTTAGTTTAAGCTCATATTTATTGATAGGAAATAGTTTCATTTGGTGTTTAAGGTAGAACTAGCTTTTTGGTTTAATAAGATGCTTATTCACTGGGGTTTCCTTTTAAATAGGTTTCCGGAGTTAAAACGGCAAGTTCACTTTTCTTAAAATCTTTGATATTTCGAGTTAGTATTATTTTTATTTCATCATTCTCTATAGCTGAGAAATTTTGTAATGCATCCTCAAAATCTTTAAAATTAGAATTTAAAGCTCCAAAAACGGCTTCTTTATCTATTTTTATGATATCTATTATCGTTAAGAGCTGCTTTATTTTTTCAATTATGATTTCGTGTTTGGCCGATTTCCTTAATAAATAATACACATTGCAAATGATAACTGGCGTAGTAAATCCATTTATCTTGTTCTCTTCACATAAATTAAAAACTTCTGTGGCAAATGCCGCAAAGGGTTCACGATCAAAAAAGAAATCCAGGATGACGTCGGTATCAATAAGAACTTTATCCATTAAGAATATTTTTCGTCTAAGCGCTGTCTTAATTCTTTTTTATAATCCATTTCTTTTTTAGGGATTTTAAAAGATCCTTTTAATGACTTTACAACCGGATTATTCTTTTTGGCTATTTCTTTGTGTTCTTCTTTAGTCAGCATTTTCAAATAATTTTCGATAATATCTGATAAGCTGCGATTTTTATCTTTCGCATATTCTTTTGCCTTTTTAATGACTTCCTGCTCGATTGTTAACGTCAGCTTTGTATTCATCTCCTTTATTTTAAACTGAATAACTATAAATATACAACTAATTTCAAAACACGTGCTTATTTTTTAATAATCACACGTTTATCGGTAAAGCTTTTGAGTGCAAAAGAATTTCATTTTGGTAACATTTCGATATAAATTTTCTATGAAAATTCACTAAATGCCCCAAAATGATAAAAAAGTAGGCCGGAAAGTTAGGTAGGTATAGTTTTAGGATATGATATTTCTAATGACAAATACCGCTAATCACTTCTCGTCAGTAAGGTTTTGTACGAAAATTTTTCGTGTTTGATTCTATCCCAATTCGGCTAGGTGCTTTATTAATTTTGTAGCGTGTTGTTTTGCGTTGTTTTTGATATCGGTTTCGGTATAACCGGCGGCCAGGGAGGTTCCGTGGAAGTAAATAGGATCTACGTAATTCATATGGGCAAACAAGGCTGTTTGCTCTAGGTTTTTACAAAATTCGTACACCCGAAAGTGCTGACTTCCTAAAACGGAATAACTGCTTTCTGAGGAGCCGACAGTAAAACTGGGTACGAAATTCTTGCCTTTGAGTTTGTCGCCTTCGGAACCATACGCAAATTGATATGCAAAAACCTCATCAAACCAATGTTTTAAAATGGCGGGCATATTGTACCAGTAAAATGGATATTGAAATACAATGGTTTGATGTCTCAATAATGCTTCTTGTTCTGCTTGTATGTGTATGTTGTAATCTGGATATAGTTTCTGAAGATCTCTTATCTCTAAATCCAAATCGCTTTTCTTGAGTTCTTCGATCACCGTTTTGTTGGCGAAGGAGTTTTTATAATTGGGATGTCCTAAAATGATTAATGCCATAATGTATACTATAATTAATTGAGTTGCTAAACTACTTTTAGTGTACTACATTTACAATACCTATCGATTTGGATAGGTGGAAAATAACTAGTGATGAAAGAAGAATGTAAAGGTGATTATGTAAAAGTAAATGGAAAAATTTATCCGTGTTCGGTAAGTTTAACGATGGATTTGGTGGGCGGAAAATGGAAAGCGGTTATTTTATACCACTTGATGGATGCCAACAAAAGGTTTAGCCAACTCCGCAGGGAAATGGGTACAGTTACCGAAATGACACTAAGCTTGCAACTAAAGCAATTGGAAAAAGACGGATTGGTCTCCCGAAAAGTGTATGGCAAAAAACCACCGATCAAAGTTGTTTATGGATTAACAGATTTCGGAAAATCTTTTATTCCTGTGTTGGAATCAATTACTAAATGGGGCAATCAAATCGTAACCGAAAAAGGGGAATTTGTTAATGCGGATTAAAAACAACTAAGCAAATCTCTTTGTTGTGGTCTAACTTCTATTTCAATTGGAAATGTATATGGTCATCGTGTCGTGCTGCCTGACAGCCGTGAAACCTTATTTTTTCATTCGCGAGATGAAGTCGCGTTTTTAAATGTGGCTCGATAAACATTTTTCCGATAGTATGCTGTTTCAAAATGAGATCCACTAAATTTCGTGTTCCGTTTTCTGAAAATTGAATGTCTTTATTAATCTTTCCTAAAGTTAAATACTTAGGAAAATCGTATTGCCAATACCCCTCTTTTTTACAAACTGTAGTTTGGTTATAATCCTTAGGTTTCGGACTTTCATAAACACCATATCCGCTAACCGATGGTTTCTTGTTGGTCAATTGTCCGTTCGGATTTTCATAGATTAACGAAACATCTATTTTCTTTCCGTCATTATGACTTAAATGAGGTAAAAGCGGAAATTTATCAATGAATGGAAAATTGGCATCTAAATAAACCATTTTTATTCCGTTATGCTGTTGTCCAAATTCACTGGCTATCTATGCGAGGGTTTTATTTAGTTCCGGCCGAACATAATTTCTATTGGCCAGTTTATAAAATATGGAATGTGCTTTTAAAAATTCGGTTTCTTTGATTTTTTCACGGCCAAAAATTGGAGCCACATTCGGAACAATCAAAAAGGTGGCGATGAGGTAAAGTGCTATAAATACCCCTAGCCGTTTTATCAGCTTTTTGTGTGCTGTCAACTTAATAAGTACAATTGAAATAATATATATTATACCGCCTATTTGGGTAATAACAGTTAAAAGAAGGAAGATGATGCCGTGAAGGAGCTTTTTCAAAATTTAGTGGTTTGTGGGCGTATTCGTATCAACATATTCGTTTTATTTCTTTTATAAAACTAACTAAAAACCTTTGATATAAAACTACCTCCCTGCCTTTCTTTCTTAGCCCACTGTAGTTTATTGCTTTTGGTAACATTTCGATATAAATTTTCTACGAAAATTCACTCAATGCCCCAAAATGATAAAAACTATCACAACTCCTTATCCTGCGGAATTGTTTTGTTTTACTACGGAACTAAAAAGTAGGCCAGGAATAATGCATTCGTGTTTTTTGATGAAATAAAATTGAACATCTTTAATGAATAATAACAACGTATCATCATTCTGAATTGTCACATTGAGCGGAGTCGAAATGTTGATTAACTAGGTGAATCTTCTATTTCAGGGTATTATCTTCAAAGTCTATTTTTTTAAATTCAGTATGAGATTCCGGGTCGAGCCCGCCTGCCGGACGGGCAGGCCCGGAATGACGCAA
>MDTG01328632.1_pt1 | contig 11589 bp, 9 predicted proteins | sample 811421 | NCBI WGS metagenome assembly MDTG01 (sample SAMN05326645, study PRJNA326480) | marine metagenome | isolation source: seawater | place: Pacific Ocean: South East | collected 2011
CCTCTTAGCAAATTAATAATACCTCCCATTGGAGATCCTGAGTGCCAAATTCCTTCTAGACGATGTCCACGAGTACGGATTATTAATGGACATTTTTGCCCTCCAACTGTTCGATAATGTAGAGTTGCTAAATCGTCACTCATGATTTGTATTGCATATAGTAAATAATCGAGATATTGTATTTCAGCAATAGGTCTCAGACCGCGCATTGCAAGACCAATTCCTTGTCCAATAATAGTTGCTTCTCTTATCCCCGTGTCAGTTACTCTATTTTCTCCATGCTTCTCTTGTAGTCCTTCCAGACCCTGATTAACATCACCGATTTTACCACTATCTTCACCAAATATTAATAAATCAGAATGTTTTTTTAATAATGCATCAAAATTATCTCGTAACACAATTCTTCCATCTACTTTTTCAGGATTGTCTGCAAAAATTAAGTTAGTACAAGATTTGGTATTTTTAATTGAATATGAAGATTCGCTATATAGGTGACTGGAAAATATATTTTGATATTCAGTTATTTTATCACTAAGCCAATTACTAATAATTTCATTATTACCATTTGTATATTTGATGTTTCTAATTATTTTTTTGGCATTAGATACTAAGAGTTTACGAGTAGGGTTTTGTTCATTTTCCAGATTGTCAGCAATTTGTTTGTAAAATTCATCAGACATATCGCATGTTTCCATTACTATTTTATGCAAAGATTTTTTTTCTTGGCTTAAAATTAACAAGTATTCATTCCAGGCTTCTTTCTGTGCTTTTTTTACTTTTTCTTTTGATTGTATTTCAATTTGTTCTATTTCTTCTTGTGTACAGATGTTTTCTTGAATCATCCATTCTTTCATTTTTAACAGACAATCGAAATCTTTTTCCCATTCTAATTCAGTTTTTGTTTTATATCTTTCATGGGATCCAGATGTTGAGTGACCTTGAGGTTGGGTCATTTCTTTAACGTGAATAATGACTGGAATATGGTGATTTCTACATAATTCACTAGCTTCAGTGTATATTCTACATAGTTCACTATATTCCCATCCATTAACTGTGTATATTTCTATCCCCTCTTTTTTTTGAGTTCGTTGAAAACCTTTTAGAAGTTCTGATATATTTTCTTTTGTTGTTTGGTATTTACTAGGGACAGATATTCCCCAACCATCATCCCAAACAGATAATAGTAACGGAACTTGTAGAACACCAGCTGCGTTAATTGTTTCAAAAAATAAGCCCTCTGATGTACTTGCGTTGCCAATAGTCCCGTATGCAATTTCATCACCGTTATTACTAAAATTATTTTGATTTATTTTAGTATTATTCCTGTATATTTTTGAAGCGTAGCTTAATCCAAGAAGTCTAGGCATTTGAGAACCTGTAGGAGAAATATCTGATGCAGAGTTAAATTGTTCTATTAAATTATTCCAGTTTCCTTCTTTATCTAGGCTTTGGGTAGCAAAATGGTTATTCATTTGTCTTCCTCCTGAAGCTGGTTCTTGCTCTAAGTCAGTATTGGCATATAGTTGAGAAAAAAGCTGTTCTAAAGTAAGCGCCCCAATTGCCATCATGAATGTTTGATCTCTATAATAACCAGATCTAAAATCACCTTTTTTAAAGGTACGTGCCATAGCTAGTTGCGCAACTTCTTTTCCATCACCAAAAATGCCAAATTTAGCTTTTCCAGTTAACACTTCTTTTCTACCAAGTAGACTTGCTTCACGACTCTCTTGACCTATCCTATAATCCTTTAGAACAGATTTTTTAAACTCTTCAAATGTTAATTTTTTCTTTTTCAAGATGTTTTATTACTATTTATTATTAACAAAATATTGTTATTACAAGATACTATTTATTGCTAACATATTATTATTTATATTGTATGTATTATGCATAAAAAAGATATTATTTTAAAAAAATATATTAGCATTTTTACTACATGGCGTTTTTATTTTTTTGCTATTTGGAAGCTGCCAATGGTTTTTATTGCTAGAATAAGAGTTGCCAAGTTAACTCAAGAGGAATCAGTAGTTAATGTGCCTTATAATTACTTAAATAAAAATCCATTTCGTTCCACTTACTTTGCAGTTCAAGCTATGGGCGCAGAATTATCAACAGGTGTTTTAGTACTTATGAATGTAGACGGATATAATATATCTACTTTAGTTACAAAAGTAAATTCGAAGTATTTTAAAAAAGCTACTACAAAATTGAATTTTATTTGTTTGGATGGTGAAAAAATTACTCAACATGTTAAACGTGCTATTGATTCGGGTGAAGGTGTGATTTTTGATTTAAAAAGTAAGGGATATGATTTAGATGGATTGTGTGTGTCTGAATTTGATGTTACTTGGTCATTAAAAGTAAGAAAGAGATAAATTTTTATAAATATTTTATTATATTGTTTGAACTATATAATAATTAATTTTTTCTTACAAATGGATAAAATTTTAAACGACATTTTAGTTTCTAGAGAAAAAGATAATTTAGTTGAATATGAAAAAATTATTCAGAAAGCACTAGATTATGTAGAGTCTATAGAAAACATAGACGAAGAAAAAACAATAAAAATCAGACAATTCGTTTCTAGAGTTATAGATGAAGAAATAGATTATTTAATTCGTCATCCAGAAGATTATTTTGAGATGTTTTAATTAAAAAAGGGGGCTTTAAACCCCCTTTTTTATTTTCTGAGAAATTCTCATTACTCAATTATTAATTTATGTTTACTAATTTTTTCATCATTTTCAAATTCTAAAATGTATGAGCCACTAGATAGGCCATGTAAATTTATCTTTTGTTTATTTCCAAATTGTGCATATGATTTACGCATTACTTCACTACCTAAAATATTATATATAACTAAGTCACTTTCTCCATCTAAAATTTGGTTGCTTGTAATTTCTATATAATCATTAGTTGGATTTGGGAAGCAAGTTATTCCTTCTAGTAAGTTTTCATTTAAACTATTTTCAAACCCATCTAATCCGATTCTTATACTAGAAGCATTAGGATTAGAATACCATGTTTGGTCATTAGGATAAAATACTAATGATGCAAACCAAGGTTGTGGAACTGAGGTGTCATCTAAAATTAGAATATCAGTTGCTAAGCCATTACTATACATTTCTATAACAATGTAATATGCATTAACACCTAATGGCAATTCATCTACATCAATCACTACTCTTCCGTCATTAACATCACTTTCTGAAACTAAATAAAAATCACTAGTCCATATTGCTCCACCAAAATCGGGCTCTAGGGTTTCTACTAGTGGGTTAAATATACCTGTTGTATCACACACATAAGCTATCATTTCACCCCCAGCTTCTGTTTGGAAGGTTCCTAAACTTGTTGGGTGCTCACCTGTATCTAATAGTATTTCAATAGAGCTTAAAACAGTTTCTTCTTTAATGTCAAAATAATTTGCATATCTTACTCCATCTGCAGTGTCGTCACCACCTGGCCATCCTGTTCCTTGCCATTCAGACGTGGTATATAATCCATCGATAGCATATATATGGTCACTAACAACAAATTCTCTAGTCAATGTATTATCATCTGTATTTTGATCTGTTCCTGAAGACGTTATTTCTGCTGTAAAATTATACGTTCCAGCGCTTAACATAGATACATCAAAGTAATTTGTTTCTACATATGCAGTTGAGTCAGCTTCAACTAAATCATATTGAATGTCTGTATAAATTCCTTGTCCATCAATTGAGCCATTTAGAGTAATATTTGCGTCATCATTGAAACCATAATTATACACTTCAGCACCTATCATCATTTCGTCTGGCATTTGATTTTCTGGAATTGCATAGTATTCAATACTTGCTGGATCTTCCATAGTGAGCCAAGATGATTGCATTTTTAAATCATATGCAGGACGTTGAATTACCGATAAATCATCTATCATCCAAAAATAGTGAGTTCCGACCCATTCAAACTTAAAGTATACACCGTCTGTGTTTGGTGAAAAACTTCCTAATGGAATTTGACTTAATGTTTCTTGCTCAACATTTACTTCAAATGTTTCTCCTTCAATGTAATTTAAGTCGTCGAATGTGACCCCGCCATCAGTACTAATGTATACATTCAAATCATTGTTAGGACTAGGAGAGTAATAACAACATATTCTGTAGTTGGAGTAGAATTGTAGAACTAACTCTTCGGTCTCTGATGCAGATAGGTCTATTGGACCAATAGTAAAACTAGCATTTATTGGGTTTTCACCGACTGTCCCATCCTCTGCAATACCATTTTGTGGTCCAGTATTATAAAAGTCAGCCTCCATAATCATAAATCCATTATTTGGTGTTTCTGATTGAATGACTCCAGCATTTTCACTCCACTGTCCACCAGGTGATTGATCGCTCCACTTCCAGTCTCCAAAACCTGCAACATCTTCAGTTATTATATTTGGAGTAGTTTCATCTGCAAAATCTTCTGACCATAAGACATCATCACCGCCCATCGCCGAAGGACCTGGTGTATCAATAATTTCTACAGGATTAGCCATTGGTACATTTTCTATGTTTTTGATGTCAATTTGTGAAAATGATTGAAAAGCAATAGCTAAAACAACAATAAGTATACTTTTTTTCATAAATTTTTTTATTTAGAGGTTTATATTTAGATTATGGAATTTACTAAAAAAAGATGAGATTAAAGCAATTCTTCCTTTGTGTAATCCCATTGATAAGGTTTTTTCTCCTTTATAATAATACTATTGGTTTCTTGTATAACGATGCTATTAGATGGAATATCGTCTCTAATTACACAACCAGCTCCTATAGTTACATTATTTCCAATTTCAACACCTGCTACAATAGAACAGTTAGCCCCAATCCATACATTGTTTCCGATTTTAATACCTTTTTTTTCACTAATTTTTCTGTGGTCATAAATATTATGATTGGTTGTTGTTATAGTGCTATTTTGACCGATATTCACATTATCCCCAATTTCTAAACCACCATACGCATTTATGTAAATACCAATATTATCGCCAGGATCGCACATTATTCCTTTTTTAATGTGCTCGGGACCAAGTATTTTACTTCTAAAATCTACAGGCCAAGGTACATTTCTATTAAAACCAATTATTTTTTGCATAAATAAGTATCTTTTTAAAATATTAAAATTGTAACAATAACCTTTTCTTGGTCTCTTGTATTCGGGATAGAACCATTTAACGAACATTCTAAAGATTGAATCGTCAAAAAAAATAAAAATAGATTTTATTAATTTTCTCATAATGATTTTATTAATTCTTTTTTCATATAAATATTTAGTATTATATAATGAATTGCTCCAAAACAAGAAGCTGTTAATAATGCTGGCTCAATATCGTTATATTCTTTTAAAAAATAAAATGAGCTTAATTGGAAAAAGAATAGACTAATGTTAAAAATCAATAAAACTCGTTGTTTATTTAGGATATCTCCAATGTGACTAATCGGTGAATAAATGTTTTTAAAAAGAATAAAAACTAAAAAGTACTTTAGTATAAGACCAGCTTCTTCCCATTCTCCTCCAAATAATGAAAATAACTCTTCACCCCAACAAGCAAGTATCAATAAAAATGGAAGTAATAAAATAAAAATATTTTTTTGCACGGTGTTAGTTAATTTGATAAGTTTCTTTTTATCAGAATGAAATAATTTACTTGCTCTTTCAAAGTAAACTTGAGAAACTGATGATGTGACAAATGATACTGGTATTGCAATAAGTTTTTCTGCAAAAAAATACAAGCCTGCAATTTTTGGTCCAAAGAATATAATAATAATAGAAGTCATGCCAATATTTGAGACAGAATTAAATAAATTAGAAATAGTAGAAAATTTTAAAAAATCAATATATTTTATAAAATTATTTCTAATAATTTTTTGATCTATCGTATTCTTTCTAAAGTCGTTAATAAAATTTAAAATATTCCAATAACTGATAATTATTAATGATATTAGATGACTCATTATTAAACCTAAATAAACATTTTTTATTCCAAGAATTACAGCAGACCCTGAATTTGAAGTAGATTTAAATAAATTTTGCTTGCCTATTAAACTATATTTTTTCTTTCGATTAAACCATACAATTAACGCTTGATTAATTGATATTAAGAATATGGTAAAAGGAATTATATAATAATATTTTTTTAGTAATTCAGAATTAGTTATTTCAAACAATTGTTGATTAAATGTACTTAATAAAGACAAACAAAAAGTTGAAAATAAAAATGTAATTAAAATAGATAGTATCAATGTGTTATATGCGTCGTGTGTTTTTTTAGGAAGCATAATAGCTGTATCATATTTGCAACTTGCAACTCCTCCAAGGATAGTACATATACTAATGTATAATCCATATAATCCAAAATCTTCAGGGCTAAAATATTGTGTTAAAATCGGCGTTATTATTATTGGAACTAACTGAGCAATAGAAATGCTTGTTAATAATTTAAGTACATTCTTATAGAATTCAGGTATCATTATTTTTTTTTAATTTTCATATATATGAAAAATACTATAGGGGCACTAATCCAGTGAAAACACATTAAAAAAGGCGCTGGTAAAAATGCATTAAAATATTCATGTACATTAATACCTAGCCATCTAATTAATAAAACACCTCCAACATGTTCTAAAATTTCAACAAAGATCAGTATGGTTAAAAAAGTTAACCCATGTTGTTGAATAATATCTTTGAGATTTTTTAATTTCCAAAAAGATATTTTATGTTTTAAGTTATGTTGAAGATGTATAATTATTTTACGCACTTGTTATAAAAATATAATCACTTTAGTATATTTGCACATTAATATGGTGGCTATAGCTCAGTTGGTTAGAGCATCGGTTTGTGGTACCGAGGGTCGTGGGTTCGAGTCCCATTAGCCACCCAAATAATTAATTTTCAGCATTAATTATTCCACTAGCTTTTTTTATAAAACTATTTGGGTCTGGCATATAACCTAGGCGACCTTGTCCACTCATTACAAGTTGGGTGTTCGGCAATAAAAGAATATTGTCACGATCTTTAGTTCCGTCATCTTTAAAAGTCCTCTCAATCTTAAATATTAAAACAGTAGGGTAGCCTCTAACAAATCTTCCAAATGTTTGTTGTAGTTGTCCATTTTGTTTTTTGAGATCCTCAGATTGAGGAGTTCTTCTTGGGTAATCTAATTCAAATAGAACTACATTTTTACTTGCCCAATCTTGAAACACTTTTGTGTCGAATACGGCTTTTTTTAACTTTTTACACCAACCACACCAATCACTTCCAGTAAAATTAGCCATAATAGGTTTATTTTCTTTAACAGACTTGGCATAGACTTTTTCATAGTCTGTAAGCCAGCCATCATTTTCTTGACTGTAAGCAACAGTCAAGAAAATAAGACTAATAATAATGGATAGATTTTTAATGTACATCGCCCATCAGTTTTTTGATTAGTGGAGAAATTAATAATGTTATAATAGCTAGGAAAATTGTCACAAATCCAATTTTTGCAAATAAATCATTATATATCATAGCTTCCGCTACCCCAGTTCCATTAGGATCAACTCCTGAAAATATTATACTGTTCAATTTTCCAAGTATGCCATCCGAGCCAGTTGTTTCCCCACTTGTTGTCAATTTTGCAAGCTGACCTGCTATTATGTGCGCGACTGTTGATGATAAGAACCATAGACCCATGAAAAATGCTACACCTTTTTTAGGACTTAATTGAGTTACTTTTGACAACCCTATAGGAGATAAACACAATTCTCCAGTTGTAATAAATAGCCAGCCAATTAGAAGAGTCCCAAACGGCAGTTTCCCAGCATCGCTTATAAAGTGAATACTATATGCAAATGAAAGAAAGCCTAAGCCAAGAAATGCTAGTCCTAGTGCAAACTTTTTAGGAGTGTTAGGATTGCGGTTCCATAAATCAAGTTTTTGCCACATTAATGCAAAAGGAAAAGCAAAAAAGATAATATATAATGGATTGATTCCATTTGTTTGAGATGCGTTCATTAAAGTTAAGTTAATGCACTTATCTGCCCAGACTACAAGAGAACTTCCAGCTTGCTCAAAGCATGCCCAGAACACTGCACATAGTACAGCTAGAATCCAAATAGCACCAATTTTATTTCCAGCTTCACCTTCGCCCTTTTGATAGAATGATATTATCAGGTATATTGAGTAAATCAAGCACAGCCCTACTAAAATTAGCCCTAGATTACTTAAGAAGTAATTGCCATTTGCTTCAAGAACAATTAAATATGCGAAAATTGGGACAATAAGAAACCCAAAAACATACACTAGTTTATCGATATTAAAGTTGAAAAACTTTTTTTCTATATATTCAGTAGGCTGTAAACCTTTCTCTCCAAAGACACCTTTTTTAAGTCCGTCCCAAAATACGATGACACCCGCTAACATTCCAAATCCAGCAAGTCCAAATCCATAATGCCAGCCCCATGTCTCTCCAATGTAGCCACAAAGGAATGGTGCCATTGCAGCACCAAGGTTGATTCCCATATAAAATATTGTAAAACCAGAGTCACGTTTTATATCACCTTCTTTATATAATGCTCCAACTAGTGATGAAATATTAGGTTTAAAAAAGCCATTACCAGCAATTAAAAGACCCAATGCGCCGTAAAAGAAAAAGTCTGTTGGGAATGCCATAAAGAAGTGACCAACTGCCATTAGTACGCCTCCAAGCATAATTGCTTTTCTATAACCTATAAATCTATCTGCAATAAATCCACCAAGAAGAGGGGTTGCATAAACTAAAGCTCCGTATGCTGCATAAATACCATATGCAATTTCTTCATTATTTTCAACACTTTCCATATAATCTTTTATAATGTAGAGTACTAAAAGTGCTCTCATTCCATAAAAACTAAATCTTTCCCACATTTCAGCAAAAAATAAATAAAAAAGACCCTTAGGATGGCCGTCGTAATTAATAAACCATTTAGCTGCTAATACAGCAAATACTGTAAATAAAGAATAAAATATAATCTGTCCCATTTTATTTTGTTTTAAATTATGATTGCTAAAATTACAGATTTTTCGTTATATAATCGGTAATTTGAGTGAATAAATGTAATCTAGTATTTCCGCCATAGATACTGTGATTTTTGTCAGGATAAATAAACAAATCAAATTGTTTATTAGCTTTTACTAAAGCATTTACCATTTCATATGAATTTTGAACATGAACATTATCATCAGCAGATCCATGAATTAAAAAATAGTTTCCTTTTAATGAATCTACGTGATGGATAGGAGAGTTTAAATCATATCCATCTGGATTTTCCTGAGGAGTTTGCATATATCTTTCTGTATATATTGTGTCATAGAATCTCCAATTAGTAACTGGAGCTACAGCAATAGCCGTGCTAAAGAATTCAGAGCCTTTTAATAGGCAAAGAGAAGACATGTATCCGCCATAACTCCATCCCCATATACCAATTCGCTTATTGTCGATAAATGGTAACTTTGCTAGGTATTTTGCACCTTCAATTTGATCTATGGTTTCAAACTTACCTAATTCTTTGTATGTACATTTTTTAAATTTAGTGCCTCTTCCGCCCGTTCCTCGATTATCAATTGAAACAATAATATATTCTTGTTGACATAACAATTGATACCACATGTAATGTCCGCCCCATGAATCAGTAACAGTTTGAGAACCGGGACCCCCATAAACATACATTAAGACAGGATATTTTTTATTTTCATCAAAATTTAAAGGTTTCATCATCCAGCCATTGAGGTTGTTTCCCTGCTCAGTTGTAAATTCAAAAAATTCTTTAGTAGTTAAGTTGTAATCAGTTAAAATTGTATTTAATTTATTTGAGTCTTTTATAGTTCTTTGTTTTTTTCCTTTAGAATTATATAAATTGATAATGTTTGGTGTATTGGCAGTGGAATGTGTATTAATAAAGTATTTATAGTTTTTGCTGAATTGTGCATTGTTTGTCCCACGACTTTCAGATAATAATTTCTTTTTTTTACCGAAAGTATTGATTGAATAAATATCTCTTTGTAGTGGAGATTTTTCAGTAGATTGGTAATATAAGGTTTTTGTTTTTTCATCTAGTCCATAAAATTTAGTCACTTCCCAATCTCCTTTGGTAATTTGTCTTATTTCTTTTCCCATTATACTATATACATATATATGATTAAAACCATTTTTTTCACTAGTCCATAAAAAATAAGAATCATCAGAGTAAAAAGTTAGATTATCATGTATATCAATATATGTGTCAGATTTTTCTTCAATAATTATATCTGCATCTCCCGTTAAAATGTTAACTGCTAATAATTCCAAGTGATTTTGATGTCTATTTATTCTTTGTACAAATAATTTATTTGTTTTATTAGTCCATTTGATGCGTGGAAAATAAAACTCTTGCTTTTTATTAATTTTTGCGGTAGTATTTTCACCAGTTTGTAGGTTAATTATGTTAATGTCAACGTTTGCATTTCTTTCTCCTGCTTTTGGGTATTTAAATTTCTCTTGTTTTGGATATAACCCATCTTCAAAAACATCCATTGAAAACTCAGGGACTTTAGATTCATTAAATGTGTAATATGCAATAAAATCATTATTCGGTGACCATTGATAAGCTTGTGTGAAACCAAATTCTTCTTCATGAACCCAGTCTGTTGCTCCACAAATTATTTTATTTGGTAGACCTTTATGAGTAATTTTTTTAGTCTCTTTATTTTCAATATTATATGTATATATATTGTTTCTGTAAACGTAGGAAATATATTTAGAATTTGGTGAGAACCTTGGAAGTCTAATTTTTTTATCAGATATTTTTTGAAGTTCCTTGGTTATAGTATTATATACATAATAAATACCTTTTTTAGAATATCTATAAATTTTTTCAGAGTCAGTCTCTAAAAGAATCAAAGTTTCGTCTGTGTTAAAGTTATAGCTTCTAAATTTTATATCTACATCAGTAGATTTTAATAAAACATCTACTTTCTTTCCAGATTGATAGCTATGTTTTTCTATTGATATCGTGTCTCCATGTTCAAGAGTTGTGTAATGAATTCCATCATTCATTGAGTTTAGTCCATAAACTTGATCTTGACTAAATGTCCAGTTTAGAAAAATATCTTCTTTTAGTATTTCCTTTTGAGAGAATAATATAGAGATAGGTATTATAAATAAAAGTATTAATGTGTTTTGTTTCATATTAATTAAAAATTTTAATTGGCTAATTTAATTAAATTTGATTAAATCATTTTTGAATGAATTATACTCAAATAAATAAAACGCACATTGACTTTTTTATTGCTCATTTAGGTGAAGAAAATGTATTACTCGGTGAAAATTGCAATTTATATGGAAGCGATCATACAGAAAATTTAATCCATTCTCCAGACGTTGTAATTTTTCCGACAAAAACGGATGAAGTTATTGTTATTATGAAATATTGTAATGCAAATTATATTTCTGTAACTCCTTCTGCTGCATTAACAGGATTAAGTGGTGGTGCCATTCCTGTATTCGGTGGTGTTAGTCTATCATTGAAAAAAATGAATAAAATTATTTCAATTGATAAAGAAAATTTTCAA
>MDTG01190531.1_pt1 | contig 11588 bp, 12 predicted proteins | sample 811421 | NCBI WGS metagenome assembly MDTG01 (sample SAMN05326645, study PRJNA326480) | marine metagenome | isolation source: seawater | place: Pacific Ocean: South East | collected 2011
ATTAATATAATAATTTAAAGTCATAATAGGATGACAATCTTGTATATTTTTATAATCACCGACACGGAAATGAATAGATATAGTAGAAAAACATTTATTTGTATTATTTGTAAAATAATTAGGATGACGAGAAACAATGGAGTTACGCTGTTCATCTAATTTAATAAGATTATTGATATAATTAATATGTTTTTCAAAATATTTATAACTTTGGAAGTATCCAAATAAATTCATATGAGTATTATTATCAGGAATTTCAGAGAAATTATGTAGTGTTTCTCTATAAACAGGAAAATGTTTAATAATATCAGAACTTATTTTATTATTTTTGTTAGTGTATGGGATTAAATTATTTAAAAAAGAATTCCAGAAAGTATATCGTTTAACAGAGCTAGGTGAAATATCATCATATGCGAATATAAACATTTTATCATGATTTAATGATGTTGCGATAGTAGTAAATATTTGAAATAATTGATTACCTAATCCGCCCATAATAAAACAACTAATATATTTTGAATGAGGATTGGACATAATATATAAAGGTAAATGGATATCTTTATATATTTTTAATTATTTAATCCAAATTGTTCTTGAATAATGATAGATTTTGAAGGACCCTTTTGTTTTTCACTTTCTCTTTTAACTTTATATACACCAACATTTTGTTTATTTGTGTTACCGCAACCGAAGATATCAGTAACTAAATTATCATTTTCTTCATGTAATTCTGGTAATGATTTAGAGAATGGTTTATCAAGAGTAATTAACATATGATCAGATTTAAGTAATTTACGATATTCTTTAATATTAAGATTACCATAAAATTTATCTAGTGTATAAAAAGGGTCTGGTGCAGGTTTTATACTTTTAGAATAATTAAAAACTTTACCATAACATTTATTTAATAAATGATATCTTTCAAATTTAGTGGAGTCATCTAAATCTTGTTTCATAAGATGTGCGGCGGCACACTCAGGGCGACAGAATGAACCATAACCGGATATTTCATTATTATTATCTTGAATAGGAATATAACAAGCGACATTATCAAAATCATATGTGCACCAGAAACAGGCGGATTTTTTAACAGTTTCATTTTTATATAACTTCATTTTTAATATTTTAAGTTTTTGAGTTAATGTTTTATTAGGTTCTTCGTCTTCAATAGTAATATTATTAGAAGTAGTATTATTAGAAGTAGTATTATTAGAATTATTATTATTATTATTGTTATTATTATCAATAATATTGTTATCTTCAATAATTTCATTAACATATTCAGTATAATTATTTCTATCATTATTAAAATATTCTATAGAAGGGGGTACATTAGGATTATATGTAATATCATTATTATTATCTAATTGACTGATATTATTATTAACACTAATATCTTTTAGAGAGCATTTAAGATGTAAAATAACATTAGATATTTCGACAGGATTTTCATTATTTTCATTAATTCTAGTAATTAACTTGCCACCTTTTGGCTTACGTCCTCTTTTTTTAGGTACAACAGGTTCAGTATTTACAGTGGGAGGTGCATTTTTAGGTTTACGACCTCTTTTTTTTTTAACAGGCGCTAATTCAGTATTATTGTCCATTATTAATATTTTTTACATATAACTATTTAAATTGTTTAAAAAAATACTTTATGAAAATTATGAATGACAGTTTCTACAAGTAGGTTTATAATTAATAGTTCCGACGGATATTTGTTGTTCTTCATGTGAGATACGTTTTGAGAATGATGATGGCAAATTACAATATGCACAAGTACCATGCAATTTAATTATATCATCACACAATGGAACTAATTCTAGGATAGGTCCAAATTTTTGTTTTTTAAAATCGCCATCAAGACCAGCGACATAAACATTCATTTTATATTTTTCAACGAGGATTGTGACCATTTTAATTAGATCATTGAAGAATTGAGCTTCATTAATAAGGATATGTTTAATATTATTTAAATCAGATTCAATATCATAAATTTCTCTAATTTCATGAAAATTATAACAAGGGACACCTTGAAGATCATGTGATATCATTTCATTTTTATCAGTATAACGTTTATCAGATGCATGATTAATAACAATAGCGGTAGATTTATTTTGAAGATTGTTATATATATCAATAAGACTAGTTGTTTTACCAGAAAACATAGGTCCGATAATTAGTTTAAGATAACCTTGTTGCATATTTAACTTAAAATAATAAACATAAGAAACTTTAAATCAATTTTATAATAAAAATATATAAACAAATAAAAATAATTATTATAATAAATGAGTACCAATAATAATATACCATGGGTTGAAAAATATAGACCAACAATATTTGATAAGATAGTGTTAGATCCAATAAATAAAAGGATATTTGAAAATATAATAAAAGATAAATATTTTCCAAATATATTATTTTACGGTCCACCTGGGACTGGGAAGACGACAACAATAATAAATTTAATAAAGAAATATCAAAATAATAAGAATAATGTTTCAATTATACATTTAAATGCATCAGATGAGAGAGGGATAGATATAATAAGAAATCAAATAAATCAATTTGTAAACTCGAAAGGTTTTTATGAGGATGAGATGAAATTTGTAGTATTAGATGAGGTAGATTATATGACAAAGAATGCTCAATTAGCATTAAAATATTTATTACAATCAAATTGTTTTAATATAAGATTTTGTTTAATATGTAATTACATAAGTAAAATAGATCCATCATTAAAAGAAGAATTTGTATGTATGAGATTTAATCAATTACCGAAAGAGGATATAGTAAGATTTATACAACATATAGCGGATCAAGAGAATTTAAATATAAATTATGATATAATATGTTCGATACAGGAACATTTTAATTCAGATATAAGAAGTATGATAAATTACATACAATTAAATCAAAATATAAATAATTGGAATAAACATATATTAAACAATTCAGTATATGAGGAATTAAATGAGTTATTTAAAAAGAATAAAGGTTCAACTGAAATAATAGGACATTTTAATAAGATTAGTGTAGAATATAATCAAGATAAATTATATTTAATAAAAGGTTTTATAAATTATTTTATAAGGAATAACTTAGAAATAAACTGTATATCTGGACTTTTAAATAAATTTGAATTATTAATACATAATAATAAATCATCAATTGAAAATAATTTAATATATTTTATTAATATAATGAAATGCTATTATACACAAAATTGATTTAAAAAATTGATTTAAAGAAAAATAAAATATATATTTAAAGAACGATATAATGAGTAATTTAGATGATGAATGGGAATTATTTTTAGATGACGAGACAGTTGTAACAAATGATAATAATATAGAAAATAATTATGATTGTGATATTGCGCCTGATTGTGAAGAATTATATATTTCAACAAAAACAAAAGTATTATTTTTAAATCAAGATTTGGATTTAAATAGTATATTTTGGCAATTAAAAGTATATGAATATAATACATTATCAGATGGAATTATAAAAAAACAAATGAAAATAGTATCTACAAGTGTAGAAGATTATAATGATTATAAAGAAAAAATAAAAAATATACCATATTATAAAGAAAATATAATTAAACAGATAGATAATCCATCAGCGAGAATTGTAAAATTTAAGGATGAGCGAAAAATAACAATAGGTATTTCTAATAAAGATATTATAAATTTTAGAGGTAAACAAAAAAATGCATTTTATAATTGTTTTGCATTAATATTTCGTTTAAAATATAATAGTGAATATAAAGAGATACATGTTAAAGTATTTAATACTGGTAAACTAGAGATGCCAGGAGTTGTAAATAATGATATATTAAATATTGTAAAAAAATTATTAATAGATAATATACAACCTTATATTAATAGTAAATTAGATTTTAAAGAAGATTGTTCTGATGAAAATGTTTTAATAAATTCTAATTTTAATTGTCGTTTTTATATTAATAGAGATAAATTACATAATATATTATCCACAAAATATTCAATTGAAACAGCATTTGATCCATGTAGTTATCCAGGAGTAAAATGTAAATATTATTTTAATAATGAAAAAGATTTTAATACGAATGATCAAACAGGTAGAATAGATGTTCAAGATAATGATTTAAAAATGTCTGATTTGAATGAAACCGTAAAATATACAGGAATTTCTATTATGATATTTAGAACAGGAAGTTGTTTAATAGTAGGTAATTGTAGTGAAAAAGTTTTAAAATTTGTATTTAATTTTATTAAAAATATTTTAAGAGTAGAATATCTAAATATTCGTGCTCCTAATGAAAAAAGTGTTTTAAAAACAAAAACAATGAAATTAAAAAAAAGAAAAATTACAGTTACAAATGATTATTATAAGAAATTAACCAATAAATAAATTCATTTAAATTCATTTTTTCATATTTTTCTATTAATTTATCATTATTTATGTAAAATTTTTTTATTATACTTAAATATTCATTATCATTTTTCTTATTATTTGTTATAAATTTACATATACCATTTATTAAATTTATATTTTCATTATCAATTATTTCTACCCTTTCTTTTAATAAAAAAATATAATGGTTTATTTTATTTATATTTTTATAATGTTTTTTTAAAATATTTAAATTATTATTTGTTATATTTTGATAATCCATTATTTTTTTATTTATTTTCCAATTGTATAAATTGTTAATAAATATATTTAAATCTTCTATTAATTTTTTGATATTTATATTATTGTCTATTATTTGTTTATTTGATAATGATACAATTAATTCATCTTCTTCATTATTTATGTTATTTAAAAATTTTGAATTTATAAATATAGATACCTTCGAATAATTTATATCATAGCATGTATCATCTACTTCTAATAATTGTTTTATATATTCAAGATAATAATATATTGTTCTCTCACAATATATTTTTGTATTTACTAAATCTTTTTTTTTTATTAATGTATATTCAAAACTATTTCTTATTAAATTTATTCCTGTTATCAAAAATAATGTATGATTTTCTATTCTATTTACATCTACATATTCGTTTATTAATACAAAAAATTCTTTTATTAAAATAATGAACAAATCTATTATATTCTCTTCTTTTAACATTATGAAATATATTTAGGAATTATTCAACCTGAAGTAATTAAATATATTATTAAAACAACTATTTAAAAAAAACTGTAATTATATTCAATATAAATGTCATCATTCGCAAATCCTACAGATGGTTATACACCTCCCACTCCACAAGTTTTAACTGCAGCAGCTAAATTAAGTATAGTTGAAGATAAACCAATTATGCTTGATTACTGGCTTGATTCTTTTAATAAAGAAAGTCCTGTTTTAATCGGCGTTAAAGATAATGATGAAAAATTATTAGTCAAAAGTGCCGAAGAATATACTTCACCTATTAGTAAAATTTATAAAGCTGGTAAAGAATATATTATTGTAACTGAAAATTCTATTTACATCGTTAATCAAGAAATACCTACTAAAAAAATATCCGGTTCATAAATATTTTTTATTACTATGATATTTAAATACAGGTATGGTTTAGTGGTAAAATTTCCGCTTGCCATGCGGAAGCCCTGGGTTCGATTCCCGGTGCCTGTAAAATTAATTATATATTATAATATTTATTTATTATATATAATGGCTCGAAAAACAAAGAGAAAAATAAGAAATAAAAGAAAAACAAGTAAAAGAACAGGTGGTCAACCTACAACACCAACACCACAACATGTTACTGAACCAACTATGACACCTAATAATACTATTATAATGACACAACCTAATAATAATATTCCTAATGTTGCAACGAATTTATTGGCCGAGTTTAATGCTGCTGATCCCAATTATCCAAATCAATCCGGTGGACGTTATAAAAAAAATAAAAGCAGAAAAAATAAATTAGAACAAAAAAAAGAATTTATTACTCATACATTTTTAGAAATGCTTGATACTATAAAATTATACCATTGGAAAACAAATTCATATGCTCATCATAAATCAACAGATGAACTTCATGAAAGACTTCAACATAAAACTGATAATTTTATTGAAATTATGTTAGGTAAAAACAAAACGCGTATAAATAATATAGATAAACATATTAAATTATATAATTTAAATAATAAAGATTTTAACAATAAGTTATATAAATATCGCACTTTATTAATTGAGATGGATAATTACTTAGATCACAAAAAAGATACTGATTTAATGAATATAAGAGATGATATGGTAGGTGAAATCAATCATTATTTATATAATTCTACTTTTAAATAATATTTATTATATATATAATGGAAAAAAATTGTTTGGTATCATTTATATATGCTTATTCTTTTACTATGGTCTTTTTAGTTTATATTTTAAAATTACCAACATTAGTTACTGGTAATACAAAACTTGTTGAAGAATATTATGGACAAAATTTTAATTATACTTTTGTTTTAGATTTCTTTTTATTTCTCATATATTTATCAATATCTTTATTCTTTATTAGTTATCTCGATATAAAAACTTTTTTTAATAAAATTCTTACTGTCGCTTCTGTTACTACTATTATTTCAGGTTTATTTTTTATATATTTTATTAATACAAAAAAAACAAATAGTTTCTTTAGTAGATGGTTTCATGCAGTTAGTTATAAAGCTGTTATATATGATATTTTATTATTAACATTTACCTATACTATTTATCAATATTTATACAATATATCTAAATCAAAAACATTAGGATAATGAATACAACCTTTTAATTTTGGCCAAAAACTTAATCCTTCCGGCCATCTACCATGTATTTCTCTATAGTGTATTGAATTTATATTCATTCTACACTGAATTAATCGTTTTCTATATTCTAATACTCGTCTCCATGCGTTTTGAACTATTTTCAAATAATGTGTTTTTAATATGCAGTTATATATTGTAAATAATTGATTTTCACATATCATTGAATATGCTAATTTTTTTTTCATTCTTACTATTTCAATATTTCCGTTTAATATATTGGCATCAATTGACCAATTTACTAAATAATTTTTTATTCTTTCTATCGGATATTTATAAAACATTTTTGCTGTTACATAATTAGCTAATACTAATTCATTATTACAAACACCTATATAATAGCCATCATCTAATTCTTCATCATCGTTATAATATAGTTCTCTATCTAAGTAAATATCATATTCTAAATCTGTATCATAAGTAAAACTTGAATTATCATCATCTAATATATCATTTTCTGTTTCTGTATCTGGATCTGATAATATTATTATTTCTTCCTCATCTTCTGATGAATATTCTGACATATTTATTTTTTAATGATATAAAAAAATATATCATTATTCAATTTTATAGATATAAACTTTGTGGTGTCACTACATATTTTAATATATTTTCATCTATATTTTCTATTTTATTTAATAGTTCTATATACCCTAATTCCTCACACATTTTTCTTATCTCTTTTACCATAGCAGTTAATTTTAATAAACATTTTATAAATTCACCCGTCATTATCTGATATTTTTCATTTATTATTTCTTTTATATAAATCCTACATTCCATCTCATTATTACAATTTAACCAACCTTCTATTATATTTGGTATCTCATAATTTACTTTTTCATAATCTAATCCTGTATTTATATCATAATTCATTTCTATTATTGAATAATCCATCAAATATTTCTTTATCATCTCAGTCAAACATTTTATCTTTTTATTTTCAGAATTAGGAATACTTGTTGTTTCTTCTTCACTCGTTTTTATATCTATCAAACATGATAAACCACTTATTATTTCATTTTCATTATAATCCTTAAATATATCTGTTTTTGTAATTATTTTTGTAAATACTATATTATTTATCTCCGCTATCATACTAGCTATCACCCCATTATTAGTTAATTCATATAAACCATCCTTATTTTCAATTATATATTTCTCATTTACTAACAAATCACATACTTTCTTTGTCGCCTTCTCTATTTGATTATTTAAACTATCTTTATTCATTATCATATTGTTCAATTCTTCTTTACTATTTTCTATATTTACAAATACACTTAATTCTTTATCAAAATTTTTGTATTTATCTTTTATATTATTCATTGTTCTTACCGCATTTTTTCTTTTATTCCCTTTCATATATTCTTGTTTTGAATTCAAATTAATATATTCTAATATATCTTCCTCTGGTATTGATAAAAATTCTTTTTGTTTATTCATATTTATTATTTTATTCTCAATATCTATTATTCCTGCATCCTCACTTTTTATTAAGTTTTTTATTAATATATTCATCATCGTTCTTTCTGAAAATTTTACTAACTCATCACTTTTTCCATTCTTTATTAAATTTAATATTACTGAAAATGATATATTATATTTTGAAGTTAATTTTTGTGGTGTACCTGATAATATCCTTTTATATGTCGATTTAAATGGCATTTCAAATAAATTATTACAATGAACTACATATCCTACTTTATCTATTCCTCTTCTTCCTGCCCTACCAGCCATCTGTGTATATTCATGTGAATATAATTCTCTTAATCCATTGCCATCAAATTTTTTTAATGCTGGAAATATTGCTGTTTTTATCGGACAATCTAACCCAATCGCAAATGATTCTGTCGCTAATAATAATTTTATATATTTTTTCGATATCATTAATTCTACTATCTCTCTTAATACTGGTATCATTCCTGAATGATGTATACCTATACCTTTTTCTAATAATTTTATTAAATTTTTATATTCATCCAATTCTAAATAATCTTTACTATTCGGTAATTTTCTAATTATCATATCACATTCATGTTTTACTATACTTGGTATATTACTATCATCCTCTAATAAATTTATTGTTATCTCCCCCGCTGTCTTTTCTACTTGTTTTCTTGAAAATATAAATACAATACCAGGTAACATATCATTTTCTTTTAAATGTTTACATAAATTATTTAATACATTCTGTCTTTTCATATAAATTTCTTTCTTTTTCATTAAATCTAATACATTTTTTATTTTGTCTATATTCTCTTCTTTAAAATTACCCGTCGGTGATTGTATTTCTATTAATTTATTTGTTGTCTTTTTTAATTTCGCTTCTAGATCTTTATCTTTTAATTTTTTATAAAATAATTCTACTGATGTTATATAACTATAATGACCTAATGGCACTACTCTATGATCTGTTGAACATAAATATACTTCCTTACCTTCACCCCCTTTCTCACACCATTCCGCAAATTTTATTGGTGATTCTATTGTAGCTGATAACATTACCATTTGTACATGATCCGGTAACATTAATATTGTTTTCTCCCATACTTCACCCCTATGTAAATCATTTATATAATGTACCTCATCAAATACTACACAACCCAATTCATTCATTATATCTATATTAAAATCTAAATTCGATATTAAACTTTCATTATCTTTCATATTAAATAAATAATTCATTAATATCTCTGTCGTCATTATTAATACATCCGCCTCCGGATTTGTTTTTATATCCCCTGTAAATAATCCTATACTTATATCCGGAAATTTTTTATTAAAATCATAAAATTTCTGGTTTGATAACGCTTTTATTGGACTTGTATATATTATCTTTTTCCCCATATTTGTTAAATATTTTATTGCAAATTCCGCTGGTAATGTCTTTCCTGAACCTGTATGAGCTGTAATTAAACAATTCTTATTGTCTACTATCGACTCTATCGCATATTTCTGAAAATCACTTAACTCATATGGATATTCTTCAAAATACTTATTGTATTTAGTATCTTTCGGATATTCTTCTTTACAAATTTTTACCATCTTATTTTTTACTTTTTTTATATAGAAATATAGTATCAATTTTTTATATTTTTTTATTATATAATGAATTTTACACGCAATTCCGTTCCTATTGGTAATGCTAAACCATATAATGCTTATGGAGGCATCGGTGCACGACCTGCTGCAACTGCTAGAGCCTTGTCTAGAAGAACCGCTAGCTCTCAAGGATCACCATTATTTGTACAAAAAAACACTGGTAAACCTACACAAAAAGAAGAAGATGATTTTAAAGCCGAACAAGATTTAATTGCTGCCAAAAAAGCTGAAGAAGAACTCGCTGCTAAACAACATCAAGAATTTTTAGCTTCTGTTAAAAAAGCTGAAGAAGAAAAATTAGCAAATGATTTAGCAGAATATAATGAAGCTGCTAAAAAAGCTGCCGAAGAAGCTGCCAAACAAGCCGCTGAAGAAGAAGCTAAACAAGCCGCTGAAGAAGCTAAAAAAGCTGAAGAAGAAGCTAAACAAGCCGCTGAAGAAGCTGCCAAACAAGCTGAAGAAGAAGCTAAAAAAGCCGCCGAAGACGCTGCCAAACAAGCCGAAGAAGAAGCTGCTAAAAAAGCCGCTGAAGAAGAAGCTGCTAAAAAAGCCGCTGAAGAAGAAGCTGCTAAAAAAGCTGCTGAAGAAGAAGCTGCTAAAAAAGCCGCTGAAGAAGAAGCTGCTAAAAAAGCTGCTGAAGAAGAAGCTGCTACCGAACCTGATGAAGAAAGTTCACCTGCTGAGGAAAGCTCATCTGCTCCAGCTGAGGAAAGCTCATCTGCTCCAGCTGAAGAAAGCTCATCTACACCAGCTGAAGAAAGCTCATCTACACCAGCTGAGGAAAGCTCATCTACACCAGCTGAGGAAAGCTCATCTACACAAGCTGAAGAAAGCTCATCTACACCAGCTGAAGAAAGCTCATCTGCATCAGCCGAGGAAAACTCATCTGCACCAGAAGAAGAAAGTAAAACAGAATAAATTATAAGAAATAAAAATACATATGATAAATTTATTATATGTATTATATATATCTTTAGCAAAATGGCAAGTACGAATGAAGTATATAAAAATATAAATGGTATACCATATGGTGCATATATAGGACAATTTGAACGTACAACAGAATTAGATAATAGAATTCTAGAAAGAAGTTTTCCAAGTGCACCATTAGAACCGAATTATGATCCAAGACCAATATCAACGAAATATAGTTTAATGCCAGCATTGGCTGGTAGAAAGGCGAATGCCGAACCGAAAATGAATTATGAAAAATATAATGTACATAAGACATTTAATCCATGTAATGATGGAGCTCCAGTAAATGGATTTTTGAATAATGTTGAACATGAGACATATTTAAGAAATCAATATTTTGCTTTACAAAAGGGTGATAAACAACATTATGTACCGAAAAGTAGTAGTGAATTATATAATGATTATATATTTGAGAAAAATGGGGAAGAGCAACCTCATCCGGAATTATTTAAAAAGAATACTTTTATTAATAATAGGGCGGGACATAGTGGTTTAGATGGAATAGGAGGAGATCTATTTCATAATAATACAAGAACACAATTAAGAACAAAGTATTAAATATAAAATTTATAAAATATGTATAAATTTTATAAGCGGAGAATATATATGAGCAATTATTTCAGTTATATATACAATTCATTATTTAAAAATAATACAGAAGATAATAGAGTATTTAAAGATTTATTATTAATATC